>Ga0207643_10000821_pt1 | contig 18854 bp, 14 predicted proteins | sample KBSMisM62_FD_184313 | JGI IMG/M metagenome (GOLD analysis project Ga0207643, IMG submission 184313) | Miscanthus rhizosphere microbial communities from Kellogg Biological Station, Michigan, USA - KBS Miscanthus M6-2 (SPAdes) (version 2) | ecosystem: Host-associated > Plants > Roots >...
AAGACCGTCGTGATCATGGAGTTGATCAACAACATCGCCAAGCTGCACGGCGGCGTGTCGGTGTTTGCCGGTGTCGGCGAGCGTACTCGCGAGGGCAACGACCTCTATCACGAGATGGCGACCGCGGGTGTCATCAACGAGAAGGATCTCGGCGCCTCGAAGATCGCGCTCGTCTACGGACAGATGAACGAGCCGCCCGGCGCCCGTCTTCGTGTTGCCCTCTCCGGCCTTGCCATCACGGAGTACTTCCGCGACGAGAAGAACCAGGACGTGCTGCTCTTCATTGACAACATCTTCCGCTTCTCGCAAGCGGGTTCCGAGGTGTCGGCACTGCTCGGACGCACCGCGAGCGCGGTCGGCTATCAGCCGACGCTCGCCGCCGAAATGGGCGCGTTGCAGGAACGCATCACGTCCACGAAGAAGGGCTCGATCACGTCGTTCCAGGCGGTGTACGTGCCCGCAGACGATCTGACCGACCCTGCACCGGCCACGACGTTCGCTCATCTCGACGCGACGATCGTGCTCGAGCGCTCGATTGCGGAGCTCGGGATCTATCCGGCCGTCGATCCGCTTTCGTCCACGTCACGTGCGCTGGCGCCTGAGATCGTCGGCCAGGAACATTACGATGTCGCGCGCGGCGTGCAGAAGGTCCTTCAGCGATTCAAGGACCTGCAGGACATCATCGCGATTCTCGGCATGGACGAACTGTCCCCGGACGACAAGCAGACGGTGTTCCGCGCCCGCAAGATTCAGCGCTTCCTCAGCCAGCCGTTCAGCTCGGCGCAGGTGTTCACGGGACGCGAAGGCCGGCAGGTGGAAGTGGGCGACACGGTGCGCGGATTCAAGGAGATCCTCGACGGCAAACACGACGACGTCGCGGAAGACAACTTCTACATGAAGGGCGGGATCGAGGAGATCAGGCAGAACTGAAGCCACGAAGCGCACGAAGATGAAGCCACGGAGAACATGAAGGCCACGAACATGAGGCCACGAAGGACACGATGAATCTTCGTGGCGATCCTTCGTGACCTTCGTGGCAAACCTTCGTGGCCATCGTGGCTGACGTCATAAGGGGCACAGATGGCCGCGACAATGAAGCTCGAAATCGTCACACCGGATGCCGTCGTCTACTCCGAGGACGTGCACATGGTCACGCTGCCGGCGATCGAGGGGCAGATTGGCGTGTACCCGATGCACATCCCGCTGCTGACCCAGATCGTCCCTGGGGAAATCATCGTGCAGAAGGATGGCCGCGAGTCCTACCTGGCCGTCGGCGAAGGAGTCGTCGAGGTGACGGCCACTCGCGTCGCGATCGTGACGGACATGGCGATCCCATCGGATCACATTGATGAGGCCAAGGTCGAGGAGGCACGTCAACGTGCCGCGGCCCGCCTGCAGGACAAGATCTCCGATGAGGAAGTGGCAACGATCAATGCGTCACTGGCTCGCTCGCTGGCCCAGCTGCACGTGAAGCGTCGCCGCCACTCGTAGCGTCATGGCACTGAGCACGGTGGCATGAGCGTGGCGCACGAGACTTCAGTGACGCGGAGCGCCGATGATGTGCTCGCGCGACTACGCGAGGGGAACGAGCGATTCGTCAACGGCAGGGCGCGCTTCCCCACCGTCCAGAAGGAGATTCTCGCGCAGCTGGCAAAAGGTCAGCGTCCGTACGCGACCATCCTCGGCTGCAGCGATTCGCGAGTCCCGCCGGAACTGGTGTTCGACGCGGGCTTCGGCGAGCTGTTCATCATCCGTGTCGCCGGCAACGTGGTCTCACCCGAAGTGATGGGGACGCTGCAGTACGCCGCCGTGCACCTCGGTACGCCGCTGTTCGTCGTGCTCGGACATGAAGGATGCGGGGCGGTGCAGGCTGCGCTCGCTGCGAAGTTTCGCGGGGCGCGCGATCGCAGCCGGATCGAGCGGCTGCTCGAAACCATCACGCCGGGCCTCGACACGATTCGCGCTGACGCCACATTGGAGGAGCAGATGCTGGCCGCTGTCGAGGCGAACGTGCGGTGGTCGATGCACCAGCTCCTTGCAACACCGGAAGCCCAGGCGCGAGCCGCTGAAGGCGTCATAAAACTGGTTGGCGCGGTATACGAACTGACGACCGGACGCGTGCGCTTCCTGCCGTAACCCGCCGAGCGTCCGCGGGCACCCACGGCATTCCACGGAATCCGCGTCATTCAGGTGCCGTTGACGGTTCTCGATGTCGCGCGAGTGTGTCGTATCAACGGCACACTCGCGCTCTCTCTGAGCCTCTCGTCACGCATGCAGGTGAGCACCTCACCAAAGCAGGTGACTCGGTGCCCCCACCGCACGGATCGCCCCGATTCACCTCACGGCAACTCGCTCACGCGACGAGATTTCCCGCAGGTTGTGGCACTCCTCGCCATATGGCAAGGCGCCTGCAATCAGACGAGACAATATGCGTCTAGTCTCTCGATCGACACCATTCCTGCTGGCAGTGGCGGTGTTGGTTGCGCCGCTGTCAGTCCACGCGCAAACGTCGACTGGGCTGCCCCAGCGAATCGACTGGTCCTTCAATCTCGACGCTGGCTGGGGCACCTTCGGCTTCGGCAACTCGCTGTTCGACAACCCGAAAGAACCGGTCCCCGAGAACTTGAGCGACCAGTGGTTTGAGGGATACGTCAAGCCCGCACTGTCCGGGACCTTCCGACTTCAATCATCGAGCGAGATTTACGGCAAGCTGAGCGTCGTCGGTGAGCGCACGTACGGGTCCGCCCCTGAATTGTACGGCCCGGACGTCTCGTCGTTCGGTCCCGAGGATGCCACCATCGGATGGCGCTCCGGCAAGTCCATCGGATCGACTGAGAACCTGGTGGACGTCTCCGTCGGCCGGACTCAATATCGGCTCGGCCATGGCTTTCTCCTCTGGGACGGCGCGGCGGAAGGCGGGAGCCGCGGCGGCTATTGGACCAACGGGCGGAAGGCCTTCCAGTTTGCGGCGATTGGACGCGTGAAGCCCGGCCCGCATCTGGGCGAATTCTTCTATCTCGACAAAGACGAGCTCGACGAAAGCGACAGCGGAACGCGGCTGGTCGGTGGGAACTACGAGTTCACGCGTGGAGAACACACCACGCTGGGCGCCACCTACATGAAGTTCTTCGCTGACAAAGCCATCCGGCCGGGCCGTGACGGTCTCAACGTGTTCAACGTCCGCGCGTACACGGCGCCCGTGACCATGCTTCCGGACCTGTCGTTCGAATTCGAGTACGCCTCCGAGCGGAATGGCGAGGCCCTCGACTCCAACGCGTGGACGCTGCTCGGTGCGTACCAGCTCGCGAAAGTCACGTGGAAGCCGAAGCTCTCCTATCGATACGCGTTCTTCCAGGGCGACGACCCGACGACGGGCGCGAACGAAGCCTTCGACCCGCTCCTCCTTGGTTTCTACGACTGGGGCACGTGGTGGCAAGGCGAAGTCGCCGGCGAGTACTTCCTGTCGAACTCAAACCTCATCTCGCACCAGTTCCGAGCCCACGTGCAACCCCGAGATTCGATCAGCGGCGGCGTCATCTTCTACAACTTCCGCCTCGATCAGCCGCAGGCGATCGCGCCGACGGTGACCGAGAAGGACGTCGCGCTCGAAACCGACTTCTATACCGACTGGAAGATCAACAAGAACTTCACCGCCAGCTTCGTCGTGGCGTTTGCGAATCCCGGTACGGCGGTGGAGCAAGCCACCGGACGCACGGCGTCCTTCAGATACGGGATGGTGTACCTTGGCTACAGTTTCTGACGCGCAAGCGCCCGACTCTTCGGCCGGCCGCGCAGCAGGCTTCAAGTTTCCAACCGCATACACGATTCTCTTCGTGCTGATCGCCGTGGTTGCGGCGGCGACCTGGGTCGTGCCCGCGGGGCAATACGATCGACAGCGGAACGAGCAACTGGACAAAGACGTGCCCGTTCCGGGCACGTATAAGACAGTCGATCGCAATCCTCAGGGACTGCGCGCGGTGCTCATCGCCCCGATCGCCGGCTTTTACAACCCTGACTCGAATCAGGCGGCAGCCATCGATGTCGCGCTGTTCGTGCTGATCATCGGCGGCTTCCTCGGCGTCGTGACGAAGACCGGCGCGATCGATGCCGGCATCGGTGGCGCGATGTCCTCGTTGAAGGGGCGCGAGAAATGGATGATCCCCATTCTCATGGCGCTCTTCGCCGCCGGAGGAACCATCTACGGCATGGCGGAGGAATCGCTCGCGTTCTACGCGCTGATCATCCCTGTGATGATTGCCGCGGGCTACGACGCGCTGACGGCAGTCGCCATCATCATGCTCGGCGCTGGCGTCGGCACGCTTGGCTCGACGATCAATCCTTTCGCCACGGTCATCGCCTCCAACGCCGCGGGTGTGCCGTTCACCAACGGTATGCCGTTGCGGTTTCTTATTCTCGGCGTCGGCTGGCTCACGTGCGTGGTCTACGTGATGCGCTATGCCGAGCGCGTGAAAAGGGATCCATCGAAGTCGCTCGTGGCGAATCTCGCCAAGAGCAATCGCGAGCATTTCCTCAAGTCGCAGGACGCGACGGGAACACCGCCGCTCACCGGCGTGCGCAAGATCATCCTGCTGCTCTTCGGACTGAGCTTCGCCGTCATGATCTGGGGCGTCTCGGTGGCCGGTTGGTGGATGGCGCAGATGTCCGCGCTCTTCCTGGCGGCATCGATCATCGTCTGTCTGATCGCGCGCATGGGCGAGGAAGAGTTCACGACGACCTTCGTCAACGGCGCGCGCGATCTGCTCGGCGTCGCGCTGGTGATCGGCATCGCCCGCGGCATCGTCGTCATCATGGATGCCGGCAAGATCACGGACACCATCCTGTTCTGGTCCGAGGGCGCGGTCAAAGGCTTGAGCACGATCGCGTTCATCAATGTGATGTTCGTGCTGGAGCTGATTTTGTCATTCTTCGTGCCCTCATCGTCGGGCCTCGCCGTTCTGACCATGCCAATCATGGCACCGCTCGCGGACTTCTCGAATGTGAGCCGTGACCTGGTCGTGACCGCGTATCAATCGGCGAGTGGCCTGCTCAATCTCGTGAACCCGACGTTCGCAGTCGTGATGGGAGGTCTGGCCATCGGACGCGTGCCGTACAACCGCTGGCTCCAATTTGCGATACCGCTGGTGCTGATCCTGGCGGTGATCATCGTCGTGGCCCTGAGCGTGTCTGCCTGAGTCGAGGAGAGAGCGATGCAAACGTTTGGCGTTCACAGCGAAGTCGGACAGTTGCGAACCGTCCTGGTCTGCCGGCCGGGATTGGCCCACCAGCGACTCACCCCCGGTAATCGCGCCGACCTGCTGTTCGACGACGTGCTCTGGGTTCATGAAGCACAGAAAGATCATTACGACTTCGTGCTGAAGATGCGCGAGCGTGGAGTCGAGGTGCTCGAGTTGCACGATCTGCTCGCCGAGACAGTCGCCGATAAAGAGGCGCGCGACTGGGTGCTCGACCGGCGGATTACGCCGAATGACGTCGGGCTCGGGCTGACGCCGGTCGTGCGTGCGTGGCTCAGTGAGTTGCCGCCGCCGAAGCTCGCCGAACATCTGATCGGCGGCATCGCCGTTCTCGACCTGCCGAAATCCGAAGCGTCGTCGATGATGGCGGCGGCCTATGGCGGTACCGACTTCATCGTCCCGCCGGTGCCCAACACGCTGTTCCAGCGCGACCCGTCCTGCTGGATCTACAAGGGCGTCACTGTCAACCCGATGTTCTGGCCGGCGCGCAAACCCGAGACGCTGCTTCAGCGCGCCGTCTACAAATTCCACCCGCGTTTCAAGGGAGGCGACTTCCAAATCTGGTGGGGCGACAGCGATCAGCCCTTTGGCGCGGCAACCGTCGAGGGCGGCGATGTCATGCCGATCGGCAACGGCACCGTCCTGATTGGTATGGGTGAGCGCACCACACGACAGGCCGTGTATCAGGTCGCCGCGGAGCTCTTCAAACATGGCGGAGCCACCGAAGTAATCGGTTGCCTCATGCCGAAGAGCCGCGCCGCCATGCACCTCGACACGGTCTTTACCTTCTGCGACCGCGATCTCTGCACCTCATTCCGCGAGGTCGCCGATCAGGTCCGTTGCTACCGGGCACGACCTGATGGCAAAGGCGGAATGGAGATTCGCTTGGACGAGCGCCACCTCTTCGACGTCGTCAAGGAAGTTCTCGGGCTGAAAACCCTTCGCGTCGTCGAAACTGGCGGCAACGCCTGGGAGGCGCAACGCGAGCAGTGGGACGATGGCAACAACGTCGTCGCGCTCGCGCCAGCTGTGGTAGTCGGGTACGACCGGAACACACACACCAACACGTTGCTCCGCAAGGCCGGAATCGAGGTGATCACCGTGCGCGGGTCGGAGCTCGGCCGTGGTCGCGGCGGCGGGCACTGCATGACCTGTCCAATTTCACGCGACCCGGCGTACTGACAAACACGCAGGGCCCAGTTCAGGAGAACATCATGAGTTTCAATTTGCGTAACCGCTCGCTGCTGACGGTTCAGGATTACACGCCACGGGAATTTCGCTACCTGCTCGACCTCGCGCGCGATCTCAAGCGCGCCAAGTACGCGCGCACCGAGCAGAAGCATCTCGAGGGCAAGGAAATCTGCCTGATCTTCGAGAAGACGTCGACCCGCACGCGCTGCGCCTTCGAGGTCGCCTGCTACGACCAGGGCGCGCACGTGACATATCTCGATCCGGCGGGTTCGCAAATCGGTCACAAGGAATCGTTCCGCGACACGGCGCGTGTGCTGGGACGGATGTACGACGCCATCGAGTACCGCGGTGCCAGTCAAACCGGCGTGGAAGAACTGTCGAAGTACGCTGGCGTGCCCGTCTTCAACGGCCTCACCGCCGAGTATCACCCGACGCAGATGCTCGCCGACGTGATGACGATGCGCGAACACAGCGACAAGCCGATCCACGAGATCAAGTACGCGTTCATGGGCGATACGCGGAACAACATGGGCCATTCGCTGATGATCGTCGGATGCCTTACGGGTATGGACGTACGCCTGGGCGGCCCGAAGAAGCTGTGGCCTGCCGACGACTACGTCGCGATCGCCCGCAGCCTTGCGGCACGGTCGGGTGCCAAGCTGACCATCACTGAAAATCCTCAGGAAGCCGTCAACGGTGTCGATTTCATCCACACCGATGTCTGGGTGTCGATGGGCGAAGCGAAGGAAGTCTGGAAAGAGCGCATCGATCTTCTGCTCAAGTATCAAGTCAACATGGACCTGATGAAGGCGAGCTGTAACCCGCAGGTCAAGTTCATGCACTGCCTGCCGGCGTTCCACGACACCGAGACGACTCTTGGCAAACAGATCGCCGAAGATTACGGGCTGAAGAACGGACTCGAGGTCACCAACGACGTGTTCGAGTCCGAGTACAACCTCGCGTTCGAACAGGCCGAGAACCGCATGCACACCATCAAGGCGATCATGGTCGCCACGCTGGGAGATTGAATCATGTTGGTCGTCACAGCACTCGGAGGCAATGCACTGCTTCGGCGCGGAGAGGCCATGACCGCCGAGAATCAGCGTCGGAACGTTCGCATCGCCGCCGAGGCGCTGGCGCCGATCGCCAATCAGCATCAGCTCGTGATTGGTCACGGCAACGGCCCGCAGGTCGGCTTACTTGCGCTGCAAGGCGCGGCGTACGAGAGCGTGGAGACCTATCCGTTCGATGTCCTCGGGGCACAGACCGAAGGAATGATCGGCTACATGATCGAGCAGGAGCTCGGAAACCTGTTACCCTTCGAGCGCCCGTTCGCCACGCTGCTCACGATGATCGAGGTCGATCCCGCCGACCCCGCATTCAAGAACCCGACGAAGTTCATCGGGCCGGTCTACGACAAGGCTGAAGCCGATCGTCTTGCCAAGGAGAAGAACTGGGCCTTCAAGCAGGACGGCGACAAGTGGCGGCGCGTCGTCGCATCGCCGATGCCGAAACGCATCTTCGAGCTGCGCCCCATCAAGTGGCTGCTCGAGCACAACGCCGTCGTCATCGCTGCCGGAGGCGGCGGGATTCCGACGATGTACGAGTCGGGCAAGGACCGCACGCTGGCCGGTGTCGAGTGCGTGATCGACAAGGATTTCGCGTCCGAACTGCTCGCGCGCGAGCTGAACGCCGATCTGTTCGTGATGTTGACCGACGCCGATGCGGTCTACACTGACTGGGGAAAACCGACGCAGAGGGCCATCCGGCGTGCCTCTCCCGGCGCGCTCGAGAAGATGCCGTTTGCCGCCGGGTCGATGGGACCGAAGGTCACCGCGGCGTGCAAGTTCGCGGCGGCGACGGGCAAGAGCGCGGCGATCGGCGCGTTGGCCGATCTCAACAAGATCATCGCTGGCGAAGCCGGCACGACAGTGTCGGCCAGCGAAAGCGACATCGTCTATGCCTGATGTCTTCCAGGCGCAGAAACTGCCTCCCGGATACGTCTCTGGGACTCCAGGCACAAAGACTCCGGCCGACGGGCCGGCGCCCAAGAGTCTCGGCGTCGCCGCCTGTACTGCCATCGTCGTTGGAAACATGGTCGGCTCGGGCTTCTATCTGTCGCCATCGGCGCTCGCGCCTTACGGCGTTCTCGCTATCGTGTCGTGGATCGTCATGGGCGGAGGCGCGATCTGTCTTGGGCTGACGTTCGCACGACTGTCGCGCCTGGCGCCGGCAACGGGCGGTCCATACGCCTATTCGAGAATGGGCTTCGGCGACTTCGCCGGCTTCCTCGTCGGATGGGGGTACTGGATCTCGATATGGGCGTCGCTGCCTGCGATCGCCGTGGCGTTCACCGGGTCGCTCTTCAAGATCCTTCCCGTCTTTCAAGGGAACCGGCCCATGGCCGTCATCATCACCCTCGGGGCGATCTGGCTCGTGGTGCTCACGAATCTTCGCGGCGTCAAGGAGGCGGGAATCGTCGCTGAGATCACGACCTATTCGAAGATGGTGCCTTTCGTGGCGATCTCCATCATCGGGCTTCTCTTCATCCGGCCCGAGAATCTGTCGGAATTCAACCCCAGCGGGCAGTCGCTGCTGGCCTCGGCCGCGACGCTGGCGCCGCTGACGATGTTCGCCTATCTGGGTCTCGAGTCAGCGACTGTGCCGGCTGGGGACGTTATCGATCCTGCGCGGACGATTCCGCGTTCGACCATCCTCGGCGTATCGATCGCTGCGCTGCTCTATGTGCTCGGCACGACAGTGGTGCTGGGGGTCGTGCCGCGTGAGGAGCTAGTGAAGTCCGCGGCACCGTTTGCGGATGCAGCCCGCATCATGTGGGGCGGGTGGGCGCAGGAGATCGTCGGGGTGGCGGTGATGATTTCGTCGCTTGGCGCGCTCAACGGGTGGACGCTGCTCATGGGCCAGGTGCCGATGGCCGCCGCACAAGACAAGTTGTTCCCCGCGCTTTTCGGTCGCGTCTCGTCACGGGGTGTACCCGCGGTGGGCATCGTCTTCTCGGCGCTGCTGGCGACGGCGCTCTTGCTGATCCAGGCTGCGGGATCGTCAGGGTTTCAGGCCTTCTACAGCCTCGTCGTCAATCTGGCGACGATGACGGCCGTCGTCCCCTACGCTTTCTGCGCCCTGGCAGGCGGCCTTATCGCAGCCCGCGCAGCGGGCGGAGGTCCGGTGCCGAAGCTCAGCGCGATCGAGTGGATCGCCTTCGTCTTTTCCATCTTTACGCTCTACGGCTGTGGCCCGGCGCCGGTGCTGTATGGATTCATCCTCCTGATGCTCGGCATTCCCGTCTACGTCTGGCAGGCGCGGCAGCAGTCCTCGGCTGCCTGACAGTGCGTCGAGCCATCCTTGCCTGGACCTCTGTCGTCCCGATTGTGGCCGTCGTGGTCCTGGCGCTGGGCTGGGGTCGGATGCTTCCGCCACTCGTCGTCGGCATCGTAACCATCCTTCTCGCCGGCGCCGTGCTCGCCGCGGTCCACCACGCTGAGGTTGTCGCCCACCGCGTCGGTGAACCTTTCGGATCGCTGGTTCTCGCCGTGGCGGTGACCGTGATCGAGGTGGCGCTCATCGTCACGCTGATGGTCGCGGGCGCCGGGGCGGCCGAAACCCTGGCGCGAGACACGGTGTTTGCGGCGGTCATCCTCACCAGCAACGGCATCGTGGGGCTGTCGATCCTGGTGGGCGCACGCCGCGACGCGATCGTCTCGTTCAACGCAGAGGGCGCGGGTGCCGCTCTTGCGACTGTAGCCACCTTGGCGACACTCAGCATGGTGGTCCCGACGTTCACGACCACCACGCCGGGACCTGTCTTCTCGCCGCCACAGCTCGCATTCGCCGCCATCACCGCACTTGCGCTATACGGACTCTTCGTGACGCTCCAGACAGGTCGACACCGCGACTACTTTCTGCCCGTAACTGGCGATGGCAAGGTTATCGAGGCGGACCACCACGCGATTCGGCCGTCCACTCGTGCCGCCTTGACGAGTGTCGGACTGCTGTTGATCGCCCTGATTGGTGTCGTTGGGAATGCGAAACTGGTCTCGCCGACGATCGAGCGCGCCGTAGCAGCGGCTGGATTTCCGCTCTCGGTTGTCGGGGTCATCATCGCGATACTGATACTGTCGCCAGAAACGGTTGCGGCGCTGCGCGCCGCCAGGCGAGGTCAAATGCAGATCAGTCTCAACCTCGCATTCGGTTCGGCCATGGCCAGCATCGGGCTGACCATTCCCACGATCGCGGTCGCCTCGATCTGGCTGCCCGTTCCGCTGCATCTCGGGCTGGATGGAAATCACATCGTGTTGCTGGCCTTGACTGTCGTCGTGACGGTGCTGACGGTCGTTCCGGGGCGGGCTACCCTGCTGCAGGCCGGTGTTCACCTCGCGCTGCTGGCGGCTTACCTATTCCTCGCGCTCAGTCCGTAAGACGGAAGTGATTAGGCGTCGCCACCCAAGCCGCCGCGATCGGCACCCTCGAGCGAGGGCGTCAGATCGCGGAGCCACTGTCGAACTCGCCACTTACTTCTTCTTCTGTCCCGGGGGGTAGTCCTTCAGCATCTTCGTCACGGCCTTGGCGAGATTCTTCTGTTGCTTCTCGGGCTTGGCCTTGGTGTCGAGCGTCTTGCTCGCCGTGCTTCTGAACACAAGCGCTTTGGTTCCCGGCGTGTACATGTCAAGCGCGAGCTGTCCGACGTAGATCGTCGAGGTCTGACCGGTCGTCGTGCTCATGCCGCCGCCGCCGTACCAGCCGCCCCCGTACCAGCCCGGACCGTAGCCCCAACCCGTATCGAACGAGGTGTACTGCTTTTCAGTATTGACGGCAGCCTGATAACCAACGAACAGGTCGGCGTTATCTGACTCGGTTTTCATGAGGCCCTTCTTCCCGAGTTCAGCATCGACGGCACCCTTGATCTGCTGGTCGACGAGATCGCTGAGCGGCTGGGCGCTCTTGATAGCCACCCACTTGTAGGTCTTGAACCCCGCGAAATTGGCATCCTTCGCGAAGTTGTAACGCACGTCCTGGGCAAAAGCGCTGCTCGTGCCGGCCAGGAACAGCACCAGCGGGAGCACTAACAGTCTTCTCATCACTTTCTTTCTCCTTCCGGGCGATTGAATGATCACGACACGATTGCGGTGGTGCATCGGCGTGGGACACCCGGCGCACGCCCTCGGCAGAGCATGTCGCGTGCCACGAGGGCTCGATCCACTCGTCCCTATGGCGAGTATTAGAGAGCGCCGCTGAGGGGTCACTTTCTTGCGTGACCGGCGGCAGCGCAACGCACAGTCGAGGGCGGCTGTTACTCCGAGATAATGGAGCACCTCCGCACATTCGGAGCGGAGTCTCCGATCTCGCAGTACCGCGAGACGCGCTGAGCCGCGTATCCAAGGAGTCCACCCTCGATATTTCGTGGCACACGCTCTGCACCCGTGCAGCCCATGCTCGTGACCTGGTCTCGTATCTGTTCTCTGGCTGCCCTCGTCATCCTGCTGGCGAGTGCTGACGCACTGGCACAATCGTCGACAGAAAGTAATTCCCCAGGCGGACCCTCGGCCGGAGAGCCTTCAACGCCGTCAGACGAGCCGACCACGCTACGCGAGGAGCCCCTATCACTTCAACTGCCGGCTTCCTCTCCACCGCCAGAGCGTGCGTGCGACGGTTGCCCTCCTCGCCGGGTGGGTTCCTCACTGCTCTGGGTCACCGCCGTCAACGGCATCTACGAGCTCGCCAACCTGATACGCGGACAAGACACCGCGAAAATCACGCCCGAGACCTGGTGGACCAACATGAAGCGCGGGTGGGAGTGGGACCTCGATGACTTCGCCGTCAACCAGATCGGCCACCCCTATCAGGGCAACAACTACTTCACCACCGGGCGGGCCAACGGCCTCAACTTCTGGGAATCGGCGGCGCTGACGGCATTTGGCAGCGGCACCTGGGAGTACTTTGGCGAGACCAACCAGGCATCGCTCAATGATTTCGTCAACACCACGCTCGGCGGGATCGCCCTCGGCGAGATGTTCCACCGGACAGCATGGCTCGTCCGGAACACACACGCGACCGGCCGGTCGCGCATGTGGAACGAGATCGGGGCGACGGCTCTGGATCCGATGAGCGGCCTCATGCGCTTCATGTCTGGCGACGCCGGGCGAGTGGTCGACAAGCCGCCCGACATGGTGCCTTCCGACCTCCGTGCCGTTGCGTCTGCCGGCACGTTGTGGCGCGGTTCGAACACCGATGCAATCGAGCCGAACACGTACGGGTTTTTCGAGACAGACCTGCTCTACGGTGATGTGACCCGCGTCGAATCCAGTCACACGCCCTACGACGCGTTCGCGGTACGTCTGAGCTTTGGCGGAGGCAGCGCCTTCAGCGAGGCGCGCGTGCGCGGCCGGCTCTTCAGCGCGCCGTTTCGCCGCATGTCGTTTTCAATCCTGCAGGTCTATCAGTTCAACAACAACCCGGCCTATCGATTCGGGGCGCAGGCGTTTGAAACGACATTGAGCGGAGAAAAGCGGCTGGGCTCTCGGTTCTCGATGCTGACATTTGCGGGAGGCGGCGTGACCGTGCTCGGTGCGGTCGACTCGATTCCGCTCGAAGGGATCACGCCGGAACCAGAACCACCTCCGGACGCCGGCCAGGGCGTCTCGACCGGACCGCGCTTTTACGACTACGGGCCCGGCGCGAATCTCGTGGCGACGGCGGCTCTCCGTCGTAACAACCTGCAGTTTGTGACGGCGGCCTGGGAACTCCACCACCTTCACGTGCTGGATGGCGTGCGGGCCAATCACGTGTTGCAGCGCGCCCGCGTGGACATCACCTGGCCCGTGAAAGGGGCACTCGGCGTCGGTGGGTCGGGAGAGTTCTTCACGCGTCGAACGTTCTATGCCAACGATGCCGGTGAAGCCACCTATCACTTCCCGCAGTATCGGGTCTTTCTGACATGGACGTTGTGATGACGCGCCGTTTCCTGGCTTCGGCTACGTGCTCGCTCCTCCTTCTCCTCCTCGCGTCGGACGCAGTAGCTCAAAACGCGCAGGCCAACTCACCTTCCGATGGGTGGCCGTGGATCGTCGGTGGTGGCTCGGCGACCTCGGTGCTTGGCGACTGTACGGACTGCCCGGCCGATACGTACCTTCATTCGGGTAGCGTCTTCGGCATCATCGGAAAGTCGCTGACGCCACGTACCGACGCTGGCGTGGAAGTCATGTGGGTACCCGTGACCGCAGCCACCGGCGATCCAATTCGCACGACGTATGTCATGGGCACACTGCAGTTCCACCCGTGGACCTCGTCGGGCTTTTTCGTACGCACCAGCGCGGGGATGGCGTTCGTGCGAAATTGGATCGTGGGAGGCGCCGCCGCGTCCGAGTCGTTCACGTCCAAAGCCTTTGCCTTGGAAATCGGCGGCGGATGGGAATGGCGTCTCTCGCCGCACTTCGGGACGCAGTTCTTCGGGGCCCAACATGTGGCGGCGCTGGGAGACCTGACCGGGTCAACGGGAACGGTTGAGAACGTGATGGCAAACTTCTGGTCGGTGGGCGCGGCGATAGTGATTCGATAACCATCCACTCCCGACGCCCAACGACTATCGCTTGCCCAACTCCCAAAGTGCGAGACGCAGACCCGCCGCTACTGAGGCTGCATCACGGACTTCGGTCGTGTGAGACCGAGCTTGGCCATACGCGCCTCGAGCGTCGTCGGCTTCAACCCGAGCAGCGATGCCGCACCGGCCGCGCCTCGAATCCGCCACCCTGCGCTATCGAGCACACTGAGGATGTGCTCCTTCTCGACGTCGTTCAACTTCAGGCTGCGCTTCTCCGCCGGGCGCGACACCGATGGCAGTGGCAGGGCGAGTTGCGTTCCCGTGCTCACGATCATCGCGCGCTCAACGACATTGCGCAGCTCGCGGATGTTCCCCGGCCACGAATAGCGCTGAAGGACCGCCATGTCCTCGCGTGAAATCGTCTCGATCCGCTTGCCGAACATCTTGGAGAATTCGTCGACGAAGCGCCACACGAGCAGCGGGATGTCTTCGACGCGATCACGAAGCGGGGGAACGGTGATCGGAAACACGTTCAGACGATAGAACAGGTCTTCGCGAAACGAACCTTCCCCGATTCGCTTGTCGAGGTTCCGATGCGTGGCCGCGATGATCCGCACATCGACGTGAACGCCCCTCGGGCTGCCGAGCCGCTCGATCTGTCGCTCCTCGAGGACGCGCAGCAACTTGACCTGCACATCCGCCGGCAGCTCGCCGATCTCGTCGAGGAAGATCGTCGAGTGGTCGGCCAACTCGAAGCGGCCGATCTGACGCGCGAGCGCCCCGGTGAACGCTCCCTTCTCACGCCCGAACAGCTCGCTCTCCATCAAGGTGCTCGGGATCGCGGAGCAGTTCACGCGCACCATAATGCGACCGCGCCGTGCGCTCAACTCATGGATGTGGGTGGCGACCAGTTCCTTGCCGGTGCCGGTTTCTCCCAGCAGCAGCACCGTTGAATCGGTCGTGGCCACCTGCCGCGCCTGTTCCAGCACGCTGCGAATCGCCTGGCTCTGGCCGATGATGACGCCGGTGTCCGCCCGTTCCTGGACTTCGCGACGGAGATACACGCTCTCGACGCGCACCCGATCGCGCAGGTGTTCCAGCTGCAGAATCGATTGGCGCAGCCGTTCGTCATTGTCGCAACGAGCCAGCACCGTGCCGAACACAGCCGCGAGCACACGCATGGTGTGAAGCGTGTCCGGCGTCCACGTTCGATCGCTCCGGATCATGATGAACCCGATCGCGCCCACGATCTGCCCGCACACCGCAATTGGAACCGTGACGGCAGCCCGAATGCCGCAAGCGTCGTACCCCTCGCGGTCTATCGGGTTCGGAATCTCGTCGGGCGTCGAGAAACAGAGCTCCTTCCCCGCCAGGATCGTTTCCCGTACCCACGGGAACCGCTCCTTCGGTGACGTCATGGGCGAGGAGGAAATACCGCGACGGCCCCACCACGCGATGGGATTGGCTGACAGCTCGCCGTCAGGAATTCGGAAGAATGTGCCGCCGTCGACATCGAGCATCTCGGCAACACGGCGGATGGCATCGCGAATCGTTTCGATCACCTGGTCCGGCGGCAGGTTGATGAACTTCACCGACAAATCCGCGATGAGTTGCTCGAACTCCAGCTTCTGGCCGACGGCCACGTTCGCGGCCTGTTCGAGCTGGCGCTGTGCGGTGACGTCGACCACCGACGCAATCACGAAGGTGCCGGCACCGATCTGCATGCTGTTCAGCGTGATCTCGACCGGGAACTCGCTCCCATCGTGGCGACGTCCGCACAATGTCTGTTCGCTGCCGAGCGTTCGAGCCTCCGGTGTGGTATCGAGGTTCTGGCTATGCCTGGCATAGTCACCGAGGAACGCATCGGGCAACAGGACGTCGGCCGGCTGGTTGATCAACTCCGTACGGCAGTAGCCGAACTGACGTTCGATCTGCTGGTTTATCAACACGATTGCGCCGTCGGGATTCACGACGAGCATGCCGTGCGGAAGCGATTCAGCCGCGAGCTGGAGCACCTGAAAGGAGTCCTTGTTCGGGAGACCCCGAGCGGAGTCCCTGCCCGAACCCGGTATCTGTCCGAACCGGCTCTCTGCGTCACGGGCATGGTTTGTGGAGAGCTGGGAATCATGTGATGAAACGCGCGCGTGGACTGAGCTCACGAACACCCTGGTTTGAGACGTATCAACCGTCGACGATGACCGGGCAGAAGTCACTCGCATTCAAGCCTCTCGAAGTTCTGACGCTGGCATGGGTTTTTGGGAGGGGCGCTCGCCATGGGCGCGCCACTCCTGTCATGCGATGGTGCAACTTCGAGTCCCACAGCCGGGGAATGACGCATCGGTCGCCGTCACCGGTTATTGCCCACATTTGCACAGGATCCCCGCCCAAACGCATGGCACCGGCATTGTGCTACCCGCGAAATATCGTGATCACCCGTTCGGAACGTCTACGACCAAGTGCTTACAATGCTCCGGACGGCAGGCCATGGAGAGTAGGGTAACCCGATTGGTGACATTCATGTGACGCCCGGGGGAGAGATGGAGGAGACATGCTTCGTTTCGTGAGATTCGGGCTGATGGGAACTGCCCTGTGTGGTCTGTTCCTGTGCGGGACGACCGGGGCAAGTGGTCAAGGCGCGGGCGCCATCATCGGCACCGGCACCTTCACATCGTTTGTCGAGAACATGGACCGATCGCTCGCCTTCTATCATGACTTGTTCGACATGGACGTCCCGGCGGTTCCCGAGTCCGGCGAACGGCCGTACAACAGGGCCAATCCACAACTGTTTGCGATGTTCGACATCGCGGGGGCGAGAGAGCGGCATCAATCCGCGCGGGTGGCCGGCACAAGGCTGAGCATCGAGATGATGGAGATTCAGCAGGTCGACCACCGCACGATTCCATTGCGTGTGCAGGACCCCGGAGCCGCGACGCTCGTGCTCGTTGTCCGCGACATCGACGCCGCACTCGCTCGCATCAAGGCAGCAAAGGCCTCGGTCGTGACGCCGGGCGAGAAGCCGGTGACACTCGCTGACGGCACACGAGCGCTTTTGATTCGAGACATCGACGATCGCTTCATCGAAATCAGGCAGCCGGCCTCCCCTCCTGATGCCTCCGCGACGACGACAAACAACATCGTCGACCTCCGGCTGTCGATCGCCGTCAACGACATGGATCGGACGAAGCACGTGTACCGCGACGTTCTGGGATTCAAAGTGGAGGGGGAAACGGCGTTTGCCGCGGACGCGCCGACGCGATCGCTCACGGGCCTCCGAAAGGCCGAGGTACGACGCAGCCGGGTCCAGGCGCCAGGATCGCCGCTCTGGATTGAGCTCGTCGAGTACAAGGGTGTCGATCGCACGCCGCTTCGCATGCGGATCCAGGATCGCGGCGCCGCTCGACTTCAGTTGCGCGCGCAGAACGTGGACGCCGTGGTTGACGCCATGAAGAGTGCGGGGCTCACGGTCGTCTCACAAGGCGGAACAGCGGTCCCCATCCCGCCCAACCTAAAAGGCGCGCTCGTGGCCGACCCGAACAACTTCTTTCTGACACCGTTTGCGCCATGCGACGGGTGCGCTGCCCGATTACCGTAGCATCAAGCGTTTCTCCATGAACGTCTTGCTGCTGATGGCGGGACTCCGCGTGTGGAGCGGAGGCCCGCTGGAAATCCTGACCCGCGTCTTCCTGGCAATCTCGCTCGTCTCGCTCGAAATTCAGGTCATCACCTGGGCGGGCGCGGGCACGTTTCGTACTCTGATTCTTCCCAATGTCGCCATCGCGGCGATTCTGTTGTGGTGGACGTCGCGCCCCCGTCAACTCGCCCCGCACGTCGAAGTCGACACACGTCATGCGCGCTATCTTCTGCCAGCAACCGCCGTCCTGGCGATCGTGGTGCTGTTCCTCAACAACGTCATGCCGCTCACGCCCGCGGATCCGTACCACCTCGAGCGTGTCGAACGCATCGAGCGGGTAGGCTCGATCGCGTACGACCCGACGGTCGATCGAAACGACCCACGGTTGAATTCGCTGAACTGGCTGTACGAATTTCTGCTCGTCGATGTGAAAGACGTCCCGATGATCGGTGAACGGCTGGTGCGCAACCACGGGCTCGCTGGCCTGATCATGTATGCGCTGACCGCGAGCGCCATGCTGACACTGCTGCAGGTGCCGCCCGGATGGCTCGGCGTCATGCTGCTCTCGCTGCCACTCCTTTTTCATCAGCTCGTGCTCGTCAAGAACGACCTGATTGGAGGATTGCCCGCCGCCGTGGTGCTCGCCTGGATGGTCGGCCGCGTTCGGCATGCGCCGGTCCAGGAGTTTCTCTGGGCTGGATGGCTCACCGGCATCGCGGTATCGATCAAGCTGACGACGTTTCCGCTCGCGATCGTCCTCGTCGTGGGATCGCTGATGTGGCGAAGAGACGTGCGGGTACTGTCGGCACTCGCGGCGGGAGGCGCAGCAGGTGCGCTGACCGGCGGCTTCGTCTTCACGTTGATCGAGAACTTCCGCATGTACGGAAGCGCCGTTGGGCCGCTCATGGCAATCACCGGCCGCCCCACGGGGCTGGCGGACGCCGGCGTCTCGATCCTGCGATTCGCCATCAGCCTGTTCGACCTCGGCGTACTCACTCGAAGGCTGTGGCCACAGATGACACAGTGGGGAGGCACCTACGGGCTGCCGCTGATCTGGGCGTTCGCCGTGCTCGCCGTGTCCGCGCGTCGGGTCTCGCAGGTGCGAGAGGTGCTCGCGCTGGCGATCGTCTATTGGCTGTTGTGCGCGGCAACGAACATCGACATGGGGACCAGCCACCGCTACGCGCTCGGCCCAGGCCTGCTGCTGGTGGCAGTCGCCATCGGG
>Ga0207643_10000824_pt1 | contig 18818 bp, 21 predicted proteins | sample KBSMisM62_FD_184313 | JGI IMG/M metagenome (GOLD analysis project Ga0207643, IMG submission 184313) | Miscanthus rhizosphere microbial communities from Kellogg Biological Station, Michigan, USA - KBS Miscanthus M6-2 (SPAdes) (version 2) | ecosystem: Host-associated > Plants > Roots >...
CCCACCCTGATCCGGACCCGGTTCTCGACCGCGCCCGCGACGCGCGGGTAGACGGCCTCGAGGACGACCGCATCGAAGCCGGCCGGCTGCGGGCCGAGGAGCACCGCGGCGCCGCCGAGCGAGCAGCCGATGACCCCGATCCGTCGCGAGGGCGCCGCGACCCTGAGCCATCCGAGCGCGGCTCGAGCATCGCCGGCCTCGCGCCACCCCAGCGTGACCGCCCTCCCCGGCGTCTCGCCATGGCCTTGCAGGTCGATCAGGAGCACCGAGAAGCCGTGGTCCGCGAGCAGCCGCGCTCGTGGCACCATCGACGAGCGGTCCGAGCGGATGGAGTGAAGGAGGAGAACGACCGGCGAGCTGCCGCCCCGATCCAGCCACCAGCCGGCGAGGGCGTGCCCCTGCCCCGGAATCGAGACGACCCGGACCTGGAAGCCGTCGGGCCGCGGCACCGGCCGATTGACCGGCCTGATCAGAGCGGAGCCGACCATCCACGAGGCAGCGGCACCGACGGCGAGCGCTCCGAGTCCGAGCCCGACGAGGACGTACGTGCGGGCACGCCGTGCCTTCATCCCCGACCGTCTAGAGATCGCCGGCGGCGCTCATGCTCATACTCGGTGCTCCTTGGCCTGGTCACTCTTTCTTGACTATATCCACCGAGATCTCGACCGCCGGAATCGTTCCCCTGTTCTCGAGCCAGTGCGTGGTGTTCCTATCCTCGGGCCAGCCCACTCCCGGCCCATAGTCCGTGGTGGCTCCATCTCGATGGTCGGTGATGGTTCCTCGCAGTATGTAGACGGTGCCGGGCCGGCCCTTGTGGTCGTGAAGCGGGCCGAAGACGCCTCCCGGCTCGATGGTCACCATACGCATTCGAAGCTGGCGCCCCGCCATGCCCTCGATCTCGGGGCCGAGGTCGACCGTCGCAAGTAACTTCACCGTGATACCTTTCGTCTCGGGTGCCGCCTCTTCCTTGCTCATCGTGTCCTTTCGGTAGCTCCGGGGCGCCGTCAGTCGCACGCGGCGGCTACCTTCTCGGCTCATACCGCATGGCCACCGCCCCGGAGCGGAGCTCCACCCGGCCCATGCGCTTCAAGTCGATAGGCTTCGACAGAGCGGCGAACAATGTCGGCCCGCGGCCCGCGATCCTGGCTGCACGACGAACTCGTACTCATCGATCAATCCCAGCTCCGCCAACGCAAGAGGGAGCTTCACGCCTCCCACGAACAACCAAGTCTTCGTCCGCGCATGGGCCGCATCGTGACGCCCGCAGCGGGTGGCGAACTCGAGCAGTGGCCTGGTGCCGTTTTCGCGGAGCCGGCGCCTACTCGATCACCTGATTCGCGCGCTGAAGGAGCGCCGGCGGGATCGTCAGGCCGAGGGTCTTGGCGGTCTTGAGGTTGATCACCAGCTCGAACGTGGTCGGCTGCTCGATGGGGAGGTCGCCGGGCTTCGCGCCCCGGAGGATCTTGTCCACGTAGTAGGCGGCACGCCGGTGCATCTCGGGATAGCTCGGTCCGAAGGACATCAGCCCGCCGACCTGCACCAGCTCGTCGTAGGCGTACACCGCCGGGAGCCGCTGCCGGGCGGTGAACTCGACGATTCGCGCCCGGTGATGCAGGAAGAGCCGATCCGCCAGCATGACGAGCGCCTCGCACCGCTGGCCGACGATCGCCTGAAACGCGTGGTCGAACTCGCCCTCGGCCCGCACCGGAAAGAACACCACCTTCAGGTGCAGCGCCTTGGCGGCGGCGCCGGCCTGCTTCTCCGAGGTCACGTGGAGGGGGTTGGCCGGATTCCCCAGGAAGGCCACGGACGAGAGCCTGGGTACGATCTGCGTGAGCATCTCCAGGCGCTTTCCCTCCAGGTCCGGCGCGATCCCCGCCAACCCGGTCAAGTTCCCGCCGGGTCGCGCGAGGCTCTTGACCAGGCCCGTGCCGATCGGGTCGCCTACCGCAGCCATGACGACGGGGATCGTCGTGGTCGTGCGCTGGGCCGCGAGGGCCGCGGGCGTGCCAGCCGTGACGATGATGTCCGACTTGAGGGCAATGAGTTCCGAGATGAGCGCCGGGAAGCGCTCGTACGCTCCTTCGGCCCAGCGGTACTCGATCGTGAGATCCCGGCCCTCGACGTAGCCGCGCTCGCGAAGCCCCTCGCGGAACGGCCCGACGAGGTTGGCCTCCAGAGCCGCGGTGGAGTTGCCGAGAAACCCGATCCGGTAGACCCTCCCGGCGGGCTGCGCCTCGGCGGTGAGCGGCGCGGCGAGGAGGCCGCTGGCGATCACGCCCAGGAAGATTCGTCGCTCCATCACCAACGTCGCCTCCCCCAGAGGTCGGAAGCCGGGGCGAGCATACCACTTCAGCCGACGCTCGCGCGTGTCGCCTGCCGCCGCGCCGCGGCGCTTCCGCGCTCTTGGCCACGGCGGCGATCAGAGCCAGCTTCCGGCGCTCACTCGGCGAGGATCTTGTCCGACCACTCGATCAGCTTGACGAGGATCGCCGGGTTGGCGAAGGAAGCGTTCTTGCCGGCCAGATCCGATTCGAGGACTCCCCGAGCCCTCGAGCAGGCCCCTCAGACGTGCAGTGGTATCCCGAGGCCGACCGTGGCCCGCAGGACCTCGGCCAGTGGCGGCCACCCGACGGGCACGATGGCGGCCGCGACCGGATCACGCATCACCGACACTGCCTCGCCGAGCAGAAAGATCTGCGCCTCGTGCCCCGCCTCCACCAGCGCGTTGGCGTGCAGGAAGGCGAACGCGGACTTGGTCGGATCGTCGGAGCCCCACGCGCTCTTCACCAGGATTTTCATTGCGACACTATATCGCGACTCGCGGGTGCCACCGCGGTCGTTCTGCCTCGAGCTCCGAGCTCGTCCCGCCCGCGCGCGACGGCCAGATCGTGGGCGGTCTTCGCCGCGACCGCGGGTGCCCCGCTGCCCGTGAGCCTCAGATCGGCTCCGGCGCGGACGAGGAGCCGGGCGATCGCCACGTGCCCGGCGACGATCGCACCAAGAGCCTCTTTCATCTCCACCACGACCGCGACGAGGTGGCCTGGGTGCTCCCCGGGGGAGATCACCGTCCTCATCGGCGACCAGGTCCGCGTTGCCGGGACCTGCGCGTTCCCGCTGCCGCGGCTCGTTCGGCGGTCTGAGTCACTCGCCCGGCCGGTACCCCGCCGCGAGAGGTCACGACGGCCTCAGCGCCCGCCGGCGTCGAGGCCGAGGGCCGCGATCATCGCCGCCCGGAGCTCGAACTTCTTCACCTTGCCGCTCGGTGTCTGCGGGTAATCGGAAACGAAGCGCACGTATCTCGGCACCTTGTGGCGCGCCAGCTCTGCGCGACAATAGCCGCGCACGTCGTCCTCGGTCAGCGCCTCGCCTTCCTTCAGCTGCAGGACCGCCACCGCTTCCTCGCCCATGTAGGAATCCGGCACACCGACGACCTGGGCCTGACGGACACTGGGGTGGCGCATCAGGAACGCCTCGACCTCTGCCGGATAGACGTTCTCGCCGCCACGGATGATCATGTCCTTGATGCGACCGACGATGCGAACGTAGCCCCGCTCGTCCATCGAGGCGACGTCGCCAGTGTGCAGCCAACCGTCGGCGTCGATCGCCGCCGCCGTCTGCTCGGGCATGCGGTAGTAGCCCCGCATCACGTTGTAGCCGCGGACGAGGATCTCGCCCGGTCGACCCACATCGACGACGTCGCCGTTCGCATCGACGATCTTGACCTCGGTGTACGGCAGTGCGATCCCGACCGTCGACGACCGCAGCTCGAAGCCGTCGTCGGGCAGCGTCTGGGTGATGATCGGGCTCGCCTCGGTCATCCCGAACATGATGGCGGGCTCGGCCCCCCACCGGGCTTTCACCTGTTCCATCAACGGCACCGGGATCGGCGTGCCGGCGGTGAGCACGCAGCGCAGCGAGCCGGTCTCGAATTCTCGGGCCTGCAAGCGCGGCTCGTGCAGCATCGCGATGATCATCGTCGGCACGGCATTCAGCACGGTCGCCTTCTCGCGATCGATCAGCTCGAGCATCTTCGCCCCCTCAAAGGCGATCGCCCTGACGACGGTGCCGCCGCTGACGAGCATCGACAGCTGGTCGACGACGCTGCCCGCGGTGTGGAAGAGCGGCATCGCACTCAGCAACCGGTCGTCGGCCCCAAATCGCGCGCGCCGGGCGACGAACCGGGCGTTGTTGATCGTGCCGTGGTGCGTGATGATGGCGCCTTTCGGCGCGCCCGTGGTCCCGCTCGTGAACTGGATCTGAAAGGCGTGGCGTGGCGTGACCGCCGCCTGCCGCTCGGCGAGCGCCTCGTCGGACACGACGACCGACAGCTCGCGGAGCCGCGAAAACGGCAGCAGGCCAGGATGTTGCCGCTCGCCGAGCAGGACGGCGCGCCGGAAGGTCGGGAACCTGGCACTCGTCACGGTTTCGGTCACGGGATCCGTGACGCCGTCGAGCTCGGGCAGCAGCGCTTTCAGCGACCTCACGTAGTCGTTGCCTCGGTATTCGTCCATCAGCACGAGCGTGTGGACATCGGCCTGGCCCAGAACGTATTCGAGCTCCGCCTGCCGGAAGTTCGTGTTGACCGTGACGAGCACCGCGCCGATCTTCGCGAGCGCCATCTCGAGTAGGATCCATTCCGGCAGGTTGCTCGCGAGCAGCGCGACGTGGTCACCGAGCCTGATGCCGAGCGCCATCAGGCCCCTTGCGACCCGGTTGGCCTCGTCGCGCATCCCAGCGTAGGTAAGCCGCAGGTTCAACCCGATCTCGGGGTAGCGGTAGACGAGTGCTTCCTTGTCGGGAGCGGCCTCCGCCTGCCGGTCGAGCAGATCGCCGACGGTGACGTCGATCATCTGCTCGCCGAACGTCTCGGCTTCCCAGATCGCCTTGTTGCCCCGAAGGGACATGTTCAGCACCTTACTCGCGGACATCCGCCGAACGCCCGTTAGGTTGTGCCGACGAGGATCGCGTAGTTGCTCTCGACCCACTCCAGTTGTCCAGGTGTATCGGGGACGATCAAGCCGCGAGCGGCAGAGATCCGGGCGAAGGCCTCCCTTACCGTCAACCCCTGGTGTAACAACACGCTCGCGGTCATCATCCCAGATCGACCGATCCCCGCGCGACAGTGAAAGACAAATCCGCAGCCGCTGATTATCCTCGCGTGCGCCCGCCTGCTGAACTGCGACACCGCCTCGAAATCAGATGGCAGGCCCCGATCTTCAATAGGGAAGCTGAGGAACTCAAGGCCTGCGCTTTCGCAGGCAGCCTGTTCGCCAGCCAACCCCAGGTCGAGTGCCTCGGGCTCCTGGAGGAGTGAGACGACGACGTCGACCCCGAGTCTAGCCAGTCCATAAAGGTCTCGCGGAGCGACTCATGGATCCCAGGCATGCCCATGATTCCGAGAAATCCATCGCCAAGGGCGGCGACTCGAAACATCTCGGGCATACGGCGTTCGTGACCTAACGGATCGGCGCTGAGCGGCCAGGGCGAGCGCAGGCGAGCCCTCGAGCCGCTCCAACGTGAAGTCGTCGCCCTGGCGACCGCACAGCTCGAGCCTATCGCTCCCCGACACCGAAGAAGACATCTGCTGCGATCTCCAGGCACTCGTTCACGAAGTATGGCCTCATGCGGTCGCGCACAGCAGATTGAACTTCCTGCCGAACCGAAGCTGGAAGTTGCATGTACAGTTGCCCGTGCCGTCCGCCCCCCGCCTCAAACGGATTCCAGTATTCATCGAAAGACGCGAACCGATGGACACGCGTCTCCTCGATCACACGGACGGCCTTCAGGCCCGCCCCCGCGAGCAATCGCTCGAGAATCTCGCCGTCGGCCAATGCGGAAGGCTGATAAAGCACGTCACGCTGGTCAGGAAGACGGTGCATAAGCTCGTCCATCAGAATTCCGTAAAGAGGTACGCGATCAGGGGTGGCGTAGACGCACACTGCGAGACGAGAGCGCGACCGAAGGACGCGGGCCCACTCTTGGAGCGCACTGGCGGCGTCGCGCATGAACATGAGGCCGAGTTGACACACCACCGCGTCGAAACTGTCGTCCTTGAAGGCAAGCGCCTGCGCATCCATCTCCAGTAAGACAATCGGCCGTTCCGCGATCTTGCCCGCGGCCACCGCCAACATCGGCCGTGACACGTCGATCCCAACGACTTTTCCGCTGGCGCCGACGCGAGACGCGACGACAATCGCGACTTCACCGGTGCCTGTCGCTACGTCAAGAACTCGATGACCGGCTTCGACGCCTGCTTGAGCGAGCAATGTTGGGACGTACAGGCGGGACCATCGTCCCGTCATCTGATCGTAGGCGGCTGCGCCGGCATCGTATGAGATCACGTGCACGCCCTTCGGGATCGTTCAACGAAAACGCAGAGCCATCGGGATACTATATCCCGACTCACAGTGTTGCCCATGCGCCTAACGGTCAGGCTGAGCGGCCGGCGCAGCCGGCCTGCTCAAGCCTGTTGTTGGACGAGACAGCCGAACACGGTAGAGTAGGCGCATGAAGCTGTCCATCGATCTCTCCCCGGCCCAGGCCGACCGTCTACGCCTTGAGGCGGAGCGCCTCGGACTGACCCCGGAAGACCTCGCCAAGGCGGCAATCGCCGATCTGCTCGCGACAACGGCTGAGGACTTCAAAGCGGCGGCGGATCGGGTACTACAGAAGAACGCGGAGTTGTATCGGCGCCTCGCCTGATGCGCTACCTCGGGCTGTCGGAAGTCGTCGAGCTTCATCGGCGACTTCTCGAACAGACCGGCGGCGCGGCTGGGATTCGGGATCTCGGCGCGCTCGAATCGGCCCTCGCTCAGCCCAAGATGGCGCTGGCCGGTCTCGATCTCTATCCCACGCTGGCGGATAAGGCGGCGGCCCTCTGCTTCTCGCTGGTGGGAAACCACCCCTTCGTCGACGGGAACAAGCGCGTCGGCCATGCTGCCACGGAGACGTTTCTCGTGCTGAACGGCGCAGAGATTGACGCCCACCTTGATGAGCAAGAGCGCGTCATGCTGGATCTGGCGGCCGGCCGCATCGATCGAGGCCAACTCGCCGACTGGCTGCGTCAGCACCTCAATCCCCGCGCGTAGCTCCTGTCCGTCCGACGCTCCGGATCAGCGGCGGCGCGACGCTCCGACCGCTGCATGCGGAAGTTAGAGGGCCCATCAGAGACGCGACTGCCAATAGCCGGGCCGGCGACGACCGTGGGCCATCGCGACGACCTCGACGGCATCACCGCGCAGGATGTACACCAGGCTGAAGGGGTATCTAGGAAACACGTACCGCCGCGCGCGGCTCCCAAAGCGCGGCCAAGTGCGGGGGCTCGCTGCGACCGCGTCGATCGCCCGCTGCAACTCCTCCCGAAACCCGTCCGCGGCCTCGGGACTTCTCGCGGCATACCAGTCATACGTGGATTCCCCCTCCTGCGCTGCAGCAGGATGGAACCGGACCGCCGCTGAGGCCATTCAGCGCTGGTACAGCCGCGCTCTCAGTTCTTCCCAGGAAACGGCCTGGATCTGGCCCGAATCTAATTCGGCGATTCGACGCTCTATCTCGGCTCGCCAGACTTCCTCGGCACCTTCCTCCGACTCCGCATCCAGGCTGTCGACCAGAAGGCGCATGAGTGTCGCCCGCTCCTTCGGATCAAGCCGCATCGCCTCCTCAAACAGTTCGCGCGCCGATTTCGTCATGCGTCGATCCTACCATTCCGGTTGTCAGGGCGCTGTCCCTCTAACGCCCACAGTGAGCGGCGCGCGAAGCGCGTCCGCTCCAGTGTGTGGTTAGCTGGTACCGCTTGGTCACAAGTCGTCGGGCCGCAGCCCGGTGCGCTTGGCTATCCGTGCAAGCATGCGCGGCCCGATTTCCTCATCCTCGTGAAAGGCGAATACGAAATCGGTCCACCCGGGCCGGGAGAGCGTGCGATGGGAGCCCGACTGCCGCTTTACTGCCCACCCGAGTCGCAGGAGGGCCGCCAGCACCCGCCGAGCGCGGGTACTGGGCCATGCGCTCATGCCGCCGCGAACGAAATGCTCAGAAGCTGGGGGCCAGCTTCGCCATGCTCCAGACGTTCCGCGACCACGCGGAGTGCCAACGCCTGGACCTTTGACACCGCGGAATCCTGATCCTGGCCATACGCTAAAACGCCCGGGAGCTCGAGGACTTCTGCGAGCCAGCGGCCGTCCTCTTCCTGCTCCACCTCGACCTTGAAGGTGATCACGCGTCTATGCCCTCCACGACGATTATACGGTTCCTCCCGCCCGGCCCCAGGCCACGATCCAGCTAACTAGAAGTATCCAGCCCCGCACAATCCCGGCTCGTGCCGGATAACGCGGAGCGGGAGCGGGAGTGGTGCGGATAACTCGGCCCGCGGGGGTGGGCGAGATGGGCGGGAGCGGCCTTTGGGGATGCGAGGTTGCGCATGGCCCGTTTGGCTCTTCCAGTGTTACACGGACCTGGATATTTCCGGGGGTGGGAAGTGCGTGCGGTCGATGAGGTCAGACGATCGGCAGGCGGTCGGCGGGGCTCAGGACGCCGGCGGGGCCGCGATTCAGGACGTGGGTGTAGATCATGGTCGTCGAGACGTCGCGGTGGCCCAGCAGTTCCTGCACCGTGCGGATGTCGGCGCCATCTTCCAGCAGGTGCGTGGCGAACGAGTGGCGGAAGGTGTGACAGGTGGCGTGCTTGAGGATGCCCTTACTGCGTACCGCCTCGCGCACGGCGCGCTGCAGCACGGATTCGTGGAGGTGGTGCCGGCGGCGCTGGCTGCTGGCGACGTGGAAGTACGTCCGGGTCGTCGGGAAGACCCATTGCCAGATCCACTCCCGGCCGGCGGCGGGGTACTTGCGGCCCAGCGCCCAGGGCAGCTCCACCCAGCCCGCGCCGGCGCGCGTATCCGCCAGGTGCTGCTCGCGGACGGTCTCCAGGTGCTTGGCCAAATCGCGGCCGGCGGCCGCCGGCAGCATGGTGACCCGGTCCTTGGCGCCCTTGCCCGAGCGCACGATGATCTGGTTGCGCTGGAAGTCCACGTCCTTCACGCGCAGCCGCAGGGCCTCCAGCAGCCGCAGGCCCGCGCCGTAGAGAAGCAGCGCGGCCAGCCGCGGCGGCCCGTCCATCGCCGCCAGGACCTGACGCACCTCCTCGCGCGTCAGCACCACCGGGATGCGCGCCGGGGTCTTCGCGCGCACGATGCCGTCGAGCCACGGCAGCTCCTGGGCGAGCACCTCCTTGTAGAGAAACAGCAGCGCGCTCAGGGCCTGGTTCTGGGTCGAGGCGGCCACGTTGCGCTCGATGGCCAGCGCGCTGAGAAACCGCGTGATCTCCTCGGCCCCCATCTCGGACGGGTGCCGCTTGCCGTGAAACAGGATGAAGCGCCGGATCCAGCCGACGTACGCCTTCTCGGTGCGCAGGCTGCAGTGCCGCGTGCGGAGCTCGGCGCGCACGCGGTCCAGCAGGCGCGGCGGCGGTCGCACGTCCATGTGGGCAGGCTAGTCGCCGCGGCTCCGACCGACAAGACGTGGACGTCCCGATACACGGGCAACCGCCCGATCGCCGCCGTCAGTCCGGGAGCTGCTCCGCGAGCGCGCGCTGACACGCGGGCGTCAGTCCCGCCGAGCTGTGTCCCACGCGCGGCACGACGATCAGCCTGGCGGCGCGAGCGGCGTCATCGCGTCGACCCACTGCCGCGCGTAGCCTACGCGGGTCGTGCCCACGTGGGCGGGGCGGACGGGCTGGGGCTCGGTGTCCGCGCTGCCCACGACCACGGTGATCGGCAGCGCCGCCGCCCTCCGCCAGCCGGCGGGGTCGGGCCGGATGGTCTGCGACAGCCCCTGTGGGCCCGCCCGCACCGTGACCTCCTTCTGCCCGTACGGCCACGGTGCCTGCGGGTCGGGGAAGGCGTAGCGGCCGGGGGCGCTCAGCACCAGCGCCTTCAGATGATCGGGATGCCGCACGGCATAGCGGCCCGCGAACTGGCCGCCGGCGGAGTGGCCGTACAGATAGAACCGCTCCTCGCCGCCGAGCTGGGCGCGGTACTGCCCCACAATGCCGTCCACGAGCTCGTCGGCGCCGATCTCCTTGCCGGCGAGGGCGCGATATCCGCCGAGCACGATGCCGGGCCTCTCCGATCCACGAGCCGAAGTTGTGGTCGAAGAGGGGCGCCACCGCGATCAGCGCGTGCTCGTCGGCGAAGCGCGTCCACCGCTGGAGGAACGTCTGCGCCAGCTTGCGGATGTCCGCCTCGCCCGCGCCCTCCTCCTCGACCGACCCGTGAGCGATGACGAGGATGCCCTTCGGCGGCCGGCGAGGCAGGTACTGCACGTACTCGCCGTTGGGCTGCTTCTTGAGGACGATCGCCCCGCGCTCGTCGCCGGACGGGCCGCTCGTCGCCGGACGGGCCGCTCGTCGCCGGACGGGCCGCTCGTCGCCGGCGCGCACCCGTGGACAAGCAGGGCGAGGAGCGTCCCGATCCACCAGGCCAGCACCGCCGAGCCCACGCGGGCATTCACCGGGAGTCGAGCGGCTTCTCGATCAGCCGGTGGGCCGGCCACTCGAGCTCATCCACCTCCGCTCCACTCCGCCAGCTCCACCGTCGCGCCCTCCGGCCCGGACAGGAAGACCAGCTTCCTCACCCGTTCGCCTCCTCCGGCACCCCGTCGAAGAAGGACACCGTCCCCGTCTCCAGCGAGTACTCGGCGCCCACCACCAGCAGGCCGTCGCGCGCGATCAGCCGCTCCAGCACCGCCGACCCGTGGCGCAGGTGATCGGCGGAGGCGCGGATGTTGGCCCGCACCGACTGGTGGACGAGCGCGGCCGGGTCGTCCCGCAGCGAGGTGGCCAGCAGGGTCTCCACCGCCGGGCGCACGCGGTCCACGATCGAGCGGAGGTTCGGCGACTGGCTGGCGTGCGGCTGCTGCAGCTCCTCCAGCGTGGCCAGGATCGCCCCGCACTGCGAGTGGCCGAGCACGACCACCAGCCGCGTGCCGTACCGCGCCGCCGCGAACTCCACGCTGCCCACCTGGGAGGCGGCCACGATGTTGCCGGCCACGCGGATCACGAACAGGTCGCCCAGCCCCTGGTCGAACACGATCTCCGCCGGCACTCGCGAGTCGGAGCAGCCCAGGATGATGGCGAACGGCTCCTGCCCGGCCGCCACCTCGAGCCGCCGGGCCTCGGTCGGGCGGGAGGCGCGGCTCTGCACCTCGGCCACGAAGCGGCGGTTGCCCGCCTGCAGCCGGGCCAGGCTCTCCCGGGCGGAGATCACGTGGCGCTCACCGCTCCTCCCGCGGCACGTCGAGCATCGTGGCGCTCATGGTCTCCGCGTCAGGGCTGGGTGGCGTCGAGGCTCGCGGCGTCCAGGGCGGCGCCGCCGATCCACACCGTCTGCACCTGGTCGTAGGCCTCCACGGACTCCAGCGGCGAGCGGCCGAGCAAGACCAGGTTCGCGCGCTTGCCCGGCTGCACGGTGCCGATCTCCCCGTCCAGCGCGAAGGCCTTCGCGTTGCTGAGCGTGGCGGCCTCGAAGAGCTGTCGCAGGCTCATGCCCGCGCCGACCAGCCGCTGCATCTCCAGGTATCCGTTCAGGCCCGGCAGGTTGCCGATGGTGGGCCCGGAGGGCGTGTCGGTGCCGAAGAGGAAGCGGGCGTGATGCTGGGCCAGGTACCGCACGACCTGTTCCCCGCGGCGGAGCACGCGGCCGATGCGGGCATGCACGTCGGCCTCCGACGCGCCCACCGCCATCATGGTGCGCTTGTACCACTGGGCCTCGTCGCTCCGGTACCAGGCGAGCAGCGCCGGGGGAACGACGCGCTGGACGTCCGGGCGGCTCAGGTAGGCGGGGTCGAACAGGAGCTGCAACCCGCCGATCACCTGCAGGGTGGCCTGGTACCCCATGGAGCGCTGGACGATCCGGTCCAGCACCGCCTGGACCTGCGGGGGCACGGTGGCCGCGCTGTCGTAGGGACTCCACGTCCACATGCCGTGCGCCAGGATGGACACGCCGGTGTCGACGCCGAAGGTCTGGGCCTCGAGGTTGTTGGCGTGGAGCAGCACCGGCAGGTGGGCCGCCGCGGCGGCCGCGACCACGCCGCGCATGAGGTCGGCGCTCGGGACCGGCAGGTTCCGGTCGCGCCCATAGCCGCGCTCGAAGAACGTCTTCACGCAGATGCCCCCGCCGCTCCGGATGCGCTGCACGGCCGTCTGGGGCGAATGGGCCGCCCGATCCACCTGCGCGGGGAACCCCTCCGGGTGGATCGGATCGAAGAGCGTGTTGGGAAAGAGCGCCATCCGCAGCTCGGGCGGCGCGAACTGGGTCGGGTATCCGTTCGGAACGGGCAGCGCGCCTCCGCAGTCGTAGATGTCGGGGTGCGCGGGCCCGGCCCGCATCGCCTGGATCGGCGCGGGATCGGTGACGATCAGGTCCACCACCGTGGTGTACCCGTAGCGCAGGAACGAGCGCGGCACCTGCCGCAGGTACGCATCCACCAGGTCCTGATGCCGGGCCTGCATCGGAAACGCCAGGCCCGGGACCGACGCGAGGTGGACGTGCGAATCCATCAGGCCCGGGATCAGGTACTTCCCCTTCGCGTCCACGATCGTGGCGTTGCGGCCGGCGTCCGCGGGCAGCGTCGCGGTCACCGCCGCGATCCGGTCGCCCTCGATCAGCACGTTGAGGACCTGGCCGGCGTCCGGGCGCTCCGCCGAGATGACGGTGGCGCCCACGATCCACGTGCGCGCCGCCGCCGAGACCAGGCCCGGCAGCCCGCCCACCAGCAGCAGCGCCAGCGCCGCGCCGGAGACCAGCGCCGCGGTCCGCCGGAATCTCCGCCGCGCCTCGATGGTCCGTCCCCGCATGATGATCTCCCTCCTCGACACCATTCCTCCCCGTTGCCGAGGAGCATCGGCGCCCGAGCGCCACTCACGATACCACCGAACCCCTCGACGCCCATCCCAGGCGGCCACCCACGCGCCTCCGGTTGCCCCGACCCGCGCGGGGCGGTAGCATCCTTGGGCGGATGCCCTTCGCCTACTTCAACCGGCTCACGCGGCGGCAGCAGGCGATCTATCTCGAGAGCGACGGCATCGTCACGATGCCCCTGCCGCAGCCGTCGCTGTCGCTCCTGCAGCCCCTGGTCACCGCGCTCGGCCGCGCCCTGGAGAGCGGCGAGCGCGGCCACACCGAATCGGCCGCGCAGCGCCTGGTCCTGGGGCTGGCCGCCTCCCTCGGCGCGCCGCCGGCGCGGGTGAAGGTCCTGGCCGCGCGGCCGCACGCGGGCTGGGGCGAGCTGCACGGGCTCTACGAGTCACCCGGACGCGACGGCCCGCCGCCGCTCATCACCCTCTGGATGCGCACCGCGCGCCAGAAGCGCGTGGTGGCGTTCCGGACCTTCCTGCGCACCCTGCTCCACGAGGTGGGTCACCACGTGGACTATACTCTGCTGCGGCTGGGCGACTCCTTCCACACCCAGGGGTTCTACGCGCGGGAGTCGCACCTGTTCCATCAACTGGTCACCGACGGGGGGATTCTCATGGCGAGTCTGGAAGAGCAGCTGGCGCGCATGACGCGCACGGCCGACGAGCTGGCGGCCGTCATCAAGGGCGTCTCCGACGCGATGCTGAGCAAGCGGCCCGACGAGAAGAGCTGGTCGGCCAAGGAGGCGCTGTGCCACCTGCGTGACACCGAGGAGTCCTTCATGCAGCGCTTCCAGTCGATCATGGAGATGGACGAGCCGCGCTTTCTCCCCGCCGATCCCGACCGCTGGGCCATCGAGCGGCAGTACCAGCGCAACGACGCGGGCGAGGCCCTGCAGCACTTTCGCGCGCGGCGCGACGAGACCATGAAGTTCCTCCACGGCCTCCGCCCCGAGTACCTGGATCGGGGCGGCGTCCATCCCACCCGCGGGCGGATGACGGTCCGGGACTTCATCGGCCTCATCGCGTGGCACGACGACAACCACCTGGACCAGCTCAAGCGCGCCCTCGCGGGCAAGCCGTAGGCTCCGGAAGGACCTCCCATGCTCAAGCAGACCTCGTCCGAGTACCGCGGCTTTCGCACCCCCGGCATCCGCCTCAAGGAGGAGATGCTGCCGCATCTGCAGCACCTCGCCGCGGGCCGCTCCCGCCGCTACCTCCACGCGCTCCACGCCTTCGACAAGGCGCAGGCGGTGATGCTGGTGGAGGAAGGGCTCCTGCGGCCGGAGCACGGCCGGGCCATCCTGGAGGCCCTGCGCCGCATGGAGAAGGACGGAGCGGTGGAGACGCGCAACCGCGAGGGCGGCGGGCTCCACTCCGGCGAGCAGTACCTGATCCGCCGGCTCGGCGAGGACGTGGGCGGCCGCCTGCACCTGGGCCGCAGCTCGGGCGATCTCTCGTCGGTGGGCATGAACACCGCCCAGCGCGAGGCGGTGCTGCGGGTCATGGAGGGCATCAACCGGCTGCGCCGGCTGCTGCTGGACCTGGCCCGGCAGCACACCGACACCATCCTGCCCGGCTACAGCTTCGGCCAGCACGCGCAGCCCATGACCCTGGCTCACCTCTTCCTCTCGTGGGCCGCGAACCTGGCGCGCGACTTCGACCGCCACGCCGGCGTCTACCGCCGCGTCAACACGAGCCCGGCCGGAGCCGCCATCATGGTGGGCTCGGACTACGGGCTGAACCGGCAGCGCACCGCCGAGCTGCTGGGCTTCGACGGCATCCACGAGAACTGCGCCGACGCCATCCTGGAGCTGAACGGCGACGACCAGATCGACGTGCCGATGGCGGTGGCGCTCCTCTACCACACCATGGCCAAGTGGGCCGACGACCTCATCCTCTGGAGCACGGTGGAGTTCGGCTTCGTGGACATCCCGGACCGCTTCTGCAACAGCTCGTCGATCATGATGCAGAAGAAGAACGTGATCGGCCCCGCCGAGGTGAAGGGCGCCTCCGCGGAGGCCCTCGGCTGCGTGGTGACCTCCTATCACGCGCTGAAGGGCCCCACCGGCCTGCCCATCACCGAGCGCTCCTACGCGCTCGAGCAGCTCTGGCGGGTGATGGACAACTGCGCGCGCGACCTGGACTGGTTCTGCGAGCTGCTGCCCGCGCTCGAGATCAGGCGCGAGCGCATGCGCGAGATGGCGTGGCGCCACTGGGCCACCGGCACCGACCTGGCCGGCGCGCTGGTGAAGCTGCGCGATCTGCCCTGGCGCACCTCCCACCAGATCGTGGGCATCCTGGTGCGGCTCTGCGAGGAGCGGGGCCTCGGCCCGGACGCGGTCACGCCCGCCCTGCTCGACGAGGCCGCGATGCTCTACCACGGTCAGAAGGCGGGGCTCGATCAGGCGCAGATCCGCGAGGCGCTCGACCCGGGCCGCTTCATCGCCGCGCGGACCATCCGGGGCGGTCCCGCGCCGTCGGAGTCGCTGCGCCAGGCCGATCACTTCGCCCAGGGCCTGGCCGCCGACGAGCAGACGGTGGCCGGCATCGAGCAGCGCCTGGCCGATTCGGCGCGCAAGCTCGAGAGCGCGATCGATTCCATCATCGGAGGTGCCAGGTGAGCTCGCGCTCGATGACCCGTCGTCATGTCGCGGGGCCGGCCCTGCTGATCGCCGCCCTGCTCGTCGGCCTGCCCGCCGCCCCCGCCCTCGCCCAGGAGCAGCCGGTGCGCGGCGGCACCGTGGTGCAGGCCATCAGCGCCGATCCGCCCACCATGAACCCCGGCACCACCACCGACACCCAGGCGTGGTCGCTGATGGGCAAGCTCTTCAACGGGCTCACCTACCTCGACAGCGACTACCGCAACCACCCGGACCTGGCCGAGTCGTGGGAGATCTCGAAGGACGGCCTCACCTACACCTTCAAGCTGCGGCCGGACGTGAAGTGGCACGACGGCAAGCCGTTCACCTCCGCCGACGTGAAGTTCTCCTACCTGGAGGTGCTGCCGAAGTACCACCCGACCGGCCGCGTGGCCTTCCAGGTGGTGTCGGCCGTCGACACCCCCGATCCGCTCACCGCGGTGGTGCGTCTCAAGAAGCCGTTCGCGCCGTTCCTGTTCATGACCAACCTCAACAACGCGCCGATCCTCCCGAAGCACCTGCTGGAGGGCAAGGACATCGCGACCGCCGAGTTCAACGGCAAGCCGGTGGGCACCGGACCCTTCCGGCTGGGCGAGATCGTCAAGGGCAGCCACTACGTGCTGGAGCGCAACCCCGACTACTTCAAGCCCGGCCGACCCTACCTCGACCGGGTGGTGCTGCGGGTCATGCCCAACCCGCCCTCCCGCGTGCTCGCCTTCGAGAAGGGCGAGGTGGACGTGCTCTACTCCTTCTTCCTCCCCCGCGAGCAGGCCGCCCGCGTGAAGGCCCTGCCCGGCGTGGTGGTGAAGGACTACATGCTCTTCCCCGAGGTCATCACGCTCTTCTTCAACCTGAAGGACAGCAAGCCCCTCGGCGATCTCAAGGTCCGCCAGGCCATCGCCCACGGCATCGACAAGGCCTTCATCGCCGAGAAGGGCTACTTCGGCCTGAGCCGGCCGGCGATCAGCCCGATCCCCTCGAACCTGGCGTGGGCCCACAACCCGAAGGTGATGACCTACGCCTACGACACGTCGAAGGCGCAGGCCCTCCTGGACGAGGCGGGCTACAAGGGACCGGAGCGCATGACGCTCCGCCTGGCCTACGACCCGGCCAACTCGGCGGTGAACAAGGCGGCGGAGATCGTGGCCCAGCAGCTCCGGGTCATCGGCATCAACGTCAAGCAGACGCCGATGGAGCGCTCGCTGATGCTGGAGAAGGTCTTCAAGCAGTACGAGTTCGACATCTTCATCCACAACTACACCACCTACGGCGAGCCGGCGGTCGGCGTCACCCGCGCCTACGACTGCGACAACATCGTGCCCGCCCCGTTCACCAACGTGGAGCGCTACTGCAACAAGAAGGTGGACGAGCTGTTCGACACCGCGGCCACCACCACCAACCGCGCGGAGCGGGCGAAGGCCTACCAGGCCGCGCAGGAGATCATCGCGCGCGAGCTGCCCACGATCCCGCTGCTGGAGTACGGCGACTCCAACGTGGCGCGCCCGCGGGTGCGCGGCATCTTCCTCAGCCGCTCCTCTCACGAGCGCTGGGACGAGGTGTGGGTGACCGATGGCAAGTAGCGCCCCGACCGCGTCGCAGGCCCTCGCCGGCCGCGTCGCGTCCATCGACTGGGTGGCGCTGCCCGCCGATGTGCGTCAGATGAGCCGTCGAGTAGTTCTCGACGCGCTCGGCTGCGCGCTCAACGGCAGCCGCACGCCCGAGGCCGGGCTGCTCGCGGCGGCCCGCGCCGATCTCGGCCCTGACGGCGCGTGCGCGGTGTGGGGCACGCCGGGCGGCGCGCCGCCGGGCGTGGCGGCGCTGCTCAACGGCGCCCACACGCACCTGCGCGAGCTGGACGACATCGGCGGCGGCGGGCACGCGGGCGCCTGCCAGGTGCCGGCCGTGCTGGCCGCGGCGGAGCTGGCCGGCCGCGAGGGGCGCGACGTGCTGGTGGGCGTGGTCGCGGGCCACGAGGTCTCCTCGCGCCTGAGCGACGCGGCCAGCTACGACACCATGACCCTGCGCGGCTGGCATACCACCGGCGTCTACGGCAGTCTCGGCGCCGCCGCGGCGGCCGCGCGCACGCTCGGCCTCGACGCGCACGATTGCGCCCACACCCTGGGTCTGGCCGGCTCCTACACTGGCGGCACGTGGGCCTTCATGGCCGACGGCGCGATGAGCAAGCGGGTGCATCCCGGCCGCGCGTCCGAGATCGGCCTCACCGCCGCCCTGCTGGCCCGCCGCGGCGTCACCGGCCCCGCGCAGGTGCTGGACGCCCCGTGGGGCGGCCTCTACGCGGCGTGCGCGCCGGGCGAGAGCGACCCCGGCGTGATCGCGCGGAACATCGACGACGGCTATCGCATCCTGCGCAAGGGCTTCAAGCCCTACCCGGTCTGCTGGGGCATCAACTCCGCGGCCGACGCGGCGCTGGCCCTGCGCGAGAAGGGCAATCTGGCGGCCGACGACGTGGCGCGCGTGCGCATCACGATCTCGGAGATGAGTCGCCGCATGATCGGCACCAACCGGACCGCCTCGGTGCTCGACGCCCAGATGAACCTCACCTACGCGGTGGCGGCGATCCTGGTGCGCGGCCACCTGGACCTGCGCGACTTCGACGACGCGGCGCTGGCCGATCCCGCGGCGCACGCGATGATGGCCCGCATCGACCTGATCCTGGATCCCACCGCCCACGGCGAGCGCCAGACGGTGGAGATCGAGACCCGCGACGGCCGGCGCCTCCACGCCCGCGTGGAGGACCCGCGCGGACACTGGGACAACCCGCTCTCCGACGGCGAGCTGCGCGCCAAGTTCCTGGGCCTGGCCGAGCCCGTGCTGGGCGCCGACGCGGCGCGCGCCGTCGAGCTGGTGGGAGAGCTCGAGCGCCCCGGCGTCCTAGCCGCGCTCCTGGCATTGCTCCGCGCTCCCGCCCCGCGCGGCTGAGCGACCGCGCGCGTGCTCGGCTTCCTCGCCCGGCGCCTGCTGGCGCTGGTCCCGCTGGTGCTGGGCGTGATCCTGCTCGGCTTCGCCATCGTGCAGCTCGCCCCCGGCGATCCCGTCCAGGTGCTCGTCGGCGACTACCCGGCGCCGCCGGACTACGTGAAGCAGGTGCGCGAGCGCTTCGGCCTCGACGCCCCGCGCTGGGTGCAGCTCACCCGCTACGTGGGCGAGGTCGCGCGCGGCAACCTCGGCCACTCGTTCTTCTACAACCAGCCGGTGTGGGACGTGCTGGCGAGCCGCATCGGCCCCACGCTCTTGCTCATGGGCTCCGCG
>Ga0207643_10000828_pt1 | contig 18776 bp, 17 predicted proteins | sample KBSMisM62_FD_184313 | JGI IMG/M metagenome (GOLD analysis project Ga0207643, IMG submission 184313) | Miscanthus rhizosphere microbial communities from Kellogg Biological Station, Michigan, USA - KBS Miscanthus M6-2 (SPAdes) (version 2) | ecosystem: Host-associated > Plants > Roots >...
GCCGGGCGCTGCTGACCGCGAGCGCGGGACTGGCGGCCGGCGCAGCCGCGCTCCCGTTCCTCTCGGACAGCGCCCGTGCACAGGCTACCGGAGCGAATGCCGATGGACTGCTGGCCCGGGTGCGAGGCCAGCGCCGCATCCTGCTCAAGGGCGGCGTCGTCCTCACCCTCGACCGCGGCATCGGCGACTTCGCGCAGGCGGATGTGCTGATCGAGGACGGCAAGATCCGCGAAGTCCGGCCGAGCGTCGCACTTTCGAGCGACGACGCAGCGGTGATCGACGCCACCAATCGCATCGTGGTGCCGGGCTTCATCGACACGCATCACCATTTCTACCAGGGTCTGCTGCGGAGCATCCTCACCAACGGCCTGCTCAATCCCGACTACAGTCGCGACATCGGCAATACGCTCACACCGGCCTATGCGCCCGCGGATGCCTATGCCGGCGTGCTCGTCACGGCGCTCGGCATGATCGACATGGGCACCACCACCGCCGTCGACACGTCGCAGGTCTCGCATACACCGGAGCACAGCGACGCCTGCATTCGTGCGTTGCAGGAGTCCGGCATGCGCGCGGTCTACGCCTACTGGCGCGGCAGCGGACCCGACATGCGCTACCCGCAGGATATCATGCGGCTGCAGCGCACATATTTCAGCTCGCAGGACCAATTGCTGACGCTGGCGCTCGGCGCCGTGCTCGACACCAACGTCTTCACTTATGCACGCGAGGTCGGCGTGCGTTGCGTCTCCCACGGCGTGAGCAACAACACCGAACGCACCCTGCTCGAGCTCGGGCGCGCCGGGCTGCTGCGACCCGGCGATGAATACATCCACTGCACCCATTTGAGCGACACAGCGTGGCGCCTGCTCAAGGCCACCGGCGCCCGCATATCCATCGCCGCTCCCATCGAGATGGCAATGGGGCACGGCCTGCCGCCGATCCAGGCCGCGCTCGACCACGGCATCCGTCCGAGCCTGAGCTCCGACGTCGACGCCACCATGGCGCAGGATCCCTTCACCATCATGCGCACGGCCTTCACGCTGCAGCGACTGATGCTGCTGCAACGCGCGCGCGGCGGCGAGCAGAACCTGCCGCCGTTGCTGACATGTCGCGACGTGCTCGAATTTGCCACCATCGAGGGCGCCCGTTGCGCCGGCCTCGAGAGCAAGGTCGGCACGCTCACGCCGGGCAAGGAGGCCGACATCGTCATGCTCACGGCCGACCGGCTCAACGTCTGGCCGCTCAACAACGCGCCCGGAGCGGTGGTCAATGTGATGAACCCGAGCAACGTCGATACCGTGTTCATCGCGGGCAAGGTCAAGAAGTGGCGCGGCAACCTCGTGGACGTCGATGCGGCGCGGGTGCTGCGCGTGGTGCGGGAGGCACGCGACGCGGTCGTCCGCCGCTCCGGCTTCCAGATGAACCTGCTGGGCTAAGGCTTGCCTGCGGGTCCGCCGGTTGTCAGCTCGGTCTACGCTCGCGGCCAGCGTCGCTGGCTCACGGCCCGCGCTGACCTGGCTGCTCCAGCCTCCGGATCAATGATCCTCCTCGACGTCGATCAGAGTGCCGTCGGGATCCGCGAGCTGGAAGCCGCCGTGCGAGCATTTCCGCAGCAGCGCCAGCCGCGCGGCGCCCTCGGAATCGAAATCGATCGGCTTCGGCGCGAGGGTGATATTGGTCTTGGCGAGCCGGTCGAGATGGGCCTTGAAGGCGTCGATCTTGGGCACGCGAAAACCGATATGGTCCATGCCCGGCTGTTCGATGCCGGCGCCGTTGAAAGACGAAATCTTCCACGGCAGGATTGCCAGCGTGACCCTTCCGTCGGTCAGATGATAGCCGCCCTCCTCCGCCGGTGCGTTACGGGCATCGAGCTCGAACACGTCGACGTAGAAATCGGCCACGCGTTGCGCGTCGCGCGCCCGCAACGCGAAATGGCTGAAGGTCGTCTCCTGCTTCCATTCGTTCTTGGCGTAGACCTCGGCGCGGTTCTCATGCCCGGGCTGCGACAGGTCGAAATAGTTTCCGGCAGGATCGTGCGCACTGTAGCTGGCGAACGGCCGGTTGCCCGGCCGCTTCACGATCTCGATGTCGGGATACTTCTTCGCGACCTTGGCACGGACCTTTTCGAGGTCCTCGACCTCGATGCCGAAATGGTCCAGGCCCGCCTTGCGGCCGCCGCGGCGGGGGATCAGCGTCATGCCGAGATAGCCGTCGCCGACCGAGATCGCGCCGATCTCGCGCGCCGTGTCGCCCGACGCCTTCAGACCGAACGCCGCGCGGTAGAACATGCCGAGCAGCGTGTAGTGATCGCTCGTGATGGCAAGGTGGTTGAGCTTCCCGAACATTCTGATCTCCTGGCGATCCCCGGGTTTACTGATAGTAGCGATCGAGCGCGATCTGACGGATCTCGGCGAGGCCCGCCTTGTCGAGCATGGTCATCGCCTGCTCGACGGTCGCGCGCACCTCGTCGGCGCCGGCATGGTTGGCCGAGAGGCTGAGCTTTTTGGCTTCGGCAACGAATGCCGGATCGCGGATGATCTCGGCTAAGGTTTTCTGCAGCAGGTCGATGCGCTCCGGCGGCGTGCCCGGCGTGACCACCATCAAGCGGCCGAGGCCGGCGATACTGGCGCGCCAGTCGATCAGGCGGGCTTGCGCCGGCGCGAGCTTTGCAGCCTCGAACAAGGTGGGCGCTTCCGGGAACTGCTCGACGCGCGTTCGGGCGAGCACCGTCACGACCCGCATGCCGTTGCTCGCCCCGTAGAGCGCGGCGGATTCTTCGGACACCACCCGGCCGTCCACTTCGCCGCGCTGGATGGCGAGGTTCATGTCGCCCGTGCCCTTGTAGCCGATGATCATCTTGCTCTTCATGCCGAGCGCGTGGGCCATGATGGCGGTGAAATCGGTATTGCCATCGATCTTGCTCGAACCCGCCCAGGTCACCGGGGTAGCGCTCCTCGCCATGTCCGCCACGCTGGTGTAGGGCGATTTCGGTCCGAGCAGCGCAACCTTGGCCTCGCTGCTTACCCGCGCCAGCCAGGCAAGCTTGCGCACGTCGTAGTTGACGCCGGGCGCGTCATAAAGCTGCGCAGTCACCAGCGTCTCGCCGCCGACGAGCAGGATCGTCAGCCCGTCGGGAGGCGCGTTGACGGTGCGGTTGACCGCGATCAATCCGCCGGCGCCGGGCTCGTTGGTCGGCAGCATCCGGGCGCCGAGCTTCTTCTCCAGATGCGGGATCAGGGCGCGCATATAGGTGTCGTAGCCGCCGCCCGGGCTGCCCATCGTATAGAAGCGCACCTGCTTGCCCTGGAAGAACGCCGCCGCCGATTCAGCCGCGGCGCATGCCGGCGCGGCGGCGATCAGGCTCGCGCCGAGCGCAGCCGAGACCAAGCCTCGGACCTTTCCTCTCCCAATCATCATCCGCTTTCTGTTTCGCAACCTTGGCGCGCGCGAGCGGTCGGCCGATCATGCTACAGCGCGGATGAAGAGCACAAGTGCATGCAAAGCGACCCTATCGACCCGTCCTCGACAAATGCCCTAGACTGGCCGCAACAACGGCGCGATCGCTCCAATACAGCTCGAGACCAATTCGCGCCGATCTCGTGGAGGAAGATATGGCGCTGATTCCGAACTCGGTTTCCGACATTCTCAAATCGAAAACGCGGCGCGGCCTGCCGCATCCCGTGGACTATCCCAAGGCCGACACGTCGAGCTATGTCCAGGGCGCCGACAACTTCCACAAGGTCATGGCGATCAAGCCCGGCGATCACGTCGTCATGCTGACCGATCCGCTGCTCGACCCGCGCGTGCTGCAGGCGGTCTATGGGGTCGCCAAGGCGCGCGGCGCGACCTTCACGTCCTATATGGGCGCGTCGACACGGCTCATGGAGGTCCCGGACGAGGCCAAGGCGCTGATCGAACGCGCGACCTTCGTGGTCTCTACCTGGTTCGCTTCCGTCATCGATCCCTTCTGCATCAATCTGCGGCGCAAGAAGGGGCAGCGCTGGGTCAAGATCACCTTCTTCCGCAACCTCGATCTCCTGAACACGCCGCAGGCGCGCTTTCCGCTCGACGTCCTCGGCGAGATCATCCGCGCGTCCTCGCGCGCCTATCCCGACAAGGGCAATTTCGACCTGCGGTTCACGGACGAGCGTGGCACCGACATCGTGGTGAACTTCACCGAGGAGATGCGCGCCATCATGAAGAAGGACAACCGCTGGCGCGGCCACAACGTCGCCGACGAGGACGGCTGCTACATCCACTACCTGCCCACCCACGGGCCGAACCTCTACGAGCTCAAGATGGTCGGCTGCGATCACGCCGCGCATATGCCTGTCAACGGCATTCTCTATCCGCAATGGGCGGTCGGCTTCGACAAGCCGTTCGAGGAAAAGATCGGGGTTGAATTCGAGAACGGCCGCGTCCGCGCGGTTCATGGCCGCGGCGAAGAAGCCGAAGTACTACGCTTCATTGTCGGTGGGACGCTTGAAGAGCTCGGCTGCGGTCACAATCCCAAGGCCCCGCGCTTCGACATCTACCCCGCCGGACCTAACTCTCCCGGCGCGCTGCATTTCGGCGTCAACGGGCTCAAGGAGTCCGAGTACCTGCGGCGCGTCATGCCGTACTGGGAAGAGCCGCATGTCCACATGGACATGGTCACTTTCGACACCACGGTCACGGCCGGCAACCGCACCGTCATCGACAAGGGATTCCTCATGGCCCTGCGCGATCCCCAGGTGGTGGCGGCGGCGGAGCGCTACGGCGACCCGGTCGACCTGCTGGAGAATTTCCCGGTGTAGCGGCAACAGCCGCGGGCGCGCCAAGCGAAGGACGCCCGCACGTCTTTCTTCAATCACGTGCGTGACGCGTGGCGCGGCGCACGCGCCTTTGCCCACCTTCGCCGGTGCTGGCCGCGTCGCGGCCTCCGTGCTCGACGACCGCAACCTGCAGGCGTCCGACTAGACAATGCAATTTCCTTGAGCCGGACGAGGACGCCCCTGAGAGGGAGAAGTCCGGCAATAGCAGACGAATCCTGCCAAGGCGGCCACACGGCTTGAGCACTTACGTTCCGGGTCATTGCTTTGCCGATGAAATCTGCAGCGTGCGACTAAAAGCGGCAGCACGAGCGAGCGTGATCGGTTAGGCTGATAGCTGCTGGACTTTTGGCGTACGTGAGCGCTGTCCGGCCGCAAGATTCGCTAACACCGAGAGGGAAGCATCATGGCGTCCAAATCCCATTCCACGCGGCGCGACGTCCTGCTCGGCGCGACCAGCCTGCTCGTCATGGCGCCGCATGTGGCGCACGGGCAAGGGGCGGAGCCGGTGCGTTTCAGCCTGGAATTCCGCATCTATGGCGGCAACGCGCCGCTGTTTCTCGGCGCCGAGAGCGGGATTTTCCGCGACCAGGGCATCAACGTCACGATGGATGGCTCGGGCGGCTCGGTCGAGTCGGTCACGCGCGTGGCCACCGGGACGCATCCTTTCGGCCTCGCCGATGTCAGCACCCTGGTCGAGTTCGCCTCCCGCAACCCGAAGGAGGCGCCGAAGCTCATCATGACGGTCTTCGACAAGTTTCCCGCGGTCGTGCTCAGCCTCAAGCGCAAGCCGATCAAGACGCTGCAGGAGATGATCGGAGCCCGCATCGGCACCGGCAGCGTGGACGCCGGCTCGAAGATCCTGCCCGCGTTGCTCGCGCTCAACAACATCGATCTCAAGTCGATCAACCGCACCACGATCGACGTCAAGCTGCGCGACACCATGCTGATCAAGGGCGAGGTCGATGCCGTCGTGGGTTTCGACTACACCATCATCTTCAACCTGATGGAGGCCGGGCTGAAGCTCGAGGACATCACGCTGCTCTACTTCGCCGATTTCGGCTTCAATTTCTGGGGCAATTCGCTGATCGCCAACCCGGCGGTGGTGGAGAAGAATCCGGACTTGGTGCGCCGCGTCGCCCTCGCCGTTGCCCGGTCCTGGGCCGCGGCGTCGAAGGACCGCGCCGCCGCCATCAGCGCGGTGACCAAGCGCGACGGCTTGCTCAAGGCCGAGACCGAGCGCGCGCGGATGGACTGGGTGCTCGACAAGCTTGTGCTGACGCCGAACGTGCGTCAGAACGGGATCGGGAATATGAACCAGGAGCGCATGGAGCGCGGCATCAACGTGATCAAGGAAGGCTTCCAGCTCACCACCGCGCCCACCATGGAACAGATCTACGACGGCCGATTCCTGCCGCCCGCCGCCGATCGAAAACTCGCGTAAGCGGTCGCAAGGCGATGCAAGACGCTGCCGGCGGCTTGGGGGCGGCTCCGGCCAAATTCGTCGAGATGGACCGCGTCGCGCTGCGTTACGGCGGCCCGGATGGCACGCTCGCGCTCGACGGTACGACGCTCAGCGTCGCCCACGGCGAATTCGCCGCCGTGGTCGGGCCGTCCGGTTGCGGCAAGTCTTCGCTGATGAAGCTCGTCACCGGCCTGATGCCGTGCACGGGCGGATCCATCCGCGTCGCCGGTGCCGATGTCGACGGTCCGCTCAAGATCGTGGGCATGGCGTTCCAGAACCCGACATTGCTGCCGTGGCGCAATACCTTGCTGAACACGATGCTGCCGCTGGAGATCGTGCGGCCGCATCGCCATCGCCTGCGCCAGTTCAAAGACAAGTATATCGCGCAGGCCAAGGAGCTGCTGGCGGCGGTCGGGCTCGCCGGGTTCGAGGACAAGCAGCCGTGGATGCTCTCGGGCGGCATGCAGCAGCGCGCAAGCCTGTGCCGGGCGCTCATTCACGATCCGCAACTGCTGATGCTGGATGAGCCGTTCGGCGCGCTCGATGCCTTTACCCGCGAGGAGCTCTGGGGCGTGCTGCAGAAGCTGTGGCTCGACCGCAAGTTCACCTGCGTGCTCGTGACCCACGACCTGCGCGAAGCCGCCTACCTCGCCGACGTCATCTTCGTCATGAGCGCGCGGCCCGGCCGCATCGTTGCCACCCATCGCGTGGGGCTGCCGCGGCCGCGCACGGTGGAAAGCACGTTCGACAAGCCCTTCATCGACCTCGTGCATGCCATTCGCACCGAAATCTCGCGGGTACGCGACGAGGCCGGGCTCGCGGCACGGGCGAAGGCCGTCTGACATGAAGGCCGTCTGACATGACGTCGCTTAATTGGCGCCGCCTCAATGTTGCGATGCCATGGCTGGTCATCATCGGCCTGCTCGTCGTGTGGCAGGCCATCGTCGACCTCTTCGGCATCGCGGCGTTCGTGCTGCCGGCTCCGACGGCGGTGTGGGCGGCGTTCCTCGAATATCGCGACGCCATCCTGCACAACGCGCTGTTCACCCTCAAGAACACCATGTTCGGGTTCGCGCTCGGCATCGTGGTGGGGGTGATCCTCGGCGTTCTCATCGGCTCTTTCCGCCTGGTCTATAGCGGCCTCTATCCGCTGCTGATCGGCGTCAATTCCGTGCCCAAGGCGGCCGTCGTGCCGATCCTGGTGCTGTGGCTCGGCATCGGAACGGCGCCCGCGATCGCCACCGCCTTCCTGCTCTGCTTCTTTCCCATTGCGGTGAACGTCGCCACCGGGCTGGCCACCGTCGAGCCTGAGCTCGAGGACGTCCTGCGCTCGCTCGGCGCCAGCAAGCTCGACATCCTGCGCAAGGTGGGGCTGCCGCGTTCGATGCCTTATTTCTTCGCGTCGCTGAAGGTCGCGATCACGCTCGCCTTCGTGGGCACGGTGATTTCCGAAACCTTGGCGTCGAACGACGGCATCGGCTACCTGATGCTACAGGCGTCGTCGCAGTTCCGCGTCCCGTTGATGTTCGCGGGCCTCGGCGTGATCGCGATCATGGGAATTGCGACTTATGTCGTCTTCGCCCTGCTCGAAGCGAGGTTGACGGGCTGGGCAACGCGGCGCCAGGACGCCCCGCTCGCCAGCGGCGGGTGAGTTTTCGCCGTTCTCGCCAACGGGGGAGCAAGCGCGCCGGATTCGCGGCGCATCAATTCCGCTCAGCTCACGTCTTCATACCGTCCGCATAGCCCGTGGCGCGATAGGCGGCGCCCAGTCTTGCCTGCACCACGTTGCGGTCGATCTTGCCGGCGCCATTGAGCGGCAACGCCGCGACGATGTCGACGAAGCGCGGATGGGAATAGGCGGGTCCTTTGTCCAGGCAATAGGCCTTGAGATGCTCCGGCGTGACAGTTGCGCCTTCCCGCGCGATCACCATGGCGGCCGGCACGAAGCCCTTCACCGGATGCGGCACCGGGGCCACCACGGCATTCACCACGTCGGGATGGGCGAACAGCAGGTTCTCGACCTCTTTCGGGTACACGTTCTCGCCGCCGCAACTGAACATGTCGTCGACGCGGCTGCGGAAGTAGAAGAACCCGTCCTCGTCCTTGCAGAAGATGTCGCCGGTGTTCAGCCAGCCATCCGTGAGCTTCGCGCGGGTGATCTCCGGCTCGTTGTAATAGCCGAGGCAGACATAGGGGCACCGGATCAGCAGCTCGCCTTCCTCGGCATCGCGGCCGTGCGCATCGACCAACCTGAGCTCGATGTCGGGCGCAGGGACGCCGGGGCTGCCGCGCGGGACCGGACGGCCGTCGATCGGCGCGCGCAGCGGGCTGCCGCCTTCAGTCAGCCCGTAGCTTTCCGAGACCTTGACGTGCGGAAGCGCGCGTTCGACCGCATCGAGAAGCTCCGGCGTCACCACCGCCGATCCGATGGTCATGCCGCGCAAGGCGCTCAGGTCGAGCGTGCGCAGATAGTCGCCGTGCTGGAGAAACATCGTGAACACCGCCGCGACACCGCGCGAATAGGTGCACTTGTACTTCGCCAGGGCGTCGAGATAGGCGCGCGGCTCATAAGCCGGCATCAGCACGAAGGAGCCGCCGGCGTGGAGCATCGGCTTCACCGTGCCGCGCAGCGCGTTCTTGTGAAAGAGCGGCAATGCGACGAGCCCGCGGTCGCTCTCGGAGGACGGCCAGTAGCGCTGGTTGTAGGCGACATACCAGAGCATGCCGTGATGCGTCATGATGGCGCCCTTGGGCCGGCCGGTCGACCCTGACGTGTACGGCTGGAAGGCCTGGGTATTGTCCGCGATGGGAGGCGGCGCGACCGGCGCGCTCGGCTTTGCCATTTCAGCCTCGAACGACAGAAAGCCGTCCTGGCTATGGTCGAGCAGCAGCCGGTGTCGGAGCGGCAGGCGCGCCGCGATCGCGACGGCGTCGCGGTGGCTCGAAGGCTCCACGATCGCCAGCACGCAGCCGGCATCGGCGATGATGTGCTCGAGCGTGCCAGCAGCAAGCCGCGTGTTGAGAGGAAGCGGGATCGCCCCTGTCCGCATCGATCCGAAGAAGAACTCGATGAACTCGGTGCGATTCCCGACCAGCATGGCCACGCGCTCGCCCGCGCGCACACCGAGCCGCGCCAGCATGCGCGCGACCTGATCCATCCGCTCGTCGAGCTGCCGGTAGGTGGTGCAACGCTCCCGGCCCCCGAACAGGTCGATGATCGCAGCCTTGTCGGGTACGCGGGCGGTGGCCTGGTCGAAGAAAAAGCCAAGATTGCGCCCGCGATTCGGATTGTCCATGTCGTCCATGCTCGTTTGCTGCAGTTCGCGCAGATTATGCGTGAGCGCGAAGCTAGTGTCCCGATTCCGAAGTTCGCATCATTGCGCGGCACACTCGTTTGCGAACTTCGGAATCAAAGGGACACTAGCACTCTATGATTCTAGTGCGGTTTTTGGATTTGAAGTTCCTACACAAACGCGCGGCTATAATGATAGGAACTTCAAATCCACCGCACTAGCAGTAACCCCGCGTGCTCGCCTCCCCTCCTATCGGTTGCAGCTCCAGGCTCCGGCGCGCGGCTGTGACGAAAAGGTCACACACGGCGCAAATGTCCCGTCGCGGCGCGATTCCTGATTGGCAGAGCGGGCAAAACAGGTCACCTTCCCAGCGCCTAATCATGGGCGTTTCCTCCTTCACTAAGCCCCGCTCGTCGGGGCTATTTTTTTGCTCGCCGGGCAGCCTCCCGCCCTCGCGCGCGGCTTCCAATCGATGCCTAAATACGCTTCACCTGTCGTATCCCACCGCGCCGATTACGGAGAACTCGATGCACATCTACATCGATGCCGATGCCTGTCCGGTGAAGGACGAGGTCTACCGTGTCGCCGCGCGGCATCAACTTCCCGTCACCGTGGTCGCCGCGGGGTTCATCCGCGTTCCGCAGGATCCGCTGATCGACCGGATCGCCGCCGGCGCCGGCATGGACGCCGCCGACAATTGGATTGCCGAACGCGCCGGGCCGGGGGACATCGTGATCACTGCCGACATCCCCCTGGCGAGTCGGTGCGTGAAGGCGGGCGCCGACGTCATCGCCCCCAACGGGCGTGCTTTTACCGAAGAGAGCATCGGGATGACCCTTGCCGTTCGCAACCTGATGCATGATCTGCGATCGGCGGGAGAGACAACCCGCGGCCCGCCGCCATTCTCGCCGCGGGATCGCTCCGCCTTTCTCTCCGCCCTCGATGCGGCCATCCGGCGCGGCGCCCAGCGCGTGACGGCGCAGCGGTGAGACCAGGCTGAGAATGGCGCCTCCCCTCATTCAGCTCAGAGATGTCGCGCTGACCTTCGGCGGCACACCGCTGCTGGCCGGCGCGGAGCTGACCGTCTCGGCCGGCGAGCGCGTCTGCCTGGTCGGCCGCAACGGGTCGGGCAAATCGACCTTGCTGCGGATGGCCGCCGGACTGATCGAGCCCGATCGCGGGACGCGTTTCCTGCAGCCCGGAGCCACTCTGCGTTATCTGCCGCAGGAACCCGACCTCGCCGGCGCGGCCACGACGCTCGCCTATGTGGAAGCGGGCCTCGGCCCCGGCGACGACGGTCACCAGGCGCGCTATCTCCTGGAGCAACTCGGCCTCGACGGCAGCGAGGATCCCGCTCGCCTCTCCGGCGGCGAGGCGCGGCGCGCCGCGCTCGCGCGCGTGCTCGCCCCCGCACCCGACATCCTGCTGCTGGACGAGCCCACCAATCATCTCGACCTCACCACCATCGAATGGCTCGAACGCGAGCTCCTGGCGCGCCGCGCCGCACTGGTCACGATCAGCCACGACCGTCGATTCCTGGCCAACCTGTCGCAGAGCACGATCTGGCTCGATCGTGGAAAGACGCGCCGCATCGAGCGCGGCTTCGCTTCCTTCGAAGCCTGGCGGGACGAGGTGCTGGCCGAGGAGGAGCGGGAGCAGCACAAGCTCGGCCGCGAGATCGTCGCCGAGGAACATTGGCTGCGCTACGGCGTCACCGGGCGGCGCAAGCGCAACATTCGCCGGCTCGGCCACCTGCATGCCCTGCGGGAGGCCCGCCGCACCCACCGCGCCGCGGCCGGGAAGGCCACGCTCGCGGCCGCCGCCGCGGACCGGTCGAGCACGCTCGTGGTCGAGGCCGACCACATCGGCAAAACCTATGAGGAACGGCCGATCGTGGCCGATTTCTCTACCCGCATCCATCGCGGCGATCGCATCGGCATCATCGGCCCGAATGGAAGCGGCAAGACGACGCTGATCAATCTACTGACCGGCACGCTGGCGCCGGATTCCGGCAGCGTGAGTCTCGGCGCCAATCTCGCCATGACGAGGCTCGATCAACATCGCGAGAGCCTCGATCCGAGCGCAACGGTGGCGGAGGCGATAAGTCACGGACGCGGCGAAACCATCGTCGTCGGCACACAGTCCAAGCATGTGATCGGCTACATGAAGGATTTCCTGTTCGCCCCCGAGCAGGCGCGCACTCCGCTCAGCGTGCTGTCGGGGGGCGAGCGCGGCCGCCTCATGCTGGCGCGGGCATTGGCAAGGCCATCGAACGTGCTCGTGCTCGACGAGCCGACCAATGACCTCGACCTGGAAACGCTCGACGTGCTCGAGGAGATGCTCGGCGACTATGACGGCACCATCATTCTCATCAGCCACGACCGCGATTTCCTCGACCGCGTGGTCGGCGCGGTGGTCGCGCCGGAGGGTGGCGGGCGTTGGACGGAATATGCCGGCGGCTACAGCGACATGCTGGCGCAGCGCGGCGAAGATTTGACCCGCGAGGCGATGAAGCAGGCTCCTGCAAAGGAGGTGAAAGCGGCGTCAGAGGCGCAACCGCGCGAGCGCAAGTCGGTCAAGCGCCGGCTGAGCTTTCACGAGAAGCACGCCCTCGAGACCCTGCCGCAAACGATCCTCGCGCTCACGGAAAAAGTCCGCGCGCTGCATGGACGGCTGGACGATCCCGGCCTCTACGCCCGCGATCGCAAGTCGTTCGAAGAAACGTCCGCCGCGCTCGCCTCGATCCAGGCGGAATTGGCGGCCGCGGAAGCGAAGTGGCTGGAGCTGGAAATTCTCCGCGAGGAGCTGGAGGCCGGATCGTGAGCCCTATAGTCCTCACGACTGGAATCGACCCGCCCGCCGGCAGGTGAAATCGCGCTTCGCCGCAACGCAATCTCACGTGACGCGCGCCACGCCGGCATCGTTTTATTTTGCATTCGTCCAGTTGCCGGGAGGCGCCGATGCGTCCATCATACCGGCCGGGTCATCGAAGGAGATTGCATGAGCGATGTTCGCATTGCAGCGGCGTTCGATGCCAACTTGCCCAATCTCGACAGGACAGTTCGCATAAACTCGTTTTATGACGCGCAAGTCTTTGTGCGTCGGTGGGCGATCCGGGACAAGGACCGCGTCATCCGCGCGCTTCTGCGGCGGATGGAAAGAGCCAACAGCTCGGAAGCGGCCAACAGCGCCATCGAAGAATTGAAACGAGAGCTGTCTGCGAGAGGCTTGTTGCCCGCCGCGGAAGCGCCGCTGCATTGAGCAGGCTGTTGCCGGAGATCGCGAACTTCAGCGATCAAAGTGGACGGGCGCGCATCGAGTGGTGGCAGGCGCCGCGCGTCCGGCTCAGGAGAGCAGAGACGCCTGTTTTGCCGACAGCTCCAGCTGGCTTTCAGGCACCACCCGCTCATGCGGCTCGGCCGCACTCTTGACCCGGTACTGGGGATCATCGTCGCTGTCGGGAATGAGGCGGATGATCTCGTAGGTGCCTTTGGCCGCGCGACGAACAATGCTCGGAATGAGATCGACAGACTGTCCAACCTGAAACTTATGCATACCAATTCCTCTCACTGCGGCCGCATGTTCCGCCATGAATGCGGTCGAGTTTCTGTTCGCCGGCGTCCAGTCCCCGGCGAAAACCGCCGGACGCGACTTGCGAGCGCAACGCCTGCACGCTCAAGACTTGACGCTCAAGACTTGCACGCCCGATTTGCTGCATCCCCATGACGCCCAGCATCAGGACTGATCGGGCCGGCGACGATCGGGCATCACTCGTCCTGCTTCAGCCGCCAGAGCTGAAAACCCGTCAGCTTGATGGCCTCTTCTATTCTCGCCCGCGAGAACCGGTGCGGCGGGTGCTGATCGGACCTGAGCGAACCCTCGGCGCCCCAGGGCCCGTGGTTCTTCGGCAACTTGCTTCCGGTCGGATCACCGGCAAATGCGTGCAAATTGGAGGTCGCTTCCGATACGAACATGTAAATCTGCATTGAAGGTTCCCTTTCGCGAGCCCGTCACAGCCGGTCGGCGCGCGCCGCTCTCAAGGCGCCGTACCCGCCGCGTGCCCCACATGAATTCATGTCCCCTCGCAAAACGGGGGATATGCGACCGTCCGGCATCGCCTTGCACGGTCCGGGAAGGCGCTCTCGCAGCCGTCCAAGGCTGGGTTTCCGGCAGGGGGAGTCTACTTCAGCCGGCCCCATCCGTCGATAGATATTGATAGAAAGTACGCATGGCCGGGAAATATTTCCATGAAAAGGCTGGTTTTCCGGCCCAATTGATCCTATGTGCAAGCTGTCGTTTGGGGATGAGTGCTCAGGCTAATGTTTGGTATTAGTTGGGATTGACACGTCCGGCGCAGGTCGCAATGCCGATCTCGCCCGTATCAGTCGCCGCTCATCCCTCGTGCGGGGCGTTCAAGGACATCCGACAAGCCATAGGCGTTCGCAGCCCCTTTGCCTTCCATCGCGTGACCATCACGGATCGCATCCAACCGATCGTGCTCGCTGAGAAGCGCGCGGCACCGTTTGCCAACCCAAGGAGACTCATGACATGGCGCCACGTCAGAAGACGATAACTATGGTACCCGACGCGTCCGAGCCCGCGCAGGAGGTCCTTGGTCAGGGCAAGCGGCCCGACAAGGGTCAGTTTCGGCTCGAGGTTGATCGGCAGACCAAGGCGACCTACGGGACCTACGAAGCTGCCGAAAAAGCCGGGCTCGCGATCAAGCAGGGCCGCCCCATTCTTCAGGTTGCGGTCTACGACACCATCGGCGGCATCAACAAGATTATCGAGCTGCCGAAGAATTGACCTGCGTCGCGCTCTATTTCCCGCGTCAGTTCCTGACGCCAATTCTTATCCGTATGGACATGGCATCATAACCCGAAGCGACGGCGGGCCATTTCGCACGCGTCGTCTCCCGGAACGCACGCCCTGCAGACATCAGGCCTCACTGCATAGATCGAGCACGACGTCGCGACGCCGACGTCGCCCACCAGCGCCGCGCAGCGATCGCCCTCACACCGCATCCGGCCCAAGCTGTCATCGACGAACGCGCGCGGGATGCGATCGAGCGCGGCATCGTCCTCCAGCGAGAAGCGGGGCCAGTCCGCGGAGAACGAGCAGCACGCTCCACAGGCCTGGCACATGGCCTGCGCATCCTCGCCGGGCGCCCGAAGCCCGCTCACGGTTTGGACTTCACCCGCGACAGCCGCCGCTCGTTCGCCTTGACGCGTCTGCGGTAGTGGCGAACGACCGTCTGCGGCGAGCCGCCGGTGGCCAGCGTGGTCGCCGCTTCGGCCAGGGCGGCGGACTTCTCCATGACCATGCGCTGGGCCTCGACCTGCGCCGCCGGTCCGCCCTCAGCCATCTTGGCGAGCCGCAGGCCGATCACCCGCTGCGTCTCGAAGCCCAACAGCACCGCATCCCGCGCCAAGCCGAACCAAGTCTTGAACATTCGCTTCTCCGGTCGAGAGACGCACGTCATGGACCTGGATGCGCGGGTAAGCAAGCATGCGCACGCAATCGGGTCGCGCTCGCGTCGCCTGCATCGCGCTGGGGATCAGCGGGCTACCGCTTTTGCCGATGGCAGTGGCGCCAATCGGAAGCAGGATATGTGTCGAAGCAGGACATGTGCCGAAGCAGGACATGGCGCGGTCGAATCGGTGCCGTCGGTCAGCCCACGGGCCAGCGCGACAACGCTTCTGTACCCGCCTGGGTGAGACCATAGACGCCGCGCTCGACCCGGAAGAACCACCCGTACACGTTGTGCAGGAGTATCTTGGGGGCATCCGGAGCGGCGGCCTTGACCTCGGATGTCCGGCGCGGCCCGCTGGCAAGCGACGCCGCGCAGGCCAGCGCCCGTTGGCGATAGGCGGTCATGATCGGCGACTTGGACGTGCCACCGAGAACCGGATCGCCGAGCCGCCGCCGGTGCTCATTGACCAGGCGCGATCGGCGTTTTGGATCGCGCCGCGGCCGCCATGGACCGGGCTCCACCAGCACCTCGACACGGCCGGTGGCGGACACGCCGAGCAGGCCGAAACCCAGAAGCCGGCACAGCTTGCGCACGCGCGGATCGCGCTCTCGGCCGGCGCGCGCCGACGCGCGCACCGCGAGCCAGATCTCGTCGCAAGCAGAGGCGCGGTTGATGCCCTGGAGCACGAGCTCGAGGTTGAAGCCGAGCTTCAGCTCGCCGATTACGACGAGCGGCGGTTCGTCCGCGCGCAAGGCCACCAGGTCGCAGCCGCAGATTTCGCCTTTGACGTCGAATCCGAGGCCTTCGAGAAAGCGCTTCACCGGGACGTAGAGCGCCGTCTCCCGCATGCTGGTTATTGGCTCTGGGGTGGGCTGGTGCAGCATGAATGGATACCGGCGTGAAGATTGGCTGGCGCCGCGCGGGGACGCACTGGAACCATGTCCGCTCATGGTAAATGCACCGTTAAACATGCTCACCGCAATGCGGAACCCGCCGGCGGGCCGAAGCCGGTCCAACCGGGCGGTTCATGGCCATCACCGCGGCGGCGACGTCGTTGCGGTTGCGCCGCCCAGCGAGCCGTTGAGGAGGTCGAGGCGGCCGGGTTTATGCCACGATGAGTTCACTCTAGAGTCCAGGCGAGAGACAGGCGCGGGATCAAGACGACATGAGCGAGCCGGCGGCCCAAGAAGCGGTCAGCGACACGGCACTAGGGCCCGCCCATCAGGGCGTTGGCGCCTCGGTCCGGCGAAACGAAGACCGGCGTTTGCTCGATGGCGGCGGCGCCTATCTCGCCGACCTGCAGGTGCCGGGCCTGGCGGAGATCGCGTTCCTGCGCAGCCCCCTCGCACACGGGCGCATCCGCGCCGTCGAGGTACCGCCGCGCCACCGCGGCAGCGTGTTCTTCGCCGCCGACATCGCGTTCGCAAAACCGATCGTCGCGGTGGGAGCCTCGGCCGGATTCAAATATTCGGAATATCCCGCGCTTGCTTCCAACAAAGTCCGCTTCGTCGGCGATCTCATCGGCATCTGCGTCGCACCCACGCGCGCCGAGGCGGAAGACATCGCGCAATCCTGCTCCGTCGACTTCGAGGAATTGCCGGCGATCTGGGATATCGACGTCGCGCTCGCCGCCGGCGCGACTCCCATCCATGACGACTGGACCGACAACATCTTTGCGCAGACGAGGATCGAGACCGGCGACCTGGAGGCCGTCCGCGCCAGCGCGCCGGTGACCGTTCACAAACGCCTGCGCATGGAGCGGCACGCCGGCGTGTCGCTCGAATGCCGCGGCGTGCTCGCGCATCACGAGCGCCGGCTCAACGAGCTCATCGTCTACAGCTCCACCCAGTTTCCCCACGTCATTCGCACCATGCTGGCGCAGGCGGTCGGATTGTCCGAAACGCAATTGCGGGTGATCGCGCCCGATGTCGGCGGCGGTTTCGGGATCAAGAACAACTTCAATCCGGAGGAGATCGCGGTCACCGCGCTGGCGCTGAAGCTCGGAAAGCCGCTGCGCTGGATCGAGGATCGCCGCGAGCATCTGATTGCATCGCCGCATGCGCGCGAGCACCGCTACGAGCTGACCGCCCATGCCGACGAACGCGGCCGCATCCTGGGGCTCGAGGCGACCGTCACGGTCGATGCAGGGGCCTATTCGGTCTGGCCGTGGACCGCGGCGATGGAGGCCGGCATGTCGGCCGGCATCATGACCGGCCCATACGACATTCCGGTCTATCACGGGCGGGCGATCACGGTCTGCACCAATAAGTCGCCGCTGGGTCCCTATCGCGGGGTCGGCCGCAGCGGCGCCTGCTTTGCGATCGAAACCATGATCGACGCGGTGGCGCGGGCGGTCGGCCGCGAGGCTGCCGACGTGCGCATCGACAACATGGTTCCGCCGTCAGCGATGCCGTACCGCTCCGCCACCCACAAGCTCTACGACAGCGGCGACTATCCCGAATGCGCGCGCCGCGCCGTCTCCGCCATCGATGTGCCGAAGGTGCGAACACGGCAACAGCGCGGCGAGGCGGACGGCCGCATGATCGGCGTCGGGCTCGCGAGCTACACCGAGCAGACCGCCCATGGCACCGCCGAATGGGTCGCGCGCGGCCTTCCCGTCGTATTCGGGTACGAGCCCGCGCTCGTGCGCCTCACCCCGGACGGCAAACTGGTCCTGTTCGTCGGGATCCAGAACCACGGCCAGGGGCTCGAAACCACGCTCGCGCAGGTCGCGTCCCAGGAGCTCGGAATCGCCGTCGCGGATGTCGTCGTGCGGCACGGGGACAGCGCGGTTTCGCCTTACGGAATGGGCACGTTCGCATCGCGCAGCATGACCATGGCGGGCGGAGCGGTATCGAGCGCCTGCGCCCAGCTTGGCGAAAAAATCAAACGCATCGGCGCGCATCTGCTGCAGGCGCCAAAGGATTCCGTGACGCTTGGCGCCGGTCGGGTGCATTTCGGCCCGCAAAGCGTGTCGTTCTACGACATCGGCCAAGCCGCCTACCTGCATCCGGAGCGATTGCCGGAGGGGGAAGAACCGGCGCTCGAGACGAGCGCGGTCTCGCGGTCTACCAGCCCGGCCGCAGCACCGGCGCATTTTCCTATGCGACCCACGCCTGCGTGGTCGCGGTCGATCCCGGGACCGGGATCGTCGAGGTGCTCGACTATGTCGCCTGTCATGACTGCGGCACGATGGTCAATCCGCTCCTGGTGGAGGCGCAAGTCGTCGGCGGCATCGCACAGGGCATCGGCACCGCGCTGTACGAAGAGTCCCCCTACGACACCAATGGACAGCCGCTCGCCACCACGTTTCTCGACTACATGATCCCCGGCGCCACGGAGGTGCCGGATGTCCGCGTCCTGCACATGGAAACGCCGTCGCCGCATACCCGCTTCGGCATCAAGGGCATGGGCGAAGGCGGCGCGATCGCGCCGCCGGCGGCGGTGGTGAATGCCATCAACGACGCGCTGCGGCCGACCGGGGCGGAGATCACGCAGACTCCGGCCACCCCCGAGCGCGTGCTCGGCGCGCTGATCGCAGCACGCGACGCAAAACGGGCGGGCGCTTGATGATGGCGCGCCAAAACCACCGCCGGCGAACGATGCCAGCCCTGACATTGGTTGGTGCGGCATGAAGCCGGCGCCGTTTTCGTACCACCGCGCGCGTTCGGTCGAGGACGCCGTGAGCGCCCTGGCCGATTGCAGCGGCACCGCGCAGGCCCTCGCGGGCGGTC
>Ga0207643_10000830_pt1 | contig 18754 bp, 11 predicted proteins | sample KBSMisM62_FD_184313 | JGI IMG/M metagenome (GOLD analysis project Ga0207643, IMG submission 184313) | Miscanthus rhizosphere microbial communities from Kellogg Biological Station, Michigan, USA - KBS Miscanthus M6-2 (SPAdes) (version 2) | ecosystem: Host-associated > Plants > Roots >...
CAAAACCTCACCAGCTTAGTGAAAGCGCTGGCTTTCTTTGCGTTGATTGTTGCGGCGTTTATCTTCGGCGGTGATGGCTCGCTAACAAGTTCTGAAACTTACTCCACCTCCACCATTACGCTCACTGCCGTCATCGTTTCGCTTCAGGCCGCGATCTACACGTATGACGGTTGGGCCGGCGTGATCTACTTTTCCGAAGAAGTGAAACATTCGGGTCGAGACATACCGCGCGCGTTGTTAGGCGGTGTGCTGACAATCATGGCGATCTACGTGCTGGTTAACGTCGCTTTGCTCTACGTTTTGCCGGTAAATCAAATCGCCGGTAAGGAGTTCGCCGCTGGTGAAGCAGCAAATGTGATCTTCGGTACACACGGCGACACGATCTTCCGTTGTCTGACTATCGCATCGATGCTGAGCGGCATCAATGCCCTGCACCTGATGGCAACGCGCGTGATCTTCGCGATGAGCCGCGACGGATTATTCAGCAGCAGAGCAGCCGTGGTTAACGAAGGCGGCACGCCGAGCGTCTCGCTTTTTCTGAGCGCGGCGGTGGCACTGCTGTTCATATTATTCGGGCAGAGATTTGAACGCGTCATCACAGTGCTGGCGTTTTTCTTCGTTGCTAATTACATCCTTTCCTTCATTTCACTCTTCGTCCTGCGCCGGCGCGAACCGGACAAACCGCGGCCTTATCGAGCCTGGGGCTATCCTGTAACGCCGGCGCTCGCGCTGATCGGGTCAGTATTGTTTCTCGCGGGCGCGATCTGGGCTGACACGAAAAACAGCGTGTACGCGTTGCTACTGCTGGCGGTGAGTTATCCTGTGTTTCGGTTGTTGAAGAAGCTTAGCTAGTTACCTGACAGCCTTCGTTGTCCACGTCGAGAATCCTGACTGTCGATTCGATTCTGCGCGCCTGGAAACAACTCGCGATTCGTGCGCCGATCGCTTCCTCGTTGCTATACACGAGGGCGACGATACTTGGACCAGCGCCGCTCAACGCGAGACCTAAAAGACCTTGCATGCGGGGCAATGCTAATGCCTCGGAGAGACCTGGTACGAGTGATTCTCGCTGAGGCTGGTGCAGGCGGTCGTGCATTGCTTCCCAAAACAGATCGTAACGTTGTTGCGCGAGCGCGGCGGTGAAGAGCGCGGTCCTTTGCAAGTTGTACACGGCGTCCTGGCGGCTGACGGTTCGTTGCAACGCGGCGCGCGCGACGTGTGTCGGCAGTTGCGAATGCGGTGAAACGACGACGACTCGAATGTGCGCCGGCCACCGAGATCTTGCGGAGACGACTTCTCCATTGCTGCAAACACAACTCGCGAGAAAGCCTCCGTACAGCGAAGCGGCTACGTTATCCGGATGTCCTTCAAATTCGGTGGCGTACTCTTGAGTCCGTTCATCGGAGATTTGATTACCCGTGATCAGTCCGCCGAGTTTGATTCCGGCGATGATGGCGGCGGCACTGCTGCCAAGTCCGCTCGCGAGCGGTATTTCGTTGTGGACCAACAACTCGACGGGCGGCAGCATCGCCCCTTCGCGTAGCGTAGCAAACGACATCGCACGGTAAATGAGGTTCACCGCGTTGCGAGGCAGAGCTTCGTTTTCTTTCGCTCCGGTTGTGGTGACGGTGCATTGCTCCGTTGTGCCTGCAGCGACAGTCGCACGAACTGTCAGATACAACTGTAACGCCAGACCAAAACAATCAAACCCTGGTCCTAGATTTGACGTTGATGCAGGAACTCTAACTTCCAATGTCATTGATAACTTTTGCCACAGATTCCACGGATGAAACCCGGATCGGGCTGTTGCCGAAGTTGCTCGCGAGACGCTCGCCGTCAGGAGCGATTAACGACTGGCTGTGATACTTCATCACGTAGTCGGTGTCTTTCAGCAAATGACCTGTTAGTACAGCAACGACGGTTTCGTTTTCTTTGATTCCGCCATCCTGAACGAGCTTGCGAATACCCGCCACGGTCGTTGCCGATGCCGGTTCGCACCCGATCCCGTCGCGGCCAATCACAGCCTTCGCATCTGCAATCTCCTGCTCGGTCACAGTGATGACACTGCCTCCCGTCTCATGCACCGCGCGCCACGCTTTCGGCCACGAAACCGGCGCGCCGATCTTGATCGCTGACGCCAGCGTCTCCGGATACTCCTCGTTTATAAATACGTCATGTTCGCGATAGAAGCGCGCGAACGGCGCGGCGCCCGCGGCCTGCACCACTGTGATCTTCGGCAAACGATCGATCAACCCGCTCTGAAACAACTCGCGAAATCCTTTTCCAAACGCAGAACTATTCCCAAGATTCCCACCAGGCAACACCAGATGATCCGGAACGCGCCACTCAAGCTGCTCCGCAAGCTCGAACGCAACCGTCTTCTGCCCTTCGATACGAAACGGATTGATCGAGTTGACGAGGTAAACCGCTCCGTCTTCGGAAAGCTCGCGAATCACGTTCATGCACGTGTCGAAGTTGCCCTCAACCTCCAGCACTTTCGCGCCGTAGTCCAACGCCTGGGCCAACTTTGCATGACTCACCTGACCACCGGGCACGATGATCGCGCAAGGCAAATCGGCGCGCGCGGCATAAGCCGCCAAACTCGCCGCCGTGTTTCCAGTACTAGCGCACGCGACGAACCGCGCTTCGAGTTTGCGCGCCTGCGTCACGGCCACAGTCATGCCAGTATCTTTGAATGATCCGGTCGGATTGCAACCCTGGTGCTTGAGTCTCAATTGCGAGAGGCGGCAGTAATCAGCCGATCGTGGCGCTTCGTAGAGCGGCGTGTTTCCTTCACCGAGCGACACGACTTCCGCATCTTCCGCAAACGGCAGGAACTCTCGAAAACGCCAAACGCCGCTGCGGTCCCGAACATCGAGCGACGACTTCCGCTCGCGCCAAAGCTCGCGCAGCGCAGCCGCATCAAGCGCTTCGTCTCGCGAGACAACGTCGAGCAATCCACCACAACGCGAACACACGTAAAGCCGCTCGTCGATTTTATATTCGGTCTGACAATCAGGCGCGATGCAACGCTGTGTAAATGAGTTCATATCGCTTGTTTTTCGCGAATCATACTCCAAAGTATTGACTTTGCGCTGCACTTCACTTACAAGGCGAAACAGGTTCACGTTCGAGCAAAGGAGAAGTCCCCGATATGAAGTTTCCCCGAATCATTCGCTTCTTACCGCTTTTCGCAATCCTGGCAATGGCGCAGGCAATCATCGCTCAAGAGCCCGCAAACGAAGCAAACGAGGCAAGAGAGAAAACGCGAACGCGTCTCAGCGCGCTGTTGCAGCGAGTCGGTCCCGAGATCAAGGTGACGTTTCAAACGAGCCCGAAGTCGCAATATGTTTTTACCGGGATGATGAAAGAAGGACTCACGAACGCGGAGTCGATGGAGATCGTGGTCACGGTCACTTCAAAAGATACGATCGGCTTCCGCATCTTTCCGCATTACAAAGGCGGTTACATCAACATCGATAAAGCGCGGAACGCCACGCAACTGCTGCGGAAGCTGGTGCAGTTGAATGAATCGACGTTTCTGTTCTGGGGCGCGGATGATTCGGGTGATGTTTTTACCGGCTACACGTTCACGCTCGAGTCGGGCTTTCCGGATGAGGCGATCAAGATCGTGCTGTCGAGCATCAGGAATTCGGATCAGTTTGTCGGCGAGCTGAGATCATCGATCGACGGCAGCAACGCGCCATAGAATTTAGCCACGGATATCACGGATAAACACAGATAAAAATAAATCCGTGTTCATCCGTGTAATCTGTGGCTAAAAACTAAACCGAATTTGTGCGTCGATCCGGCGATTGTAAGCAGGGTTGCCGACACCAAACCCGCCGAAACTCGATGTCGCGGTTGATTCTCCAAAAAACAGCGATCCGAGATTGCCCACCGGAAGAGCGAAATTCGTGTGGTTGAACAGGTTTTGGAAGTTCACCGAAAAGGTCAGGTTGTAGCGACCGTTTCCACCGCCGGGGCCACCGAAGCCGCCGCTGGGAGCACCGCCAAAACCACCACGGGCACCGCCACTGGGAGGTCTGCCGGCCATGCCGCCACCCATCATCGTGCGTTGACTGTCGCGTCGACCATCCTGCTGCTGGTTCTGCTGGTTACCTCTCGCACTGCTGCTACCTTCTGAACCAAAGCTCCACGTTTTACTCACGCGCACGTTGACGGTTGTTGAACCTGGCCCATTCGCGAAGTTGCGCGGAATCATGACCTCGTTCGGTCCTAAGGCCAATTGGAAATTACCGAAAGGCGTACACTTGAAGAGGGTCGTGTTCGAACAGTCTGCTCCAGCAGGCGCCAAAGCCGGACGTTCGTTATTAATCGTATCGTTATTGAGATCGCGTCCCAGGATGACATTAAACGGACGACCCGACTGCACTGTGATGAACGGGTTCAAGGTGATTCCCCACGGCGCGCGGAAGCTACCAATCACCACAAACCGGTGACGGACATCAGTCGACGCACGTCCATACTCCGCGACGAAGTCATAAGGATTCGCGGGAAATGTTCCGGTGCCATCCGTGTCGCTGTTCGCTTTCGCCAGGACGTAATAAGCATTGAGCGTCGAATTACGCATCAACCGGCTGCTCACATTAACGATGAACTGATTCTGGTTGTAACGGCCGCTCGACTCATACTGAAAGATATTGCAACGAGTCGCCGGGTTGATATCCGGCGGAATGAAGTCGGCACAGTTCAGCGGCCTCACGCCACTGTCGACCACACCCGGAATGAAAGTGCCCGGCAAAGGCGCATTCAACTGCCTCGTGCGCAACACGTGCAACGTGCGCAGGTTGATGTAGCTTGCCGCGACTGTGATGTTGCGTGGCAACTGGCGCTCGACACTGAACACTCCCTGCAACGTGTACGGCGCTTGCAACCCGTCAGCCAATTGATAAACCGTTCCCGGAACTGAAAATTGGACTAGCTGCTCCGGCGTCGGCACTAACGGATAAAAATCAGGGTTCTGTACGGTGAACTGTTGTTGATTGACTCCGTTCAATCGCAACGCGGTCATCGTCAGGCTCTCGCTGACGCGCTCGTAAAAGACTCCATAGCCACCACGAAGAACGGTCTTCGATTGTTGGCCGCCGGGAGACCACGCAAAACCGATCCGCGGCGCGAAGTTGAAATTGCTGTCGATGTTCTTCTGGTTCTCGTAACGCAGGCCCGCGCTCACCGTTAAGTTCGGATGAACTTTCCAATCGTCCTGCACGTAGCCGCCAAAGTCCCACTGGCTCACTTTGGTTTCCGGATTACCGGAAGACAAACGAAACTGAGTCGCGCCGCCGCCGAGAGCGCGTATTTGCGCGCCGGTCAGTCCCTGGTCCAGCAGAACCTCCGTGCGCCGAAAACGCTCGATACTCGGGAGACTTACTATGGGCCCGATGGGCTCGTTATTTGGACCAAGCGCGGTCGGACCAAAAACGCCGCCGAAGAACGTGAAAGTACCGCCGAAATTCTGCGGCGAGAATTGCGTGATATCCACCGAACGAACACGAGCACCAACTTTCAGCGCGTGTGCGTTCAAAGCAAACGAAGTGTTGTTTGTGAGCTCCCAGTTGTTCGTGTCCGTATGCGACTGGCCCACCTGAGCCCCGCCGCCAGTGAATGCATCCTGAACCTCGATCGTCGGAAGGGAATTGTCCGCGTCCTGCGCGTTAGTTGAATGTTCAAACTGAAAGCGCGTTTCGTTAACGATCTTCTTGTTGATGATCGCGGTTTCGGTGAACTGAATGCCCTGCTCGGTTTGCTCGGTGTCGTACGCGCGGGAAGGCAGTTGAAACCCGCCGACGCCGGTTACACGAGTGTTATTCGTGTAGGTGTAACGCGCGATCAGCGTATGGTTCGCGTTGATCTGGTAATCGACCCTGGGACTGAAAGACGTGCGACGGCTCGGAACCGGAAACGTGTCACTGAAACCAACGATATTGTTATTCTCATCCAGCACCTGGGCCACGATCAGGGTCGCGTCGTCAATATCGCGTTTATCGAAATCGACAAAGAATGAGGCTTTCTTCTTCGAGAGGGGGCCACCGAAGTTGCCGCCATACTGGCGCGTTTGTATGGCTGGACGTGTGCTCGATTCCGAGAATGGATTACGCGCGTTGAGAGCGTCGTCGTTGAAGTTGAAAGAAGCCTGGCCGCGAAAACGATCGGTGCCGGGACGAGTCAGGATCTCGATACGACCCATACCGAGACGATCGTATTCCGCTGAAAAGGGATTCGAATTGATGCGGATTTCGCGGATCGATGCGCGCGGCGGCAGGCGACCGCCAGTGAAACCGTCGACGAAGATCTGTCCGCCGTTTGGACCAGCCGAAGGACCGGCTAACGCTTGCAACGCGGCCGCGAGATCGTCAGGGTCATCCGGGAGTGCGTCGAGGTCTTCGCCCTTCAACACGACGGCGCCGGCGTTGTTCTCGGGTTCAGTGCTTAACTCGCGATTGTCTGCGGCGACCGTTACCTTTTGTTCTTCGATCGCGACTTTCAAAGTGATGTCGAATTGCTGAGCTTTAGCGCTGACGATTTCGACGTCTGGAGTTTCAGACATTGCGAAGCCCGCGTTGGTTGCGCGCACGGTGTACTTGCCGGGAGCGAGGCCGTTGATCGTGTAAGTGCCCGATTCGTTCGTGACTACTGACTTTTCCACGCCCTTGCCGTCGATCGCCGTCACGCTCGCGCCAACAATCGCGCCGCCCAACTCGTCCAGCACCTGTCCACGCAACGAACCTGCGCGTTGCTGTGCAACCACAAGCCCAGCGCATAGCGCGATTACCAACACGATTCTCTTCATCCGAAGCTCCTCAGACAGGCTTGTCCACAGATTACACAGATTATATTAGGGCTATCTGCGTAATCTGCGGATTGTATCCAAATCAGCCGTAAAGAGTCTGTCAACGGATTGTAAAGTTTTGTCAGTTCTGTAAAGTTTGTGATTGACACTTCTTTACTCACGAAAGTGGGCGATTCATGTAGGATCTTCGCCACTTGCCTTGAGGTCGCCTTATGTCTTTCAATCTGGCTGAGCAACCAATGGAACGCGTTCTGGTAATTGACGACGACGTCGGCCTTTGCGAGCTGGTCGGAGAGTATCTGCAGCCCGAGGGCTACAGCGTCGAAGCGATTCACAACGGCGAACGCGGCATCGATCGCGCCCTCTCAAACGAACACGATCTGGTAGTGCTCGACGTGATGTTACCGGGCACAAACGGTTTCGACGTGTTAAGACGCATCCGCGCACGTTCTCGCATTCCTGTTTTAATGTTGACCGCGCGCGGCGACGATGTGGATCGAATCGTCGGTCTCGAAATCGGCGCCGATGATTACCTCCCAAAGCCATTCAATCCTCGCGAGCTGGTGGCCCGTATTCGTGCCGTATTGCGGCGAGCCCAGCCCGTTGAGTCAACTACTTCAGCACGTGAAACGATTCGCGTTGGCGACATCGAAATGGACAGCAACACGCGTAATGTCCGCCGCTCGGGAGAAGTAGTTGAGCTCACCGGTGTCGAATACGACTTGCTCGAGATCCTGCTGCGCAGCGCGGGACAGATCGTCAAGCGAGAAGATCTGGTGAAGGAAGTTTTGGGACGCGAGCTCTCGCCGTTTGACCGCAGTATCGACATGCACGTCAGCAACCTGCGCAAGAAGTTGGGCCACCAACTGAACGGTCTGGAAAGAATCAAGACCATTCGCGGCGTCGGCTATATCTACGGCGCCACCTCTGAGAAATCCGAATGAAGATCTCGTTTCGCAGTTTATATCTAAAAATCTTCATCTGGTTCTGGCTGGCGATGATCATCATCAACGTCGTGCTGTTTGCGGCGTTTGCGCTCACGCGTCCCACGCCGACACGGCGTTCGTTTCGCGATCTTGCGCAGACTGGTCCAAACGCACAGAGGGCCGCTGAGGTTTACGAGCAATCAGGACCTGCGGCATTGAGTGCGACTCTTCAGGCGACAGAAAAAGCCGGCGGTGCAAGTGCAACTTTCTTTAACGAAAACGGAACAGAGCTCTCAGGACGACCGATGCCTCCGAAAGCTCAGGAGCTGAGCGCGAAGGCAACAGAAACTCGTGACATCGAATTCAACTTCGATGTGGAAGGCACTTTGATTGCTCGGCCCACCGTGAGCGCAAAAGGCCAGCGCTACATCTACGTTGCACACATTCTTCGTCCGCCGTTTCAACTGAGCTTCCAGACGTTAGGTCTGCGTTTGCTGGTAGTGCTCGTGATTGGTGGAATTTTTTGTTACTGGCTGGCACGGTATCTCACGACGCCGCTGTTCAAACTTCGCAAAACCACAAATGAGCTCGCCGAAGGAAATCTCGGCGCTCGTGTTTCTACTAAACTCGCGAGGCGCCGTGACGAAGTGGGCCAACTGGGCCGCGACTTCAATGCGATGGCCGAACGTTTGGAAGGAATGGTCAAAGCGCAGCAACGTCTGCTTGGCGATATTTCGCACGAACTGCGATCGCCGCTCGCGCGGCTCGGAGTTGCTCTTGGTCTCGCGCGGCAACGCTCCGGCGCGGAAGCGAACGGCGCGCTCGATCGTATCGAGCGTGAGTCAGACAATCTAAACGAGATGATTAGCCAGTTGTTGGCGCTGACGCGTTTGGAAAGCGGCACGGATGGACGCAAGCGAACTGAAGTCGATTTGTCGGCGCTGGTGCGTGAAGTGGTGCACGATGCGGATTACGAAGCGCGCAGTTTGAACCGCTCGGTGCAGGTTGTTTCGAGTGATAACTGTTCGATCAATGGCGTTGAGGAGTTGTTGCGCAGTGCGGTTGAGAACGTTGTGCGTAACGCGGTTCGTTACACGCCCGAGGGGACGGCAGTAGAAGTGGCGCTGCGTAAGCAGAATGGTAATGGCCACAACTTCGCGGTAATCAGCGTGCGCGATCGCGGCAAAGGCGTTCCCGAGGAAGCGCTCGAGAAGATCTTTCGTCCGTTTTATCGCACGGAGGATGCACGCGATCGCCAGAGTGGTGGCGGCACCGGGCTCGGTCTCGCGATCACCGAACGCGCAGTGCGCATGCACGGCGGCTCGGTGCAGGCAACGAACGCCGCTGACGGCGGGCTGGCGATCGAGATGCGATTAGACCTGAATCCGCATTTATCCGCCTAATCCGCGGCTTGTTTTCTTCTTCTTCTCCGCGCTAACTCCATCTCGACAAATCTCACCACCAGGATCCAGATCAATGCCGCCGCAAATCCTGCGATCACGTCCGTCGTGTGATGCACGCCCAGGTAGATTCTTGAGAAACCAATTAGAAGGAACATCGCTGAACAGACGATCCACACGATAACGCGCGCGCGCCTCGACTTGATTCGCGCCGTCCAGATGGCGGCAAGCGCGCCGAAGAAGACGGCGCTGGTCAGTGAGTGTCCACTGGGGAAGCTGTACGTCTCTGGTGGTGTCAGATCGAAAAAGGGCACCGGACGCGCGCGTTTGAACGTGAGCTTGAGAGTCATGTTCAGCAGCGCCGCTCCGATCATCGTGATCGCGAAGAGTTTTGCTTCACGCCCCAGCTTTTTCAACGCGAGCTGCACGATGACGAGGGTTGTGAGCACGGCCAGCGCGAGCGTGGACCCGACAAAAGAGAAGCCGCGCATGATTATCGTGAGCGCCGGCGAGGCGAGTTGATGGACAGCGGCCCTCGTGGCCTCGTCGAACTGTACTGAATCACCTTCCAGCACTTCGTCGGTTAGCCAGCCAAAGAAGATCAGCGTCCCGATCGCGGCTACCAAGCCAAGCAGAAGTGATAGACTGAGAAACTCGTACCAACGTTTTTCGCTGAGACCCGTATTCGACATCGTTTCCTCGGTAACGAGATTCAACCACAAAGACACTAAGGCACAAAATTAAAATTTTACATTGTGTCTTGGTGCCTTGGTGGTTAAGTTTTTTGTATTATCCGCGGCATGACAAAAACCCTGCTCGCGCTTCTCGTTCTCTGTCTCTGCATCGCTAGCGCAACCGCGCAAACCCATTCTGCTGACGATTACAACACCATTTTCAAACCGTTAAAGTGGCGCTCGATTGGTCCATTTCGCGGCGGGCGTTCGGTGTGCGGAACCGGCGTGGTCGGCGATCCGAAAACCTACTACATGGGAACTACCGGAGGCGGTCTCTGGAAAACCGACGACATGGGTGTCAGTTGGCGCAACATCTCCGACGGTTATTTCAAGACTGGTTCTGTCGGCGCTATCGCCGTCGCCGAAAGCGATTCGAACGTGGTTTACGTCGGCATGGGCGAACATGCAGTACGCGGCGTGATGACGCACCACGGCGACGGTGTCTACAAATCAACCGACGCCGGCAAAACGTGGAAGCGAGTCGGACTGGAATCGTCGCAGCACATCTCGCGCATCGTCATCGATCCGAAAAACCCGAACATCGTTATCGTCGCCGCTCAGGGCGCGCTGTACAGCAGATCGAAAGAACGCGGTCTCTACAAATCCACCGACGGCGGCGCGACGTGGAAAAATGTTTTGTATGTGGATGAGAAGACGGGCGCCGCGGAACTGTCGATGGACATGACCAACCCGCGCATACTTTACGCGGCGATGTGGGAGCACGGACGGCTTCCCTGGAAAGTGATCAGCGGCGGTCCCGGCAGCGGACTCTACAAATCGACTGACAGCGGCGAGACGTGGGAAAAACTCAAAGAAGGTTTGCCTGAAGAAATGGGCAAGATGTCGATCGCCGTCAGTCGTTCAAATCCTGAAAAGGTCTATGCGCTGATCGAGAGTGAGTCGGATAAAGAAGCGGGCGGGCTCTTTGTGTCGAACGACGGCGGTAAGAAGTGGAGCCGCATTACCAACGATCATCGCCTGGTGCAACGCGCGTGGTATTACATCGAGCTCTTCATCGATCCGAAGAATGAGAATACGATTTACGTGTTGAGCGCGCCCGCGTTGCGCTCAACCGATGCGGGCAAGACCTGGGAAACGCTGTCAGGCACGCATGGCGATTATCACGACCTCTGGATCAATCCTGACAACCCGGACAATTTCATCATCTCGAACGATGGCGGCTCAGCGATCACTTTCAATGGCGGCAAGATTTTCAGCCCGCAAAGCACGATGCCGACGGCGCAGTTTTATCGCATCAACGTCGACAATAAGTTTCCGTACCGCATTTACGCCGGACAGCAGGACAACACGTCCGTTTCGATCGCGAGCCGTGAGTTGGGCAGCGGCGGGATCACGACCGCGAGCTGGGCGCCTTCCGCGGGTGGTGAAAGTGCTTTTCTCGCGTTCGATCCGGACGACCCGAAGTTTGTGTTGGGCGGCAGTTACCAGGGGACGATCGAGGTGCTCGACATAAACGCGAAAGCGAGTACGAATGTCATGGCGGCGCCGATTCAGTACCTCGGCATGGACGCGAAAGACATAAAGTATCGTTTCAACTGGAACGCTCCGATCGTCTGGAGCAAATACGAGCCCAACACCTATTTCCACGGCGCGCAATACGTGCTGAAGACGAGCGACATGGGCCGGACGTGGAAAGAGATCTCGCCGGACCTGACGCGTAACGAAAAAGAGAAGCAGGGCAAGGGCGGTGGGCCATACACGAACGAAGCCGTCGGCGCGGAGAATTACGGCACGCTGGCTTACATCGTCGAGTCGCCGCATGAAAAAGGCGTCATCTGGACGGGCAGCGACGACGGGCTTGTTTACGTGACTCGCGATGGTGGCGCAAACTGGAAGAATGTTACGCCGCGCGGTTTGGCGGAGTGTTTGATCAATGCGATCGAAGTCTCGCCGCACGATAAGGCAACTGCTTACATCGCGACGACTCGTTACAAGTTCAACGACCACACGCCGGGTTTGTACAAGACCACCGATTACGGAAACACCTGGACGAAGATCAGCAACGGTCTGCCTGCAAATGCGTTCACGCGCGTAGTTCGTGAAGATGATGTGCGCCGCGATCTGCTGTTTGCCGGCACTGAGCTCGGGCTGTTCTTGTCGTGGGACGGCGGTCGAGACTGGTCGCCGTTTCAGTTGAACCTTCCGATCACTCCGATAACCGATCTACGCGTACACAAAGGCAACTTGATCGCCGCTACTTCGGGCCGGGCGTTTTGGATACTCGACGATTTGAGCGTGCTGCGGCAGTACAAGAAAGACGCACCGTCGTTCGCGATCTATCGTCCTGACGGTACTTACTTTGTGAACGGTTCGAGCGAGCTGGATCGAACAGAGGAAGAGTTTAAAGGTGCTGACACGTTCAGGGGTGTGAATCCCGCGACCGGCGTCGTGCTGTATTACCAGTTGCCTGAGTTGAAGAAGACTGACGAGATCACGATGGAGATCAAAGACGCCGCGGGAAACGTGGTTCGTAGTTTTTCTTCGAAGGCGGATGAGAAGTTTGTCAGGTATGACAGTGGTCCAAGACCGGACCCGGTGCTGCCGAAGGTGAAGGGATTGAACAGGTTTGTGTGGGACATGCGTTATTCAACCATGGTAGGCGTGCCTGGCGTGCGGATCGAAGGCAATTTCGCGGCACACAAAGCGCCGCCCGGCAAATACACTGTCGTATTGAAGATGTCGGGACAGACGGTCTCAACAGACGCCGAGATCATGGCCAATCCGCTCTATCCCACGACTCCGCCTGTCTACACCGAATACCACCAGACCATGTCGAGCATGGAGAATGAACTGACCGCGATGCACCGCATGGTCAACAGTCTCTACGAAAAGCAGAAACAACTGGAATCGCTGCTTGGTTCGCTGCCGGCGGGCATGAAGTATGCGGCGATCAAGAAAGACGGCGACGCGCTGTTGCAGAAGATGAAGGCGTGGGACGAAGACATGGTCCAGCGCAAGTCGAAAGCCTACGACGACGTCGAAAACTTTCCAAACAAGTTCACCGCGAATTATCTATTCCTGATCAATCAAACGGAAAGCGACATCCCACGCGTAAATCAACCATCGCTGGATCGCATGCGCGAACTAAACGCGCAATGGGCGACATTAAAAGCCCGTGGCGCTGAACTCCTGGACCGCGACATCCCGGCCTTCAACAAGCGCCTTTGGGACGCCGGCCTGGGAGCAATCTGGAAAGACAGTTGATTTGAAGAAATTTGAACCACAAAGGCACAAAGATACAAATAAAGTTTGTGACTTCGTGTCTTAGTGGTTCAAATTATTCGGTGCGTAGTGCAATGATCGGATCGACGCGTGTCGCGCGCCGCGCGGGAACGTAGCAGGCCAACAAAGCCGCCAGTGACAAAAGCGCGGGAGTTACCATGAATGTCAGCGGATCCGTGGCGCTGGTTTCAAACAACAGGCTTGAAAACAGGCGCGCGCAGATGAAGGAAGCGCCTAGTCCAATCACAATCCCGACCGCAAGCAAAAGTGCTCCCTGCCCGAGTACCAGTCGAAAGATGTCACGCTGACGGGCACCCAGAGCCATGCGTACGCCAATCTCGTGTGTGCGTTGACTGACTAGATAAGACAACAAACTAAACAAACCGGTGGTAGCAAGCGCCAGCGCAAGGGAAGCTAAAACTCCGAGCAACCACATCGAGAAACGATCGGTCGCAACGGAACGAGATACCAGTGTCTCCATCGTCCTGATGTTGCTGACGGCTTGCGTCGGATCCATTTCTCTTACCTGCGCCTTGATCGTTTCCACCATTCGATTCGGATCCGAGGCAGTTCGCACGACAAGATTCATTGGCAGGTAGGCGTTCTGCGCGTGCGGAATAAAAACTTCCGGGCGCGGGTCTGTCTTTAAACCGTAATACCTGATGCCGCCGGTTACGCCAACAACTTCGTAAGCGTACTTGCCCCGGTTGTAGTCAAGCATCAATCGCTTACCGATAGGATTCTCGTTGGGCCATACTTTGTCGGCCATCCTTTGATTCACGATTATCACGGCCATAGTGTCTCGCCGATCCTGCTCGGTAAAATTGCGGCCCTGCAAAAGTGAAATCCCCATTGTTTTGAAGTAGCCCGGAGTAGCCATGCGTACCGCCACTTTGTCTCCGTCGCCTACCGGTTCTGCGTCACCCTGGCGCCAATATGGCCGCGCGAAGTCAACGCCGACGTCACTCATCGGAAGAGTTGTAACTGCCGCGGCGGAAGTCACGTCAGGGAGAGATTCGATGCGCTCGATGAGTTGACGGTAATACTCCGCTGCTCGCCGATCGTATGCCGCACCGTCGAGCGTGATGTGCATCGTGAGCAGGTTCTCGGAATTAAAACCTGGATCGACTGAAATCAGTTGCACAAAGCTACGCACAAATAAACCCGCGCAAGTGACCAGCACTAACGCGAGCGAGACCTCCGCAATAACCACTGCGTTGCGCAACCGATGGTTTGAAAGTCTTCCCGTAAGACCTTTGGCGCCGGCGTCTTTGAGTGTGGTGAAGAGTTCAGTCTTCGAGCTCTTTAGTGCCGGCAGCAAACCAAAGATAACAGCGGTCGCGATTGAGATTGCGATGGCAAACAGCAGCACTCGTGCATCAATTGCGACTTCGCTGATCCGGGGCGTGTCAACGGGTGCCAGCGAGAGCAGGAGATCAAGCCCCAACCATGCGAGGCCGATGCCGGCAACACCGCTGATGAGCGCAAGCACGAAACTTTCTGTGAGCTGTTGCCGGACGACTCGAGCGCGAGAAGCTCCGAGTGCGAGACGCAGAGCGAACTCGCGTTTGCGACCCGCTGATTGGGCCAACACCAAACCGGCAACGTTCGCACACGCCAGCAATAGCACCATGCCAACGGCTCCGGACAACACCAGCAGGATCAGCCGGCTGGAGCTCACCACTTCCTCGTGAAGCGGAACGACGGTCGCGGTCCAACCGCGATTTGTTTCTGGGAATCGTTCCGCCAGTCCGCCAAAGAACAACGACAATCGGTTTTCTGTTTCTTCAGTGGTAGTGTTCGGTTTGATTCGGCCCACAGTGTTGAGAAAACGCCAATCTCGAGGTGGTCCTTTCGGAAATCTTTGCGCGTTGTAAGTGCGCGCGATGTCCCATGGCAGCCACAGGTCAGTCGCCTTGCTCGGCACGCTAAAACCGGCGGGCATCACTCCGGTAACTTCCCAGTCGCTACCATTGATCGTGATCTTCTTCCCTATGATCGACGGATCGGAGGCGTAGCGGCGTTTCCAGAGACCATCACTTATAACGACCATGCGGTCGCCACTCATAAAGCGTCCCACTTCAAATGCGGCGCCACTGATCCCCTCGGGAAGAGGTTGGCCCAGAGCCGGTTTGACGCCAAGAGTTTTAAAGAACTCAACGGAGACTTGCGCCGTCGCTACCTGCTCGGTGTCCTGTGTTCCCTGAAGCGTCGTTGCGGTTTCATAGAATGCCGTGACGGAGTCGAACAGGTGTGCCTGATGCAGATCAAGAAAATTGCCTGGCGACACGCTGTTTCGTTCGACGGATTTAGCAGGATTTGTTTCCTTTACTACTACGAGACTATCCGGATCGGCATATGGCAGCGGCGCCAGCAGAACTGAATTTACGACTGAGAAAATCGCAGTATTGGCAGCGATTCCGAGCGCCAGGATCAAGACCACAACAATCGTGAATCCGGGTTTGTGCTTCAATCGTCGCAACGCATAGCGCAGATCCTGTCGCAGTGTATTCATGACGCCTCCTCAAACAATCTTCTACCGGCTGGCCTTGATGTCATAGGCCCACAACGATTCGAGATCGCGAATGTAAAGTCTGCCGTTCGCAATGACTGGATACGAAAACGATTTCTCCGACATCTGGCCCACCTGTTTCTTCTTCGGCGGATTCGGCGGCGTGAAGCGGCCTTTTTCGCGATAGCCTTCGCCCGTCGCCTCCACCAACACTAAATCTCCAGTCTCGTCGTGAATGTATAAATTCCCATCGGCGTAAGCGCCCGAGCTCATGCCGAAATTCTCGGACTTCCATTTCACCTGTCCTGTTGTGAACTCAACCGCGACGAGCCCACCCCGTGCCTGCGTCCCGTAAAGATAGTCGCCGACCAACACCGCTCCGCCGAAGCCGTTCGGGAGTCCGCGCTCGAAGTAAACCTGTTCTGCGACGACTCCGCCCGTGTCCGGCTTTAAGCGGACTAGCCCACCACCGATGCCCAGCGCCCCACCGTAAACATATTCACCACGCGCGACCGGCGTGAAAGCCTGTGCCGGTCCTTTGACCACTTCCTTGTAGCGCCAGAGGAACGCACCGGTTTTCGCATCAACTCCCACAATGCCCTTGCTTAAAAACTGCACGTATTGTTTGCGCCCACCGGCCTGCACGACAATCGCCGACGCATAGCCTGCCGCGTCGCCACCCGGAACCGCCGATTTCCAGATGACCGCGCCCGTCTTTTTGTTAAGCGCCACAATCGTGGCCTGCTCGCCGCCGGGGGTGACGATAACGACGTCGCCATCAACTAACGGCGATTCTGCATAGGCCCATTCGTGAGGTTGGCCGCCGAAGTCTTTACGAAGATTTTTCTGCCAGCGAATCTTGCCGTTCTTCACGTCAATACAAACGAAGTCGCCGTCTGATCCCAGCGCATATAGGAGATTTCCGTCAACGGTCGGCGTGGAGCGGGCCTTCGGGTAAGGCGGATCCTGATTCGGGTTACCAACGTTCCCAACGCGCGTTGTCCAAATGACTTTTCCATCCTGAGTTGAAAGAGCCTGAACAAACTCATTCTCCATGCCCCGGTTGCTCATCAGGTAGATACGCGACCCGACAACTGACGGTGTTGAATAGCCGTCGCCGATGTCGCTTACCTGCCAGAGCAATTTCGGTCCATCCTTGGGCCACTGTTTGAGCAGACCCGTCTCCTGCGAGATCCCGGTTCGCTCCGGCCCACGCCACTGAGGCCAATCTGCGGTGACAGTCTGCGCGGGAGTGGTAACAGATAGGCACAAAAAGAGTGCTGCAGTGGCAGCTAGCGATCGTGAAGTCATTTGTCTTCTCCTTCGCGAATTGGGCGCAGCTTAAGAAAGGAATGGTCTCTTTGAAAACGCAAAGGAAGCGCGGAGAGTTTCAACGAATATTTGTTGCGCTATCTATTAAACGGGACTTCGTTTATCCAATGGAAACCGCGATCAATCAGCAGAAACTTCCGCTCTTCAGATCGACGCAACCGCGCAGTCATTTCTGATCCGTTGAGTGCGCCGGCAAGTGTGATAACTTCGGGACTCACTTGTTCGTAAGTTAGAACCGTATTCCAGCTCGGGTCTTCCCTCTTGCGCAAAGTGAGCGTTCGTTTTTCCTGGTCCAACTGTAATCCAAAACGTTCATGTGGATTTACCGGTGTTTGCACGCTTATCCGATTAGGTGAGTCAAAAATTATGCGCTGCCAACGTTGAGCAGACGCTGTTGATTGGCCCAGGTTAAATTCCTCAACCTCCCAGATCCCATATAGCGGCGAACGCATGCTCATGAGGAGCCGGCGCTGATCGTACGATTGATACAAAGACGTACCAACGACGGCAATCAGGAAGAGACTCGCAACCACTAGCGCGCCGCGATGCCAGGCTGTGCGGCGAAACAACGGTTGCTCTCTGACGCACTCAGCCGGCCGGTTCAAAATGAAGAAGTTCGCAAGACGACGTACATCCGGCAACAGCAGAAAAATCGCCATGGCCAATAGATGCATGGAATAAAGTTTGACGGGAACGTCGTAACTAAAGTTAAGAGCGACGACATTGCTCAAAACGCCAACCGACATCAGCGCGCCAAGTGTTGACGTCTTGCGCGGGAACAACAAGATGCCGGAAATCATCTCAGCAAAACCGACAAACATAGTATAAGGTTCGGAAGCACCCATGAATGTCCACAGCAATCCCATCGGTGAGGAGTCGCCATAGGATTGCATCAATCGATCCAGGCTCGGCGGTGGAAATTGACTGCTGATCACCTTGAATGCGCCATAACCAATCATCGTTGCTCCCAAAGAGAAACGCACGTAAAGGTTCAACCACCGGTAGAGCGTTGGATAACTAAGTCGCTTGCGATCGAAAAGCGTCCAAATAACGGTGATGACCAACGATATGAGAAGCAGACATGCCACCAAAAGAAAATCGAAGGTTCGATCTCCACTGCCGTTGAATACGGAAGAGATCTCTCTATTGAAAGCAGCCCGTGCGAGACGCGGCACGAGCCAGGTCCAAAGCGAGTTGTACAACTCGGCTGACTTGTTGACGTAGGGAATTGCGCTCAACGGAAAGGGCAGGTTGTAAAGCAAGAGGTACACGAAGGCGAATCGAAACGCTGTGCGAACGAACGGATGCCAACGCCGCTGAAGCTGTTCATTGATTGTTTCGGACATTAGTTGTACCTCCGTGAGACGGGATACGACGATTATCAAAGGTAAGTTATCGAATGATGGTGGAGCCGAGGGGGATCGAACCCCTGACCTCATGACTGCCAGTCATGCGCTCTCCCAGCTGAGCTACGGCCCCATCTCGTGTGGACGATGGCTGGTAAATAACTGATGCAGACTAGCCTAGCGTTTTGCGTTGAGTCAAGCAACCGCGTGATTTGCGTGATTGCAAGTCCCTTTCAATCGACCCTGGGAACACTAGAATTTGTTACTAAGAAAGTGCCTGGCTTTCCTGGAGTAGTTGAGCGAACTGCTGTAGCTCGGCCAGGTTGAGATCCGATACAACCCAGTAAGTCATGCCGGCGTTGGCCCAACGAACCAGATTGTAGCCCTGATGCACTGAGGCTTTTTCATTAATCGGCGCCGCCCCACTCGACGGCCAAACGAACACGT
>Ga0207643_10000832_pt1 | contig 18731 bp, 18 predicted proteins | sample KBSMisM62_FD_184313 | JGI IMG/M metagenome (GOLD analysis project Ga0207643, IMG submission 184313) | Miscanthus rhizosphere microbial communities from Kellogg Biological Station, Michigan, USA - KBS Miscanthus M6-2 (SPAdes) (version 2) | ecosystem: Host-associated > Plants > Roots >...
GTGGTGTCGGTCCGTTCGGTGGCGGGTTCGGAGGAGGCTTCGGTCGCGGCGGAGGGTTTGGCGGCGGCTTTGGCGGTTTCGGTGGTGGCCGCAGCGGCGGAGGCGGCGCCGGCGGTTCCTGGTAGCGCATTAACCCCAGAACTCGCTTGTGTCAGTGATCGTGGGAACGTTGGCTCTTCGTGACACCGGTCGCTTTGTCAGCGTGACGTTGGCCGGGACTCCCCAACACAAGCGAGCAGCAGAGTAAAGGAGATCTGCAATGACGTGGATTCGAAAGACAGGCCTCGCCCTCGGGGTGGCGTTCGTCGTCATGGGCTCGACTGGGTGTTCCTACAACACGTTCGTCAGCCAGGAAGAGGCGATCAAAGCGCAGTGGGCGCAGGTCGAGAACCAGCTGCAGCGCCGCAACGACCTGATCCCGAACCTGGTGGAGAGCGTGAAGGGGATCACACAGCAGGAGCAGGAGGTATTCGGCCGCATCGCCGATTCGCGCGCGAAGCTCGCTGGCGCATCGACACCCGAGCAGCAGATCCAGGCAGCCAACGAGCAAAGCCAGGCGCTGGCTCGATTGCTGGTGGTCGTCGAGAACTACCCGCAGTTGCGCTCGAACGAGCAATTCTCCCGCCTGATGGACGAGCTGTCCGGAACGGAAAATCGCCTCGCGGTCGAGCGGATGCGGTACAACGAGCGCGTGCAGGCGTATAACGTTTCACGCCGGCAGTTCCCGTCGAACATCACGGCGTCGATCTTCGGTTTCAAGGAGTACACCTTGTTCGATGCACCGACGGCGGCAGAGGCCGTACCGCGCGTGAACTTCGGCAAACCTGGCGCTTGATCAAGGTCAGAGGTACGTAGTGTCCGGCTTCAGCCGGACCGTGAGGTGGCCCATGCCGTTGATAGACGCGTTGCTTCCCGAGTTCGATCACGAGATGACTGTGACGCGCAAGCTGCTGGAGCGCGTACCCGAGGATCGCTTTGACTTCAAACCGCACCAGAAGTCGTACTCGCTCGGGCAGCTTGCGCAGCATGTGGCAACCGTGCCGATGTGGGGCGCCGTCACGATCAATCAGTCAGAGCTCGATCTCGGCGGCTCACAACAACTGGCGCCCGTTGCCAATCGTGCCGAGCTACTGGCCCTTTTCGACGGGCATGTGGCCGGCACACGCGCCGCGCTCGTCGGCAAGTCGGATGCCGAACTGATGGCGCAGTGGACGCTGAAGGTGGGTGGCAAGACGCTCTTCTCCATGCCAAAGGCGGCCGTGTGGCGATCGTTCGTGATGAGCCATCTCATTCATCACCGCGGCCAATTGAGCGTCTACCTGAGAATGCAGGACGTGAAGCTGCCATCTATGTACGGTCCCACCGCCGACGAGAATCCCTTCGAGTAGATCCAAACGGTTCGACGGGACGACGGTGCGAAAGTGCGACGGTCCGGTGCGAAAGTGCGACGGTCCGGTGCGAAGGTCGGAAGGTCCGGAACGAAGGTCCGAGGTTGGCGCGGGACCTTCGCACCGTCAAATTGGACCCTCGCAACCGTCGCACTGGGCCGTCGCACCTCGCACCCTCGATCCGTCGCACCGCGAGCGCTTTCAACCTCTCCGGAGGCTACTCGTAACGGAGCGCCGTCATCGCGCTGATGCGGGTCGCGCGCCGCAGCGGCGCGTAGCAGGCAAGCAGCGCGACCGCAACGAACACGACCGTTGCCGCGAGGAAGGTCATCACGGTCGGGGCCGTGATGCCAAAACGCTGTGCGGTGAGCACCCGTGCGACACCTGCGCCAAGTGTCAAGCCAATCGCGAGACCGACCCCGACCAACGTCATTCCCTGCCGGAGAATCATCCCGATGACGGCGGCGCGACCGGCGCCGAGCGAAAGACGGATGCCGATCTCACGCGTCCTGCGCGCGACTGTGTAGGCCGTGACCCCGTAGATACCCATCGCCGCGAGCAGAGTGCCAACGACGCCGACGCCGCCCGCAATCACCGCCGCGACGCGCAGTTGTGTCTCGACTGGACCAGACTGCGCGCTTTCCAGCGTCTGCGCGCTCAGTGCCGGCAGGTTCGGATTCATCGACGCCACGAGGGTTCGAATGTCCTCGGCGACGCTCGGTCCCGCCCTCCTCGCTAGTATCGTGATTCCGGAGACGTATCTCTGTCCCATGGGCACATACAGAGCGAGAGGCGCAGGCAGGTTGGATGCGGACCGCAGGTCACGGACGACGCCCACCACCACGAGCGGTGTCGAAGGCAGGTTGGGCATGCTGAGTAGGCCGGTATGAATGTTCACGACCTGGCCCAGCGCGCTCCTGCCTGGAAAGAACCGGCGGGCCGCCGTCTCGCCAATAATGGCCACCTTCTGCGCGTCGTCACGATCGGCGTCGCTGAAGTCACGTCCCTCGATGAGTGGGATTCTCAACGTCGAGAAGTAGCCTGAATCGACGATGCTCCAGTTTGGATAGAAATACTGCTGCCCGGGCGGCGGCGACACGCCGGGCACGGACAGCCCTCCCATGATCATCATGCCGGGACCAGGCTGGCGGTCCGTCAATGTAGCGACCTCAACGCCCGGTAACGCTCGGACGCGCTCGATCAACTGACGCGCGAAGGCGGAACCGCTCACTGCGTTGTACCCGGCCATCGACAAGTTGACGGCCGCGACATCGACCTGCCGCGGGTCGAAGCCGCGATCGATCGTGGTAACGCGATCGACGTCGCGCACGAGGATCGCCGCGGTGATCACCAGCAGCAGGCTGAACGCCACCTGCGCCACGACAAACGCATTTCGCAGCCGCAGCCGATCCATCGGCGCCTGCGCATCGTCTTTGAGCGCGGACACGACATCGGTCCTCGACGCATGCAACGCCGGCGCGAGGCCGCAGAAGACGGCGGCCACGAATGAGAGAGCCAGCGAGAACATGACGACCTGTCGATCGAGCGGCACCGACAGATTGACCGGCAGAGGGAAAGCGGGCAACAGCAACACGAGCAGCGATGTCATCCCCCGCGCAGCGATCAGCCCCACGGCGCCGCCGAGCGCGAACAGCAGGACCGTCTCGGTGAGCAACTGGCGCATCACACGAGCCCGACCGGCGCCGATAGCGCTGCGCAGCGCGATTTCGCGACGACGAACTACGCCGCGGGCCAGGAGCACACCGGCCAGGTTCGCGCATGCGATGAACAGCACCACCGAGACGATCGACATCAAGAGCGCCAGGAATCCCGCGACCGGGACGCGAAGGCCATACGGAATCGGCGACGCGGCGACGGCGTTCCAGATGAATGCGGGATCGGGTGGGGCGAGCGCGGGAACGATGAAGTCATAGCTGACTGGAAACTCTTTAGCGATCGTTTCACCGATTGCCGAAATTTCTGCAGAGGCCTGAGCCCTGGACACTCCCGGTTTCAGGCGGCCGCCCAGCATCAACCAGCCTGCACCGCGGGCGGTCAACTGCCGCGCACCGTTTTCGGCATTGAGCGCAGCCACCATCGACGTCGGTATCCACAAGTCCGGCGCCACCACCGTCATGCCGAGGAAAGCCTCTGGCGCCACACCGGCGACCGTCAGCGGATAGCCATTCAAGTAAACGGTCCGCCCAACGACGGCCGGGTCGGAATCAAAACGACGGGTCCAGAAGCGATGACTGAGAACCGCGATCGGGCTGGCCCCCGCCTCCTCGGGGTCGCTGGCACCGAACGTTCGTCCAACGGCTGCAGGTACACCCAGCACCTGGAAGTAGTTCGTCGTCACCACACCGGCGTACACGCGTTCAGCGCCGGTGTCGCGGACCCTCAGGCTCGCCGGTTGCAGCTCGAGTTGATAGCCATACACGCCGTCAAGCGTGGTCGCGCGCTTTCGAACCTCCAGATAATCGGGATAGGAAATCGGATCAATGCTCGGTCCACCTTGTCGCTTGAGTCGAGCGATGTCGACGAGACGATCCGGACCGGCGACGCCGACCGCCGATCGAAGCAGCAGGCCATTGACGACCGTGAAGATGGTCGTTGTGGCACCAATACCGATCGCCAGAGAAAGCACGGCAGTCAGCGTGAACAGCGGGCTGCGCACCAGCAGGCGCGCGGCGTGGCGAAGATCCTGCAGGAGCGTGTCGAGAAACGCCCCCACCCGCGCGTCACGCACCTGGCCTTTGATGGACTCGAGACCCCCGAGCTGAATCAGGCCCGCGCGTCGAGCCTCGGGAGCCGAGAGCCCTCTGCGGCGATGCTCGTCGATGAGCAGATCCAGCGCCGCACGAAGTTCATCGTCCAGATCCTGCTCGATGCGCTCACGCCGCAACAGATTTCGGACGATCGAACGGATGCGCGCCAGGATCACATCAGGCATCGAGATAGCGGCCTCTCGTATCGAGAATCTATACGAGCGTGAGTGTGGCGCTGTTCCTATCGGAAGTCAATACGAGCGCGCAGGCCGTGCGCCCATGAACCAGAGCAACCGCTCGAACGTCAGCGCCCGGCGGCTTGACCGGGACGCAAGAGCTCGTGGATCGTCCCCGGACGACGGAGCTTGGTGATCCAGACGATCTGGCCGATGTGGAACGCGTTGTGATGCGTTACGTGGAGCAGGACCTCCGCCACCGACTTGTTCCGGTCACTCGTGGGCTGAACGAGACGCTCCGGCGTGAGCGCGCGGAGAACGGCATCGACCCTGGCTGTCACGTCCCTCCACACCTTCAACACGTCGGCCTTGGTCGGTCCCCCGCGCGCCGCAAACTCCGCATCACGATCGCGGACTCCCGGCGCTCCCCCGATCACGTGCTCGAGGAAATGACGATTCGATCCGGCGACGTGCAGCACGAGGTTGCCGACCGCATTCGACAGCTCATGGGGGCGCCACCACAAATCGTCCTCGCTGAGTACCTCGAGACAGCGCTCGACCTGAGGCGGGAATTCCGCGACCAGGCGGGTGGTGATGTGGTGGAGCAGGAAGGCATCGACGGTATCGGGCATCCTCGTGATGATAAGCTTAATCCACAGCTCGCTTGTGTCGGTCCCGTCGGCAACGTCGTTCCCGTCGGAATCGGTCGGATTTTTGTCTCGGGCCGACGCTACTACCCTCAACACAAGCGAACCGTAGAGTAAATGTGCGCGTCCCGCAGCCTGGCGCGTAACACCACATCCGAGTGACCTTTACACAGTCCGAGTTCCGGCCGCGTTTCACCGGGGGCCACATCCAGACGCTCTATGCCTGGGCCAAATCGCGAACGTTTCCGCGACTGCCTGAACCGGTTACCCGGTACTTCGACGTCGCGTCCGACGCACGCGTGCTCGCGCACTGCCATTGGCACGCCCGTCCGCACGAACACCCGACCCTCCTGTTACTGCATGGACTCGAAGGCTCCAGCCTCGCCCATTACATGGGAGGGATGGCAGACAAGGCATGGGCGCGCGGCTGGAACGTCGTCCGACTGAACCAGCGCAACTGCGGGGATACCGAGCACCTCTCGCGCGGTCTGTACCACTCGGGGTTGACCAACGATCCGCTTTTCGTCCTGCGCGAACTGATCGTCCGCGACGGGATTCGCGCCCTCGCGGTTGCGGGCTATTCGCTGGGTGGCAATCTGACGCTCAAGCTGGCCGGCGACCTCGGCGATCAGGCGCCACGCGAACTGAAGGCCGTCTGCGCGGTGTCGCCGACGATGGACCTGGCGGTGTGCGTGGATGCGTTGGAGCGCCGCTCGAACCTGGCCTACCAGTGGAACTTCGTGCGACGACTCAAGGCCCGGATGCGTCGCAAGGCGGCGGTCGTCCCTGGCGTGTTCACGCTGGACCCGTTGCGGCGAATCTGGACGGTCCGTCAGTTCGACGAAGCGTACACGGCCCCCCATCACGGGTTTCGCGATGCCGCTGATTACTATCACCGCGCCAGTGCGATGAGGGTCGTCGATCGCATTCGCGTACCTGCACTGATTCTGACGGCTGAGGACGATCCCTTTGTCCCGGTTGGGCCTTTCCAGCACCCGGCCGTTACGGGAAATCCACTCGTCACCACCATCGTCACCCGCCACGGCGGCCACTGCGCCTTCGTCGAACATGCTACAGGAGAGTACGACGGCTATTGGGCGGAGGAGGAAGTCGTGCGGTTCGTCACGGCTCACGCAGATGGTCCATCAGCATCCGCGCAAACTCCGGCCCCTTCCCTTCCTCTTCGTGCTTGAAGTAGACGAAGACCTCGCCGCAGCTCGAGGTCTTCTCCTTGATGGTCTGCGCCCAGCGTGCGATGTCGTCGGCGACATACCCTTCATCACGCAGCCGGAAGTAGGCATAGTCGGCAGTGATTTCGACCGGGGTCGACAGCTTCTCGCTGTCAGCCACACACAACGCAAGATTTCTTGCCAATAGCCTCGCGTACACCTCTTCATCGAGCCATGACACGTGGCGGAATTCGAACGCGGCGCAGACGCGCGGCGGAAGCGTTTCGAGGAACGCATCGAACAACGCGAGGTCCTTCTTCAGGTTTGGCGGGAGCTGAAAGAGGAGCGCCCCGAGCTTCGGACCGAGCGTGGCCGCAGTCTCCAGGAATTGACGGACGCGATCACCGCAATCGCGCAGACGGCTGTCATGCGTAATGCGCTTTGGCGCCTTCAGCGTCAACTTGTAGCGCTCGGGCGTCGCGCTGCTCCACCCGGCAAGAATCTTTTCGTTCGGCGCGCGATAGAACGTGTAGTTGATCTCGACGGTCGGGAAGCGCTCCGCGTAATACGGCAGCATCTTCGCCGCCGGCAATGTCTCGGGATAGAAGCTCCCCTTCCACTCGGGGTAGTTGTAACCGGATGTCCCAATCCAGATCGCCAATCTTTAACTCCCAACTCCCAACTCCCGATTCCCAATGATGACTACTCCCTGGTTTTGGGCGTTGGGAGTTGGTCATGCGACAGTCGTTGGGAGTTGACAGCGTCAGGGTCAGTCAGGCCTGCCTCGCCCACCGCATCAGCGTCGCCATGTCTGGCGCCTTGCCGTGCATCAAGAGGCCAACCTTGAAGACTTTGGCCGCGAACCAGGTCACGGCGCACGCCGCGGCGAGGCCGACGATCATCGTCAGGAGCACCTGCCAGGTCGGGGGCGGCGTCGCGGATCCCAGTCGAATCATCATCGCGAACGTGTTGACCGGAGGAATGAAGCTGAGCGCGACCGCGAATGCGGAATTCGGCTCCCGACCGATAACCGTCGCGAACATCCATGGCGCCATCAGCAGCAGCATCACCGGCGTCATCAGCGACTGCGCTTCCCGCATCTCGTTGACGGCGGCGCCCACTGCGCTGAATACGGCCGCGAACAGCAGGTAGGAAATCAGAAAGAACACCACGAGGTAGAGAATCAGCAGCGGATCGAGCAAGCCAATCATCGCAAACGACATCAACGTCACCAGCCCGATTCCGATGTAGATCGCGAGCACGAGCATGCTGACGGCCATCTGCCCGAGAATCTTTCCTGCCATCAGTTCGATCGGCGACACCGCCGACAGCAGGACCTCAATCACGCGATTCGACTTCTCCTCCACGGTTTGCGTCAGCAGCGTCTGGCCGCCAATCATCACGCCGAAGACGAGCAGACCGGCGAAGACGAACGGCAGCATTCGATTGAACGCGATGTTGGTCTGTCGCTCCGCCCCGGCAGCCACGGTCACCGATGCCGCACGGCGCACTCGCATCACCGCTTCCACTTCCTCGCGATTGAGATTGTGGTTGCGAATCCGCGCGGCGACGAGCGATTCCCTGATGGCGTCGTAGAGCTCGATCTCCAGGCGATCGTCGATATTCTCGGGAATGAACAAGTCGTACGACCCGTACTCCGTACGGCCGGCGGCAACAACCGCGTCGGGGTGGACGACGACGAGCGCAATGTGGCGGAGGCCACCAGCGGCAACTGGTTCCGTCAGCCACTGCTTCTCACGCTGGAGATCGGCTCCCGCAGGCCGATCGAGAATGGTGAGCTCAGGTGCCGCACCGACCGTCCGCTCAATCGCCGCGGGACTGGTGGCCGCATCGCGAACCACGGTTGGCGCGTTCTGAAGTGCGCGCATGGCGCTTTCGCGGCGCCGTGCCGTGATGGCGTCAGCGGTCAGGGCCGTGCGCAACGCGCCCGCGACCTGGCCGGTCGGGTCAACGACAGCGACTTCGCCGCGAACCGCTGGCACGTTCCGGTTCAAGACGCGCGGAAACACCGCGAACAAGAGCGCGATGATGGCCGGCATGAGCAGCAGGCCGATGACGAACCCTTTGTTCGTGACGGCAGCCATGAACTCCCGGCGGGCAACGAGCCCGATTCGCCGCAGACTCTGCTTCATGCCAGGACTCCCTCGGATCCCGCCGTCACGCTGGCGCGCAACGCATCCGACGCGGCTTTGCCGTGCGATCCTTCCGCCACGATCCGCACGAAGACATCCTCGAGCGTGAGGCGCGCCAGTTCGATGCGTGCAGGGGCAACTGCTGACGCCAGCCGCGACATCATGGCGGCGGGATCAGTGCCCGGTAGGAGTGTGATCCGGTAACTGCCGTGGAGTGTCTCGACACGTTCGACGCCGCCGACTGCGCTCAGGCTCGACGCAGTGGCATTCTCGTCGAGGGGCTCGAAATGGATGGTTCGCGGGTCGAATTGACGCCTGAGCGCCGCCATCGCTTCATCGAGCACCTTCCGCCCCTGGTGAATCATCACGACGTGCTGACACATCTCCTCGGCGTGCGCCATGACGTGCGTCGAGAGCAGCACTGTCGCGCCGCGACGATGCTCTTTGAGAATGTGCTCGCGAAGTATGCGGACGCTGACCGGATCCTGGCCGCTGAACGGCTCATCGAGAATGAGCAGGTCCGGCTGGTGGATCACCGCGGCCAGAAACTGCACGCGCTGCAACATGCCTTTCGACAAATCCTCGCAGCGTTTGCTTTCGACGCCCGGCAGCCCGACCTCTTGCAGCAACCGCGGCACACGGGCGGCCGCATCCTCAGCGGCCAGCCCCTTCAACTCCCCCATGTAGATCAGGAAAGCGCCGACCTTCATCTTCCGATAGACGCCGCGTTCTTCCGGGAGATAGCCGATGCGATCCTTTGCCTCCAGCGCCGAGCGGTGGCCCAGGACCGAAAGCTCGCCGGAGTCCGGGAACAGGATCGACATGATCATGCGAATGCATGTGGTCTTTCCCGCGCCGTTCGGTCCGATCACGCCATAGAGCGCGCCACGCGGCACGACGAGATCCATGCCCTCGACCGCGACCGTCGCTCCAAATGTCTTGCGGACGTTCCTGAGTTCAAGAGCTGTGAGCATGGCGCCCTATTATCACGCCAGTGTGAAACGCTGGGCTCGCGCTCATTTTCAATTGAAACTTGTTAGAGTGGGACGTGATGCGCTTGTGGCCGGTTCTTTTTGTCGCGTCGATCGCACTCACCGGGTGCGGACGGCCCCCTGACGCCAACACGCGTCAATTCGAACTGCAAGGTCAGATCCTCGCCGTGCGGCCCGAGCGTCATGAAGTCGTGATCAAGCACCAGGACATCAAAGGGTTCATGCAGGGCATGACGATGCCGTTTACGGTCAGAGACGACGCGTTGATGGCTGGAAAGAACCCCGGCGATTTGGTGACGGCAACGCTCGTGGTTGGAGAGACGCAGGCATACCTCTCGACATTGACGACAACCGGTCACGCCGAGCTATCAGAAGCCGCGCCGCCGCCGGCACCAGATATCCTCGAGCCCGGACAAACCGTGAAGGATGCCACCCTGGTCGATCAGGACAACACGCCGCGCCAGTTCTCGACGTTCAAAGGTCACAGACTCGCGGTGACCTTCATCTACACGCGCTGCCCGCTGCCCGATTTCTGTCCACTCATGGACAAGCACTTCGCCGCGATTCAGACAACGATCAAGGGCACGCCGGCACTTGCCGACGTACGATTGTTGACGGTGACGCTCGATCCTGAATTCGACCGGCCGGCGATCATGAAGGCGTACGCGCGCCGTCGCGAAGCCGATCCAGCCGTGTGGACGTTCCTGACCGGTGAACCCGCGGAGGTGAATCGATTCGCAACCCAGTTCGGCTTGTACGTTGAACACAACCCGCAGGACGCCATCAACATCACGCACAACCTTCGCACCGCCGTCATCGATCCGGAAGGCCGCCTGGTCTCTGTGCACAGTGGCAATTCATGGACGCCGGCCGAACTCGTTGCCGACCTCACCGCCGCGCCCGCTCCCACGCACTGACCCGGTCGAGCCTCCGGTGCTACCGCTCACGCCCAAAGAGCGCCGCCTCGTTGCGCGCCTGCGGACGCCTGACGCGGTTCAGGCCTGGCTGAACGCACTGCCCTACAACACCGAAGCCGGCGCCGAGACACTACGCAGCTTTCGTGGAGTCGTACGCAGCGGAACGGCTCATTGCCTAGAAGCGGCCCTGTCTGCGGCGGTGGCGCTCGAGCAGCATGGCTATCCACCGCTCGTGCTCAGTTTCGAATCGATCGACCTGCTCGATCACGTCATCTTCGTCTATCGAACCCGGACAGGGTGGGGATCGGTCGCTCGCTCGCGTGACCCTGGTCTTCACGGACGACGGCCGCTGTTTGCGACGCCGCGCGCACTCGCGCTCAGCTACTTCGAGCCGTATATCGATTTCACCGGTCGCATCAAGGCGTACGCGGTCGTCGATCTCCGCGTGATGGGCTCGTACGACTGGCGGCTCGCAACGAAGAACATATGGAAGGTCGAGCAGATGCTGCTCGACTGGCCGCATCGGCGGATCGCGTCATCCAATCGGAAAGCCGATGCGATGCGGCGGCGCTATCGCGCATTTCGCGAAGCGCACGGCTACAAACCGTGGAAGTACTACAAGGGGCGCGAGCGATGGGCTCCCTTGCCGCAGGAGTTCGCGCGACGAGGTTAGCTTTCGCCTAATCCAAGTCGAAGTCTCTCATCGGCCGCGTCACAGGCTCGTGCCTGGCCTTCTTCAACGCTTCCTCGAATCTCCTCGTCAGGGCATCGTCGCGCGTCTTCTCGGCTTCGACAGACTGCTCGAAGAGCGACTCGCGTCGAGCTGCTTCCGCTTCCAGGATGCGCGCGGCATCGTTCAGCTCGGGCTTGTCGCCACGTTCAGGGACGCGGTGACTCACCACACGACGAAGGTTCGTGTCGATCACGAGGACGGCGTCGCAGCAGGGGCATGCAACTTCGATCTCGCTTTTGAGCTTCGCCATGAGCTGATCTTACGCAATGCGGAACGCAGAATTCAAAACAGCGAATTCCCTCGTGAATTCAGCATTCTGGATTCTGCATTACATTGCTCTTATCAATGAGCGAGTCACACAAGCGGACGATCCGCGTCGCCACCTACAACATCCATCGCTGCCGCGGCCTCGACGGACGCACGCTGCCCTCACGTATCGCGGACGTCATCCGCGGCATCGATCCCGATCTCATCGCGCTCCAGGAGGTCATCGGCGCCAGTCCACATGCGCCGGGGCATGCCGAGGAGCTCGGGGCGCTGCTCGGTATGGGCTGGGTGATGGCACCGACGCGGCATTTGCGCGGCAGTCTCTTCGGCAACGTTGTTCTCAGCCGACATCCGATCGTCCACCACACGCACTACGATCTGTCGTGGAAGACGTGCGAGCCACGCGGGTGCCAGCGGGTCGACGTGGCATTCGGCGACGATCAACTGCACCTCTATAACGTTCATCTCGGGACCGCCTTCCTGGAGCGGCGGTATCAGGCTGGACGACTCAAGACCATCGTGCACGATCGGCGCGTGGGCAGTCCGAAGGTGGTGCTCGGCGATTTCAACGAGTGGATGAAGGGGCTGGCCACATCGACGCTCAACGAGCAGCTGCAAAGCATCGATTTGCGGGCGCACCTCCGGCGACGCCGCACGTATCCAGGTGTCTTTCCAGTGCTACACCTCGATCACATCTACTACGAAGGCGAGGTGGAGGTGGTGAAGGTGGAGCTGCCGCGGACACGGCTGTCGTTGATGGCTTCAGATCACTTGCCGCTTGTTGCTGACTTGAAGATTCAATTTCCGTAGATCCGAAGGTCAAAGGTCAAAAGTCAAAGGTCAAAAGTTAGGTCAAAGGTGCGAAGTACCAGCGTCGGGTCAAAGTGTATGACCTCCTGGCATGCCTTGACGAACTCCGGGAAGCGTGCGGGTCCAATGAAGTACTCGTGCAGAATGTCAGTACGGAATGAGTCGCGATCATCGAGTGTAATGACCGGTTCGTTCATGAGGGTATTGCGCGTCGCGTTTGAGGGAAGAAGCGGCCCCAACCCAGCCTCGGTCCACCAGCGGAATCGCTTGGCCCGATCAGATTCGACTTGCGCGCGGAAGACGTACCGCGAGGCACGACTGATGAAACCGGAGCCTGACGCCGGGGGAAGCTGGCGCTCATCCGGCACCGCCCGATAGGTGATGAGCAATGCACGATCGAAGAAGCGATCCAGCGCGACGTCCATGCGGCCGTACGCCATGACGATCGAGGGGTCTGCAGCGAGCCGCTGAGCGAACAACGAGCCAATATCGAGTCCGCTCACCGCCTCGAATGTGGGTGCAAGCATTACATTGCGGCAGTGTCGGGTTCGAGCCATTGCTGATCGAGTGTGACAACGGTGCCGTCCCTGGCAAGACTCTGGCCGCCCATCGAATGACGCGCGGCGCTCGCGATGAAGGGATGTCCGGCAATTCGCGCTTCGGTCAACGCCGCGCGAACGCGCTCGACTGCGGCTTTCGGCGAGTTGTCACGAACGGTGATGTGTGAAGCAACCGGCGTGGGCGACAACTGACTAGCATCGTTGAGAACGATACCGCGGTCATGTGCGATGACCTCGTCAGCGAGGGGAAACGATGGACCGGGATCACTCGTGGGAAGACACTGCCGACCGACCAGCGCGCCCACTCCTGCGGACGCACTCAACAGCCACGCGCGTCGTGTCCACCGCCTCGCGGGCCGCTCCATTCACCTGCGCCTGTCAGGCAAACGAAAACGGCCGCCCCTGATGGAGCGGCCGTACCTAGTACCTGACTTTTGACCTTTGACTTTTGCCCTTTGACCTTCGTTAGCCTTCCTCTTCGAACTCTTCTTCTTCGATCGGAAGGAACCGGGTCGGTGGGCGTAACGCTTCGCGGAAGTCGTAGATCGGAAGCTGCTGAACGTGCAGCGAGATCACGCACCCCGGGGCCTTTGCGTCGATGACGACGGTCACGGGGCTCCTTTCGACACCTTCGCGAAACGCGAGGCGGCAGCCGCAGGCGAGTCGGGCGTGCGTGAAGCCTTTCAACATGTTCGGATCATACTACAGCAGTGTCTTGATCTCCCGCTCGATTTGTTCCTTCGTCGCAATTCCCGAGTGTTTCTTCGCGATGACGCCGTCACGTCCGATGATTACGGAGACCGGAATGCCGAAGAGCGGGCCAAAGGCTTCCTGCACATCCTCGCGTCCGTTGCCCACGAGTACCGGGTAGTTCATCTTGAACTCGGCCGCATACGGCAGCAGCTTTTCGGCCGTGTCATCGACTGACAATCCGAGCACCACGAGGTCGTCTTTGTACTGTTCCTGCAGCTCGACCAGCGACGGGATCTCCGCTCGACACGGACCGCACCACGTTGCCCAGAAGTTCAGGAGAATGACCTTGCCCTTGAACGATGCCAGCTGCACATCGACACCGTGCATGTCCTTGAGCGTGAAATCGAGGTTCGCCGCCTGTCCTGCCGCCTGGGCATCCTCGGGCTCACCCGGGAAGTCCGCCTGCGCACCCGGCGCCGTCTCATCATGCGGCTCGATCCCGGGCGCCACCCAGATCAGTCCCAGCGCGAGCGCGACAGCGCCCATGGCCAGCCACACGGCTTTGCGTGACCGGGGCGCCTCGGGTTCCGGCGTCGACTCTCCTGTCGGAACGGGCTCGCCCTCGGGTTGATCGAGTTCGGGTGGATTCATGTCGTCCTGCATGTTGTTTCGGCTCCGAGTCACGGTCCGCCTGAAGGTGGACACCACTACTACATTACCGCGCTTCTCGCATCACGTATCGGGACGCGCCCGCCAGGTCACCAGTGTCTGCCGGCGTGACAAGGACGAACGTCGTCCCATCCCGGGACCAGATTTGCGACCGATGACCGAGCGTGACGAGATCGTCCGGTTTTCGCTCCGTGCCGGGAAGAACAAAGAGCGAGACGTCCTGCCCGTGCACGCGGTACATCACGTGAGGTACGAGTCCATCGCCGTACAAGCATCGCCGTGCGCCGATAAGCTGGATGTCGTCGTCTGTCGATGAGGGGGGAACGTGGACATTCCTGCCGTACTGTTCGGACAGCACGTGCTCGATGTTCTGCGGATCCGCAGTCACGCCGGCAGCAGGAGCGAACAGCTTGAAGCACTTGGAATGATCGGCAGTCAGTTGCGCGGCGAGCAGTGCATCCGAACGACGCGTCGCGAGCGAAAAGAACGCCGAGGCAGTAAAGATCATCACGACAACGGCCAGCAACACCGGAACGAGCCGGACACGCCACCACGGTCTCATATCGCTGAGAGCGGCTCGCGAGCCCTGCCTCGCCCGCACGAGCGCCTCGCATCGCCCTTGAAGTCCGGGAGGCAGCGGCTCGACGAGGAGTGTCGACGCCGCATGACGCAACACCCGCCGGCCGCTTCGTTCGTCGTCGGCCAATCGCCGGCAGGGGGGGCATGCCGCCAGATGCCGCTCGATTGCCCGACGCTCGTCCGGCTGGAGCAGGCCGTCGGCGAATGCCGGAAGTGAATCGATCGTCTGGCGACACTCGCTCATGCAGTTGCTTTCGTCTTTCGGAGCTGGTCGAGCAGCAGACGGCGGCCTCGGGAGATGCGAGACATCACGGTTCCAATCGGTACATCGAGCATCTTGGCGATCTCCGCATACGAGAACTCTTCGACATCGCGCAACCAGACCGCCTGGCGAAAAATATCCGGCAACTCATCGAGGGCAGCCCGGAGATCGGCGTCGAGCGTATTGCGAAGCAACAGCTGTTCGGGGGTCTCGGCCCGCTGGGAATCATCCGCCGTCGCTTCGGCCTCCTCGACGAGCGAACTGTCCACCTCGATCGCCGCCGCCTCACGACCCGCGTCGCGAAGCCGATTCCGCCAGGTGTTGTGCAGGATCGTCGACAACCAGGCCCTGAGGTTCGTGCCACGCTCGAAGCGATCCGAAAAGCGCAGCGCCTTCACGACCGTGTCCTGCACCAGGTCCTCGGCATCGGCCCGGTTCCGGGTCAACCTCAGCGCCGTCGCATAAAGCGGCTCGAGGTAACGCAGAATCTCCGCGCCGAACGTGTCAGCGTCCGCAGGCTGGCGACGTCGGAACATCGGCGATACCGAGACCCACTGGATCAAACCCGGGGGGCGTCTGGAAAATTCCTGCGCTCGGGTTTATCCACACCGGACGACGGGACCCAGGAACTGTCCGTCGCCTGCTGTCCGCGGCCCCACTCGAAGTATACCTGCCGTGGACGGAGACACAGGACATGTTGCTCTGAAACAACGCGCGCTCGTACGTTTTCATTGCGTTTTTCTGCGAAACCCTAGGCACATCCTTTGCTCGGGCGGATTACTTACCTTGGATTGCGGGGCTTTGCAGGTCGGCGGTAAGATCGCAATTCGCCGCGCAACCCGGTCAAGCGTGCCGAACGGGCAGGGCGGAACCCCTGCAAGGAGAACTGACATGAGCAACCGCACTCCGTGCGGCATTCTGCTCCGGGTGATGACCCTGCTGGCCTTCGCGGTGCCGGTCGCGGCCCAGACCCCCTATATTCCCTATTTCGGGAAGAACCAGATCCGCTACGACAAATTCGAGTGGTACCACTACGAGACGGACCACTTCATCATGTATTACTACCCGGAGATTGAGCCGCACCTCGAGCGCATGGCCGGTTATGCCGAGAGCGCGTATCAGCAAATTAGTTCCGAGCTCAAACACGACCTCGCGCACAAGGTTCCCCTCATCCTCTTTCAGACCAGCAGTGAATTTCAGCAGCAGAACGTGATTCCGGGCGCCGCATCCGAGGGCGTCGGCGCATTCGCCGAGCCGATCCGCCAGCGCATCGTCATGCCGATGGACGAGCCGCCGGATCTGCTGTACCGGCTCATCCTGCACGAGCTGACGCATCAGTTCGACTACGACATCATCCCGGCAACGCTCGTTCGGCGAAGTACGCCGCTCTGGGTACACGAGGGGCTCGCCGACTATATGACCGGCGCCTGGCGTCCGCTCGACCTCATGTCCGTTCGTGACGCGGCCGTCGCCGACATCATCCCCAAAATGAGCAAGCTGGAGGGGTACAGCGACGTCGGCGGCGCGCGAATGATCTACAACCTCGGGCACGCCATCTTCGAGTTCATCGAATCGAAGTGGGGCAAGGAAGGGCTGCGACAGTATCTGTTCTCGTTGCGCAAGTCGGTCATCGGCGGCGGTGAAGATGCCTACGAGGAGGCGTTCAAGATCAACGCCGACGAGTTCGATACGGAGTTCGAGAAGTACCTCAAGGATCGCTTCAAGCCATTCAGGGACAAGGAGCGTCCTACCGATTACGGTCGGAACCTTCTTCCCAACAAGGAGAAGACGCCGTTCCGCGGCGGCTACACCGTGGAGCCGTCCCCGTCTGGCGACCTGCTTGCCGTTTTCTCCGGTAACTCCCGCGATCGCGAGGGTGACATCCTCCTCGTGTCGTCGCACGATGGCAGCGTCGTCCGAAACCTGACGAAGGGGTTCGATCAGGATCTTGGTTTCGAATTCATCGTGACACCGGGCGGCCGCTGGGTGACGGTTCCCTGGTTCTCGTGGTCCGCGACCGGCGACCGCCTCGCTTACTTCGCGCGTGCGGAGAAATGGCGCTCGTTGATCCTGCAGAACGTCCTCAGCCGTAATATCGAGCGTCGCATCTCGATGCGCACGGTGGACGACCCGGAGTCACCCGATTTCTCACCGGATGGACGGAAGATCGCATTCGCCGCGCTGCGGGGCGGCACCGGTGACATCTTCGTGATCGATCTGCAGACCGAGGAAATCACCAACATCACGAAGGATGCGTTCGCCGATTCCGCGCCGACGTGGGCGCCGGATGGCCAGTCGATCGTCTACAACGCGCGTGTCAGCGGCAACGAGAAGCTGTTCAGAGTCGACATCGCGACGGGGCAAAAGACGCAGCTCACGTTCGGGACCCATGACGATGCTGCGGCGCAGTTCCTGGATGCAGATACGCTCGTATTCCCGTCGACGGCAACCGATCCTGCGCAGCCGATCGATCCCGACGTTGCGCGCAACGGGCAGATCTATAACGTCTGGACACTGAATCTGAAGAACGGCGAGCTTCGTCAGTACACCGATGCCGTGAGTGGCAACCTGTATACCGCCGTGCTGAAAGACGGAAACGCCCCGCCACGCATCGGCGTCATCACTTATTACAAGGGCGATTACGAACTGCATGCACTCGACCGGCGAGACCCGATCGTCACGGCGGCATCGTCCGATTTTGGCGCGCCCGGGCCGATCATCGACTTCCAGGCACCGCTCTCGCACACGCTGATTGCGGACAAGAAGGCGAAGAAGGGGAAATTCGAAAAGATGTTCATGGACGGCCGCCCGCCTGTGAACGTAGGCGTGACCAGCAGCGGCGACGTCTTCGGCGGAACGGCGGTGACGTTCAGCGATGTGTTGGGTGACCAGCAGTTCAGCCTGTTTGCAGCGTCGATTTCGCAGTACCGCACGCTGTCACTCTCGTATCTGAACCTCGCCCACCGGTTCAACTACGCGCTGCAGGGCTACTCGCAGACGCAGTTCTTCTACGGCAACCTCGAGGGCGTGTTCTATGACCCGGCGTTCTCGGGGATCGTCGATCGCGACCTGTCGATCGCGACACGCACGGTCCGTGGCGCGACTGCGTATGGGATCTGGCCGCTCAATCGCTACCGCCGTCTCGAGCTCCACGGCAGCTTCCAGGATTACACGGAGAACTTCAACGATCCCGCTCTTCAGGCGTACTCCGAGCAGTACCAGGTCGATCAGTTCGGGCGGCCGCTCTTCAATTCGGGCATCTTCGTGCCGCTCGGCGTGAATTTCGTCCAGGAGACGACGGTCTTCCGTGAGTTCGGGCCGTTGGCAGGCAGCACGGTGAGAGCCGGATACGAGATCGCACCGAAGATCGGCAATTCACTCTCACGCCAGACAGCCGATATCGACGCCCGGTACTATTTGAAACTCGGCGCATCAGGACTGCTGGCGCTGCGCGCCCGTGGGTTCCACAGCTGGGGCGACGCACCCGACTTCATGTATTTCGGCGGCAACTCCGAGATGCGCGGGTATGAGTATCTCCAGTTCGTCGGCGACCAGACCGCGTTCTTCAACGCGGAACTGCGCTTCCCGCTGATCGAAGCCATGCTGACGCCGATCGGGGTCCTCGGCGGAATCCGCGGCGTGTTCTTCGCCAACATGGGAGGCGGGCACTTCGAAGGCCAGCCATTCAAGTGGTGGAGCAACAGCACGGAGGTCTACACGCCGATCAACGGCTTCATCCAGACCGGGCTCGGACAGCAGGCCCCGGTCTACGGAACGCCAGTCGTCATCGATGGCTTGCGCCTCGTCGACGCGCGCGCGTCGTATGGCGTCGGGCTGGAGACCTTCGCCCTCGGCTTCCCGATTCACTTCGACTGGGCGTGGAAGACGCTCTTCAACAAAGACTGGGAGGACGCCCTCTTCCGGCCGTTCGGCGGAAGCGACGAATTC
>Ga0207643_10000836_pt1 | contig 18714 bp, 19 predicted proteins | sample KBSMisM62_FD_184313 | JGI IMG/M metagenome (GOLD analysis project Ga0207643, IMG submission 184313) | Miscanthus rhizosphere microbial communities from Kellogg Biological Station, Michigan, USA - KBS Miscanthus M6-2 (SPAdes) (version 2) | ecosystem: Host-associated > Plants > Roots >...
CACTAGACTTTACGACACTTACCCGGAAACAGTCAAGGTAAGCCGGTAGCGGAAAGGACAAGGGCAATGGCCAAACGCAAGGCCGCGGCAACCAGGAAAAAACGGTCGGCGCGAGCGAATTCCCGAGCCAGGAAGTCGGCAAGGAAAAGCGCGGCGCGAAAGAACGCGGCGCGAAAGAAGACGGCGGCTGTGGCCCGAACGCGGAGGGCAGCGAAGGCGAGTAAGGCGAGTCGGCCGGATACGGCGAGGCGGTCGGGTAAGAAGGCGAGCAGGGCGCGCAAGGTAACCAGGGCGGCTAAGGCAAGGGTGGCGGGTAAGCCCAGCACAGCCGCCAGGAAAACTGCTGCTCGCCGGGCGCCGCATGCGAAGCGGACCGTGACGCTGCGGAAGCCGCCAGGGCTCGATCGGGAACGCCGCACCATCCAGGACGACGACATCGTTCCGACGCCGCCGTCATCTCTCGATCTCGACCGTACCGCTTCGGCTGTGCGGACAGGCCGCCGCGAGCTGCGCGAGCGGCTCGATAAACACACCGAGACCGGGCCTGCGCTGACCGCGGGCGATGTGGACGCGGACTGGGAGTCGGCCTACAGCGTCGGCGACGAAGCGCCGGGCGGCGACAACCCGACCCCGGATCAGGATGTGGTCGACGACATCGGACGCGCCGTCGGCGTGCAGTACGACGACAACGAAGAACTGAAAGGCGAGGCGAAGATCTCCAAGCGCGACAAACACCGCTGGGAGCTCGACCCGGCGTCAGCCGAGGACTTCAACGAGCACTGAACTTCTCCTCGACCAGTCGCATCACACGCGCCACGACTTCAGGAATGGGAACGCCTGTCGTATCGATCAAGACCGCATCGGTCGCCATCGTGAGCGGCGATGCGGTCCGTGTCGTATCCGACTGATCGCGCGCCTGGATTGACGCGGCCACCGCGGCCGCGCCCGCCTGGCCACCGCTGTGGGCAGGGTCGTTCAATCGCCGCCGCGCGCGCTCTTCCGCCGACGCGTCCAGATAGATCTTCAAATCCGCATTCGGGAAGACGACCGTTCCGATATCGCGACCTTCCATCACCACGCCGCCCTGCTCACCGATGCGGCGCTGACGCGCAACCAGCACCTCGCGCACGTGCGGCATCCGAGCGACTGACGAGGCCGCCTTGTCGATCTCCGGTGTGCGGATCGCCTGCGTCACGTCGTGACCGTCGATGGAAACCGTGCCTCCTTCAACGGCGATGTTCGACCGTTCCGCCAAGACCACCACCGCTGCTTCATCGTCGAGCGGGACGCCATCATGTTGCGCCTTCCAGCCGATTGCGCGGTACATCGCACCGGTATCGACATGCCGGTAATTCAGGGTCGCGGCGAGCGTCCTGGCGATCGTCCCTTTCCCCGCGCCTGACGGTCCGTCGATCGCAATGATCAGTCTCTTCATTCGAACGCAACCATTGAAGGTAACATGAGCGCGCATGCCCGCGCGTCGCCGATGGCGGATCCTCACGGTGATGGTCGTCATCGCCGCGGCGCTGGCGTATCTCTCGGTTCCGTACGTTCGCGCGGCGTCACTGTTCGTGCGGGTCGCGCGCGTTGGCGGCCACGTCGAGGAGTTCGCCGCACGTCACGCGCGCGCCGTGACGGTGCTGCCGCCGCACATGGTACCGGTGCGCGGCGGAATGGTCCCCGCGCAGTTCTACCGCCCTGACGGCCGCGTTTCGCGCAGCGCCCTCCTGATTCCTGGCATCCACTCGATGGGGATCAATGAGCCGCGCCTGACCGCGCTTGCCCGCGACCTTGCAGGCAGTGGCGTGATGGTGATGACGCTCGCGCTCCCGGACTTGCAGCACTATCAGCTGACGACGCAGTCGACCGATGTGATTGAGGACGCGGTCAGCTGGATGACGAGCCGATCGGATCTGGCTCCGGATGGCCGCATCGGCCTCATCGGCATCAGCTTCGCGGGCGGAATGTCGCTCGTCGCGGGGGGACGACCGTCGATTCGGGACAAGCTCGCGTACATCGTTTCATTCGGGGGGTATGCGGATCTGCCGCGTGTCCTGCACTACCTCACCACCGGCGAGCAGACGCAACTGCCGGGCGTCAGAGCGGTGCCACCGCATGACTACGGTGTCGCCGTCATCCTGTACCAGTTCGCCGATCAGGGAATCGTCCCGGCCGAACAGGTGGCGCCGCTGCGGAAAGGCATCGAGACGTTTCTCTATGCGTCGCAGCTCACGCTGGTCGACATGAACCAGGCACACGCAACGTTCGAACAAGCGCGAGAGTACGCGAAGACGTTACCCGAACCCGCCCGAACGTACCTGAATTACGTCAACGATCGAAACGTCAAGAAGCTCGGGCCCGCGCTGCTGCCATATCTCGAGGCAACCGGCGTCGATTCTCCAACGCTCTCGGCCGATCGTGCGCCATCTGTTCCTTCCGCTCCGGTATTTCTGCTTCACGGCTCCGAAGACTCGGTCATTCCGACCGCCGAGTCTGTGCTACTTGCCGACTACCTGCGGAGCCGCGGCGTGGAGGTGCATCTGCTCATCAGCGAGCTGATCACCCACGCGGAAGTCGACCGCGGTGCCGCCGCCGCCGACACCTGGAGGCTGATTTCCTTCTGGGCGAATGTGCTGAAGAGATGAGCAGTTCGCCCTGCGGAGTTCTCAGTGCTCCGTTCGTGTTCAGTTTCGGCGTTCGGCTCCCTGTTCACTTTCTCCGTTCGCTGTTCTTCAGCATGGCGTCCCGGGTTGCCTTGAATTCATTGCCGGCCTTCCAGTCAGGATACGTGTCCGCCTGCGCAACGCGATAACCGACGGCGAAGAACACCTTCAGATCTTCGACCGCGCCGCTGAGATCCCAATCCGGTTTTATGACATCGGTCGGCTTGTGATAGTCGTGCTCGGTGTAATCGTCGCGAACCTTTTGACCGTAATCCGCTGGCTTGCCGATGAATTCGATCCCCTGGTCCGGGTCGAGCGCGGGCACACCCTGCTTGGCGAAATTGAAATGATCCGAGCGGTAGTAGAACCCCTTTTCCGTTTCCGGATCGGGTCGAATGGTGCGCCCCTGCTCAGCGGTCGCTTCGCGCGCGTAGTCGTCGAGATCTGACGCGCCGTAGCCAATCAACGTCAGGTCCTTGGTGCGGCCATGGACGTTCAGTCCGTCCATATTGACGTTCGCCAGCGTCTTTGCAAGTGGATAGATCGGCGTAACGGAGTAGTACTGCGACCCGAGGAGTCCCTGCTCCTCCGCGGTCACGGAGACGAACAGAATCGATCGCTTCGGCGGCGGCATCACACTGGTAAACGCCCGCGCGAGCTCCAGAAGTCCGGCTACACCAATTGCGTTGTCTGCGGCGCCGTTGTAGATGCGATCGCCGTTGACCTCGGGCCCGACTCCTAGATGATCCCAATGCGCGGTGTAGACGACGTACTCGTCCTTCAGCGTGGGATCGCTGCCCTCCACTTTTGCCACCACATTCTGCGAATCGATCGTCCTCAGCTTGTTGTGAATCGTCATCGACGCCGTCACACCGAGCGGCACCGGCTTGAAGTCACGCGTGGCCGCCTGCTTCTTGAGCGTGTCGAAATCCTGACCCGCGGCGCGCATCAGTTCCTTGGCCCTGTCCAGAGTGATCCAGGCCTCGATGCCCACGCGGCCCATGTTCTTGTCCGGCGTGACCAGATCGAACTGCTCCGTGGTCTTCGCCTGCACCACCTCGAAGGGATAGCCGGCGGGGCCTGTCTCATGAACTATCAGTACGCCCGCCGCGCCTTTCATGGCGCCGACCTCGTACTTGTAGGTCCAACGTCCGTAGTAGGTCATGGCTTTCCCACCGAAGACTTTGGGATCGAGCTCGGACGGCTTCGACGAATCCGGCACGGGCGGATCGTTGACGAGCATCACGAGCGTTTTCCCTTTGACGTCGACGCCCTTGTAGTCGTCCCAGTTGTATTCAGGCGCGACGATTCCGTAACCGACAAAGACGAGTTCCGATCGATCGAGACTTGCGGAATCCGCAACGTGTTTCGTCCACGCGACAACGTCGTCTTTCCACGTGAGGGTGACCTTGCGGCCGCCCTTCTCCAGTACGAGCGGTGCAGGCGAGGGCGTGATGCCGACGAGCGGCACCTGCTGAATGTAAGACCCATCGGTGTTGCCTGGCTTGAGGCCGAGCCTCTTGAACTGGTCGACCAGGTAGCGGACGGTCAGTTCTTCGCCCTTGGTTCCAGGGCCGCGTCCTTCGTACTCGTCTGACGAAAGCACTCGAGTGTGGGAGAGCAGCGCATTTGGATCGACGGTTGGCAACTGAGCAAGTGGAATCTGCGACGCCGCGGTCGAAGAGGTTGTTCTTCCGCACGACACCGCGATAGCCACCGACACGGCCACGACAAGACAGTTCCTCATAGCGTGGGATTATAGAAGCGTGAACCTCCGTCTTCAGAAGCTCATCTCGCAGGCGGGGGTGGCATCGCGACGTGCCGCGGAAAAGCTGATCGCGGAGGGACGCGTCACCGTCAACGGCGAGACGGTGACCGAGATGGGGACCAAAGCCGATCCGGCGCACGATGACATTCGTGTGGACGGCCGACGGATCAAGTCAACCGAACGGCTGCGCTACATCCTCCTCTACAAACCTGCTGGTTACGTGACGACGCGATCGGATCCTCAGCGTCGGCGTACAGTTCTCGACCTGCTGCACGGCGTACGCGAATACGTGTATCCGGTCGGACGACTGGATTACGACACGCAAGGGCTCTTGCTGCTCACCAACGATGGAGATCTCGCGGCGAAGTTGACGCATCCGCGCCATCAGGTGCCTCGCACCTACGAAGCGTACGTCGCCGGAATACCCGATGACGAGGCGGTCGATCGCCTGCGCCGCGGCATCCCGCTCGACGGACGCCGGACGCTCCCCGCCGACGTGCTGCTCGCGAACAAGGGCCGCCGCGAGCGGAACGGCGTGCTCATCATCACCATCCGCGAAGGACGCAATCGGCAGGTGCGCCGGATGCTCGAAGCGGTTGGACATCCGGTGGAGTCGCTGCGGCGCACCCGCTTCGGACCCCTCAGCGACCGGGGGTTACGACCCGGCGAATGGCGCGAGCTCTCGGCGCTCGAAGTGGAAAAGTTAAAGAAGTGGAAAAGTGAAAAGGTGAGTCACAAGTCAGTTCGTGAAAGGTAGTCGCTAAGTGGCGTCCTGCTCTTCCAGCGGCAACATTTCCTCTGCCGGCGTTTGTTCAATGAGTCTCGCGGGTGGATCGAAGCCGAGCGCCTCCGCCATGTCCTCGATCTTCGGGAGGTCGTTCAAATCGTTCAGACCGAAGCGAATGAGGAACTCCTTCGTCGTCGCGTAGAGAAACGGACGGCCGACGACGTTCTTGCGGCCGACGATCTTGATCAGGTGACGTTCGAGCAGCGTCGAGAGCACCCCTGACGTGTTGACGCCTCGAATCTCGCCGATTTCGAGGGACGTGATCGGCTGCTTGTATGCGATGACCGCCAGTGTTTCCAGCGATTGGACGGTCAGCTTCTGCGTCGACCGCTCGTGGAACAGGCGCCGCACCCATTCATGAAGCTCGGTGCGCGTAACGATCTGGTATCCGCCCGCCACCTCGACAAACTGCAGGCCGGGGCGCGTTTCGTAGTCGGCCTTCAACGCCTGAATCGTGGCCGACACGTCCTCCTTCGGTTCGTCTGCCAACAGTCTGAACAGCATCCTCGGCGTCAGCGGCTCCGGCGACGCGAAAATCAACGCTTCGACGATCGCCTTCAATTCTGCTGACGGGGCCCTTTGGTCATTGACCGTTTCGACTTGTTCATTGCCTTGGGCATTGACCATTTGGCCTTGTTCATTGCCTTGAGCATTGAGCATTCCGCCTTGAGCATTGGGCATTGTCATCAGTTCTGCGGATCCCCGATTGGATGCGGCGCATCGGTGGGACGCGCGCGCTTGTAGACTCGGATAGCGCCCGATCCGCCCGACTGGAAGACGCGAACCAGCTTCAGCCGGATCATTTCGAGCAGGGCGAGGAACGTCACGATCATGAACCCGCGGGAGCCGTCACCGTCAGCAAACAGATCTTCAAACCCGCACGCCTCGGTTTCTGACAACCGCGCCAGGAGTTGTTGGATGCGTGTCTCGATCGGAATCGCTTCCGGCGGCAGCACCATATGCGGACGCCGGCTGGCTCGCTCGAGTACACCCTTGAACGCGGCGATCAGGCTGAAGAGATCGACTTCGATCTCCGGCTCGTATTCGTCGCCTGCCGCCTCCGACACGGCCGAATCGGGGCGCATGAATTGCGCGCTTCGCAGCGTCTCGCGCTCGTGCAGCAGTTCGGCGGCCGCCTTGTACTTCTGATGTTCGAGCAATCGCCGCACGAGCGCCTCGCGCGGATCCTCCTCGGGCTCATCCTCCTGGGTCGGGTCCGGACGCGGCAGCAGCGTGCGCGACTTGATATGAATCAGCGTGGCGGCCATCACGAGGAACTCGCCGGCGACGTCCAGGTTCAGCTCCTGCATCAACGCGATATACGAAAGATATTGCTCCGTGATGAGCGCAATCGGAATGTCGTAGACGTTCACCTCGTTCTTGCGAATAAGGTGAATCAACAGGTCGAGCGGTCCCTCGAACGAGTCGAGCTTGACCTTGTACGCATCGGGCGAGGATTCGAAGTCGGCGTGCTCGGTGTGCTGTTGTTCGGTCACGGTCAATAACGGAGCTTCACCGCGTCGCGGACGCGTTCCATGGTTGTCTGCGCGACGAGCCGCGCCTTGCGCGACCCCTCGATCACGATCTCGCGAATCCTGTCAGGCTTGCTCAGGACCGCGCGCCGTCGTTCGCGCATCGGTTCGAGCATCGCGTTCATGGCGGCGGCGAGCTTTGTCTTGACTTCGACGTCGCCAACCTTGCCAGCACGATACCGCGTCTTCAAGTCTTCAACCTCGGCGGTGTTCGTGTTGAACGCGTCATGGTACATGAACACAGGGTTGCCTTCGACGGTGCCCGGAATGTCGGCGCGAATCCGCTTCGGGTCGGTATACATCTGCCGTACCTTCTTCGTCACCGCCTCGGCATCGTCAGTCAGGTCGATCGTGTTCCCGTAGCTCTTGCTCATCTTCCGGTTGTCGAGGCCGGGAAGTCGAGGTGTCGGCGTGAGCAGAGGCTGCGGCTCGACGAAAATCTCGCCATAGAACTGGTGGAATCGGCGTACGACCTCGCGTGACAACTCGAGATGGGCCACCTGATCTTCGCCGACCGGTACGAATTTGCCGTCGTAAATGATCACATCCGCGGTCTGCAGCAGCGGGTAGCTCAAAAACCCGAGCGTCGAGAGATCTTTTTCCACCAGCTGTTCGCGCTGTTCCTTGTAGGTCGGCACGCGTTCGAGCCACGGGATTGGAACCACCATCGAGAGCAGCAGAAACAGCTCGGCATGTTCCGGGACCAGTGACTGGACGAAGATGGTGCTTCGCTCCGGATCGACCCCGGCCGCGAGCCAGTCCGCGACATTGTCGAGCGCATAGCCGGTGATGCCGGCGGTGTTGGCATATTCGCTCGTCAGCGCGTGCCAGTCCGCGACGAAGTAGAAGCAGTCGTACTTTTCCTGTAGCGCCACCCAGTTGTGCAGCGCCCCGACGAGGTGTCCCAGATGCAGCTTGCCCGTCGGGCGCATGCCGCTGACGACGCGGGCGTTGGTCATTGAGCTTAGAGAAGCCAGTCCAGCAGGAAGTTCGCGGGCGGCGCAATGATCATCGTCAGGATCCCGGTGAACATCAAGCCATAGAGAATCATGAAGCCGTACGGACGCAGCTGTTCGTAGGTCTCGGCGATTGGACCGCGCAGGACGCCCGCAAGCACGTTCCCACCATCGAGCGGCGGCACGGGCACCATGTTGAAGACGGCGAGAAGAACGTTCAGCAGGACCGCCTGATAAAGAAATTGCGCCAGCGGCGCCAGGGTCGCTGCTTCGAGTCGGCCAGTGACTGGCACCACGTGCAGCAGGAGCGATGCGACGATCGCAAGCATGACATTGCTGGCGGGCCCGGCAGCCGCAATCAACATGTACTTCCGCTTCCAATGACCACGCAACCGCGTGATATTGACAGGCACCGGCTTGGCCCATCCGAGCAGCGGCACGTGGGTCAGAAGCGCGATGAGCGGGAACAGGAGCGTGCCGATCGGATCCACGTGCACCGCCGGATTGAGCGACACTCGGCCCAACAGTCGAGCTGTCGGATCGCCGAGACGATCCGCGGTGAGCGCGTGAGCCGCCTCGTGAACTGTCAGGGAAAGCAGAAGAACCACGAACTTGATGAGGGCGTCCGCGAAGTCGATATCGGCCAAGAGACGTCAGCGTACATCAGGTCGCTGCTCAGCTGTAATCGCCTATTGCTCCCGCGCACGGGCGGGCGTATCGTGTCCCAGTTCCGGGGGCGTAGTGTCATGACCTCCACCGCTCGAAAGCCACTTACATTTCCTCACCTCACGATTCATCACGTACCGATTCGTCCGTTGAAAATGCCGTCGGTCGTGCGCTCCGCGCTGCTGCGCGCGCCTGCCGACCAGAAGCTCGTCGAACGCGTGCGGCGTGAGTTCTGCGACATGCGAGGTTTGTCACCGACGATGGCGCAGGCCACGCGGCTGTTTCATCTCGCGCACGAGGAGTGCTTCGAGATCTTCCGACAGCTGCTTCAGGAAGGCTTCCTCGTGCTCGGCTCGGACGACCGCTATCGTTTGCAGGCACGGAAGCTGCCGCACGGCACGTTCTGATCCGCGGCGACTCGCTGCCCAGTCTGTGCTGGCGTCGACGTTTACGCGGATTTTGCGAAGTAATCGATGACGGCCGCCGCCGCTTTGGGACCGACCACGGCATCGAGCTCTTCGCGCGTCGCTCGGCGAACGCCCGCGAGGCTGCCGAACTTCGTCAACAACGCCCGACGCCGGCGTGGTCCGATACCGGGTACGTCGTCGAGCTGCGAGCGCAGATCACGCATCGTGCGTGCCTTGCGGTGAAAGGTCACGGCAAAGCGGTGCGCCTCGTCCCGAATGCGCTCGATGAGGAGCAGCGCCGGGTCGTTCTCCGGCAGCGCAATCGGATCCTCGCGGTCGCGGGTGAATAGCAATTCCTCCCTCTTGGCGATGCCGACCGCCACGAGGTTGCCCAGACCAATTTGCTGCAGCGCCTCATACGCCGCCGTGAGCTGACCCTTACCACCGTCAATCAGAATCAGGTCGGGAAACGGACCGCCGTCCTCCAGCACCTTTCGATAGCGGCGCTGGACGACCTCGCGCATGGCGGCGAAGTCGTCAGAACCGAACGACGGCTCCGGGCTCCCCTCCAGCGGCTGACGTTGTGAGCCTTGAGCCCTGAGCCGACCTCGAATCCTGAATTTCCGGTACTCGCTCTTCTTCATCCGCCCGTCTTCGCACACCACCATCGATGCGACCGTCTCACTTCCCTGGATCGTCGAAATGTCGAAGCATTCGATACGTCGCGGTACTGCGGGCAGGCCGAGCACGGATCGAAGCGTCTCGAGCGCGTCGAAGTGTGCCGCGGTGTTTTCGTTGAAGCGCGTCCGATATGACAGCTCTGCATTGCGCGTGGCAAGCTCGACGAGCGCCCGCTTCTCCCCGCGCTGCGGGACGAGGATCTTCACACGGCGGCCGGCACGTGACGACAGCCACTCCTCCATCGCCTCACAGTCTTCAACCTCCACCGGCAAATCGATTTCCGAGGGCGGCACGCGCATCTCGTAAAACTGTTGCAACGTTGCCTGGAGGACGTCCGCGTCGCGAACCGCGATGCCGCTGTCTGTGACCAGCTCGAGCCGCTCGATGACGCGCCCGCCTCTCATCGCAAAGACCTGAATGGCGCTGCCGCTCGGACCGACCTTCAACCCGAACACGTCGCGGTCGCCGAGCTGCGCCGTCGCGACCTTCTGCTGGCGATCGCGCAGGATCTGGACCGTGCGGAGGGCGTCTCGCAGCTGCGCGGCCTCCTCGAACCGTTGCTGCTCGGAGGCATCCACCATGCGCTCGCGCAGCGTGTCAATCAGCTCGTCGTTGCGCCCTTCGAGCAGCAATCTGGCGTTCGCCACGGCAACCCCGTATTGTTCCTGACTGCAAATCCCCGCGACGCATGGCGCGCTGCATCGCTTGATGTCGTACTCGAGACATGGCCTGCCCCGCTGTCCGGTGATGACTTCGTTGCACGAGCGGATCCCAAACAGTCGGTGCGCGAGCCCCATCGTGCGTCGCGCAAGCTTTGCCGGCAAGAAGGGCCCTGCATAGAAATCGCCGTCACGCTCGACATGGCGCGCCACGAGCATCCGTGGAAACGCCTCGCTCGTGGTCAACTGAAGATATGGATAATTCTTGTCGTCGCGAAGGAGGATGTTGTATTTGGGCGAGCGCTGTTTGATCAGATTGTTCTCGAGCGCCAGCGCTTCCATCACCGAGTCGGTGACGATCACTTCGACCGACGCGATCTCGTCGAGCAGCGCGTCGTGACGCGGACTCATGCCCGCGGCCGCAAGATAGCTGCGCACACGATCGCGCAGGGCGCGTGCCTTGCCGACATAGATCGTCTCGCCCGCGCGGTTCATCCAGAGATACACCCCCGGCTGCTCGGGCAACCGTGCGATCTGCTCCTTGAGGTCCTGGATGGGCATGGGCTAGTATGGCGAGTTTAGTTCCTACGTCTAAAACCCTTAATTATAACAAGGCATGACAGTTACCGGGTTCATCGGGAAGGTCTGCATGTGGCCGCTGCGCGCCATCATCCGCACGTGTGTGGCGCTCGGCATTCATCCCAACACCCTCACGCTGGTCGGCGTGCTGATCAACGTGGCGGCGGCCTGCGCGCTCGGCGTCAACCGGTTCCTTCTCGCCGGCGTGATCATGATCGTCGCCAACATCTTTGACTTCATCGACGGCAAGGTCGCGCAGGAGACCAACACGGTGTCGCGCTTCGGCGCATTCTGGGATTCCACGCTCGACCGTTTTTCCGACATCGCGTTGTTTCTCGGGCTCATCTACCTGTACGCGACCCTCCGGCGCACGGACTATGTGATGGTGGCGGCGCTGGCGATGATGTTCTCGATCATGACGAGTTACGCGCGCGCCCGCGCCGAGTCGCTCATCGAGAAGTGCAAGGTTGGCTTCATGGAGCGACCGGAGCGCATCGTCCTGTTCATGATCGGCGCGTTCACGAACCGCATGGGCGCGGTGCTCTGGGTCATCCTGCTCCTGTCCATCTTCACCGTCGCCGATCGCATCTACTACACGTATCTGGTGTTGAACGCGCGTCCGATTCCCCGTGGCCGGAGCCCGATAACGAAAGTGTTCACGCGGGCATTCTTCTGGACCGATGAGCGGACGACGCTCCCCTACGACATCATGGTGATCGCGATCCTTTTGTTCGTGTGGCTGACACCGCCGATCTGGATTGGCGATCCGACAGCGCCGAGCATGGGTTTGTGGGCGCTGCTCGAGCCGTGAAGCCATACGTAGGTCCGACCTGAAGGTCGGCCCCTACGCTATCGCAACGCCACGTAATCTCTGAGAAGTCCCTGAATCTGCGAGTCGAGAGACGCGCGATCGCGCGTCTCGATCAGGAGCGACGCCAGCGTCCGAAGCTGCGGATCGTCGCTATCGGATATTCGTGACATGCGGCCGGTGCGCATATCCCAGTACAACGCCACAACGGCCGGACGCCCCGCCTCCTCGTCCCACCGATGTAGCGCGTCACGGGTATACCGCTCCCACTGCGGCGCGTCGCAGCAGTGATCGAATGAGTCGGAGATGACGAGCAGGCGCTGTGAGACGTCGTTGGATATGAATGGCGCCCGAACTGAGTGCGGAACGGCAAACGCCCAGCTCGATCGCGGAACGCCCGCGATGACGAGTGTCCCTGCGGGATCGGCCTCGGCCTCGCGTCCAAGTTGTTGGACAGCGGAGCGAGAAATCGCGGCGTAGCCACTCCAGTCGCGGACAATGCCATGGAGCTGCATGGCATATATCAGCGCAAGCGCTCCTGCCGCGGCGACTCCAATCGGACGAATGACGCGCGCCGGTTGCGCCCGCCAGATGATTTCCAGCCCGATGCCGAGGGTCACCGCCCATCCGAGCGACGCCAGATACATGTGCCTCGGCGAGTAGTAACCGGACATCAGGATCGGAAGCACGCCGAGGACGATCCAGATCAGGCCGAAGTAGATCGCGGTGCGCCACAGAGCGCGCGTCGCAGAACGCGAGAGACGCCAGCCGATAGCGGCCACGATCACCGCACCGAGCGCCACGACCATGGTGTCGCCCAACACCCAGCGCCGGATGCCTGGACCGCCGAAGACGAGGCGGACCAGGTGCCGCGACGAATCCGAGAGGAAATCGTGAACCCGCTGCGCCGACAGCAGGCGTTCGCGCGCCACTTCGTGAAACACGACGTAGCGCAGCACGAGGAAGCCAATCGTGAGCACGATGTACGGTAGATACGGCCGGAGCCACGCCCACGCGATCTCGATCCGCCGACGCCTGACGATCCAGTCGAAGAGCACGAGCGCAGGCACCATCGTGATGGTGTTCTGCTTGCTGAAAAGCGCGGCGAAGAACACGAAGACCGACCACATGTAGGCCGGCTGAAGCCAGCCTCTACCACCACCCGCAGGGTCCGGCTTCAGCCGGAGCGACCTGACATACAGCAGAAACGACGCGAAGTACAACAGCGTCGGAAGCGAATCGACCCGGCCCGTTATCCACGCGACGCTCTCAGCCTGGATCGGCAACAGCACGAAGATCACACCCGCTGCTGAAGCGGGGACGAGACTCAGGCCGGCGGCCGATTCCGCGATCCACATGACGAGCAGCCCGTTGATGGCGTGGAGCGCGATATTCATTACGTGATTGGGCTGTGGCGCTGCCGCGCCGAACCAGGAGGCAATCACATAGGACGCTGCCGGAAACGGCCGGAGCTCGTCGGGCACATATCCCCAGATGTCCTCCGTCCAGGGCATGACGAACCACCGCGGGATGTACGCCAGCGAGCGCTGAGAGAAGAGGCTGACGACGCCAAAGTCGTCCTGCACGAAGTAGTCGTCAATCGTCGAAGCGTATAGCGCTGCCGCCGCGACGACGATCGCTGCCGACGCGATCGCACGCCGAGTCATAACACCCGAAGGCGAAGAATCAACGCAATCATCTGGAAGCCGGTGCGCAACGTCCCTTTCAGCGTGCCGGTAATCTTGGAGTCGCCGATACGGCCGCGGTAATTCACTGGCACTTCGATGACGCGTACGCCGCGCTTGAGCGCCACGATCACCATTTCCGGCAGAAAGTGTGACCCACCGACCGTCAGATCACCGAGGATGCGTTCGAGCGCGGTTCGATGCGTGAGTCGCAGCGTGCATCCGCAGTCGGTCAGCGACGGCCCGCCGTAGAGCACCTGGATCATCTTCGCCACCATCCAGTTTCCCCACCGCAGGAACCATCCCATGTTGGCCTGACGCCAGATCAATTCGCGTGTCGTCCGCGTGCCACACACCATCTCGAAATCGTCGGCATACGCAAGCAGCTTCATTACGTCACGGCCGACGAACGTGCCGTCGGGCTCGGCCATGATCACCAGATCGCCGGTCGCTTCTCGGAGGCCGCGGCGCAGCGCGTGACCGTACCCCTGCGCCGTCTCGCGCACGACACGTGCACGTGTGGCCATCGCTTCCTCCGCCGTTCGATCACGCGAGTTGTTGTCGACGACGATGACCTCGTCAACGATGCCGTCGACGAAGAAATCTTCGACGGCCGGCCGGATGTACTCCTCCTCGTTGTAGGCGGGCAACACGATGCTGACGGTCTTCGACTTCCACATCCGTCATTCACCCGTGCGGCGCGGACCCTGCGGGTCCGCGATTCGCAATCACGAGCATCTGCCCGGCCATCGGCCTGAACGGCGACCGCAGATACGCGCGCACCGTCCACGGACGGATGGGCAGCTTCGTCCCGCGCATCGAGTAGGGAAGAAACCGCGGATCGACGCGATCGATCGCAAACCCGTGCGCCCGCAGCAGGTTCGGCAGAGAGACGTCTGTGAAGACGCTCCGATGTGTGTAGTCGTCGAAATAATGCTTCGCCGCGTACCTGAAATTCGGCTGGATGATGATGAAGCGCCCGGCGGGCTTGAGCACGCGGCCGACATCGTCGACGACCCTCGCGGCTACTCCAGGCTCGAAGTGTTCGAGGATGTTCGATGCAAGCACGACGTCGAACGCCGCGTCGCCGAGGGTCGGAAGGTCGCGCGAGGCATCGAGGACGCGCGCCTCGACACCATCGTTCGCGTACCGGACCACATCGGGCCAGATGTCAACCGCAACGCGCCTGGCAGCCACCACGCTATTGATCCAGGCACAATAACCCGCGCCGATCTCCAGGACGCGTGCACCCGCCGGCACCCATTCCGACAGATGGTCCGCTACGACCTTCCACACGACTGCGCGCGCCGGATCTTCCGGCAGGTGCGCCGTGTGGTAGCCCGTCACCGCGTCTGCCATGCGGCGGGAAGCTCCCTGGTGATTTCGATCCCTTCAAACCCCGCGCTGCTGCGGGCACCGTGCGCACGTACCCAGGCGGCCATGCGGGCAAGACCTGCTTCCAGCGTGGTCTGTGGCCGGATGCCGAACACGCCGTGTGCCTTGTCGTGCGACGAGTGTGCGTGCTGCACCTCGTGCCTCGGTTCCAGATGCCGAATCCGCGGTTCGACGCCCATCGCCGCGGCAACGGCCTTCGCGAGTTCGAGCAGCGAGTACGGCTGGTCCGCGCCGACGTTAAACGTCTGGTTCCACGATTGCGGCAGGTCGATCGCTTCGGCGATCATCGGCGCCACATCGTCGACGTAGCTGAACGCGCGTGTCTGCGTCCCGTCGCCGAAGATGGTCATCGGCTGCCCCTGGAGAATCTGGTTCATGAAAATGCCGACCACGTTGCGATAGCGGTCGCCGATATTCTGGCGGGGACCAAAGACATTGTGCGGCCGGAAGATGACGTAGTTGAGGCCAAACAGATCCCTGCACGCCCGCAATTCCATCTCCACTGAATATTTGGCGATTCCGTACGAATCCTCTGGCGCTGGCAGATCATCTTCGCTCATCGGAGGAGATGTGCTCCCGTACACCGCGATCGACGAGGTGAAGACGAACGCCTGGACGCCGCTGTTGATGGCGGCATTCAACAGATTCATGCTGCCGATGACGTTGTTCATGTAGTTGAAGCGCTTGATGAAGTGACTGAGGCCTTCGGCGGCGTAGGCGGCGAGGTGATAGACGTGTTCGAAGCGATGCTCGGCGAACAACCGGTCGACGAGCGCGTGATCGACCACGCTGCCGCTGACGAATACGGCCGCTGCGGGCACGTTTTCGCGAAAGCCGCCGCTCAGGTCGTCGAGGATGGTGACGTCGTGGCCGCGCGCGATCAGTGCGTCCGCCACGTGGGAACCGATGAATCCGGCCCCACCGGTCACGAGAACTCGGCTCATGGAGAACCGATCGTAACCGGGATCCTGCTATGACACCTTGCGCTTTCGGTTGCCGGCCGCCCCGCTCTTCGACGACTTCGCCGCTGCGGCTTTCTGCAAGTCCGCTTTCGCGGGCTTCTTTTTCTCCTGGCTGACGGAGTCGAGGCTGCGCTTCAGCGCTTCCATCAGATCGACCACGCGCGCTGGCTCCTGAATGTCGGGCGCCACGATTTCCTCGCCGGCGATCTTCGCATCGATGATCTTCCGCAGGCCTTCCTTGTACTCGTCCTTGTAATCCTTCAGATTCAAATCGCCATCGAAGGTGCCGATGACCTGCTTGGCGAGCTTCATCTCCTCGGGCTTCACCTTGCTCGGGACGGAATTGAGCTCCTCAATCTGATCGATGCTGCGGATTTCGGCATCGTGATGCAGCGTGTACATCACAAGGCCCTTCTTCTGTGGGCGAACGGCGACGAGATACTCGCGGCCGTAGAGCGCCATCTTCCCGATGCCCGCCTTCCCTGCCATTCCCTCGCGCATGACGGCGAACGCCTCCGCCGCCATCGGACCGTCGGGCGCGAGATAGTAGGCACGATCGACATAGATGGGATCGATCTGCGAGTCGTCCGCGAACTGCACGAGATTGATCACACGCGTCGACTCGACTCGAACCTTCTGGATGTCGTCCTCGGTCATGACGACGTAGCGCCCCTTTTCGAACTCGTACCCTTTGACCAACTCGGTGTTCGGCACCTCCCGCTCGCAGTGGGAGCACCACCGCTTCTGCTGAATGCGCGTCTGGCAGTCGGCGTGGAGCTGATTGAAGGAGATTGCGTCGGCCGATTCGGTCGCCGGAAACACCTTCACCGGGATGTTGACCAGACTGACCTTGAGAAAGCCTTTCCAAGTCGGGCGTGGTGGCATATGCACGTCATTATCGGTTCAGTCGGCCCACGACTGCACGGCGATGCACGCAGAACTTGTCTGCCCGTCGAACCGCTGATTTCAAAAGTCGTCTGCGACCAAAAGGCCATGCTGATCAGCACGTTGACCGTCCAGCTTGTCTACGCCTAAGCTTGCGCTTCCCTCCCATGATCGGTCGGACCATCCATCACTATCGAGTCACCGAGCTCCTCGGCTCGGGTGGCATGGGCGTCGTCTACAAAGCGCAGGACTTGAAGCTCACGCGGATGGTCGCGCTGAAGTTCCTGCACATGAACCCGGCGCCGACCCCGACCGCGGTCGACCGCTTCATGCGTGAGGCACGCACGGCGTCATCGCTCAACCATTCCGGTATCTGCACGATCTACGAAGTAAATGAGCATGACGGCCGCCCGTTCATCGTCATGGAGTTGCTCGAAGGCCAAACGTTGTCTCGAGCGTTGGCGGGCGGTCCGCTCGAAGCGAGCTTACTTGTGCGCCTCGCCGTCCAGATTGCCGACGCACTAGATGCGGCTCACGGACGCGGCATTCTGCACCGCGATATCAAGCCGGCCAACATCTTCCTCACCTCGCGTGGGCAGGCGAAGATCCTCGACTTCGGTCTCGCCAAGTCGTCGCTGGCACGGACCTCCGAGCTGACGCTGGCGCCAACCGAAGTACTGACAACGGTCGCCGGCGTGGCGATGGGCACGGTCGCATACATGTCACCCGAGCAGGCCTGCGGGCAGGAACTCGACGCGCGCAGCGATCTGTTTTCTTTCGGTGTCGTGCTCTACGAGATGGCAACCGGACGACAGTCGTTCCAGGGAAGCACGGTGGCAGTGGTCTTCGATGCGATTCTCAACAGGCAGCCGCCGGCTCCCATCGAGTTGAACGCGACCGTCCCCGTCGGCCTCGAACGAATCATCGGAAGAGCGCTCGAGAAGGATCGGGAGTTGCGTTATCAGTCGGCGGCCGAGATGCGCGACGAACTCGACGCGGTATTGCGCGAGCGTCCGCATCATTCGACGTTCTCGATGCCGTTGGCGGGGATCTCACAAACATCGTCCGCTCCACGGTGGCAGTCGTTGAGCGGAAGAATGAGCACGCCACCCCCATCGTGGCAGTCGGCAAGCGGTGTGAGCACCGCATCGCCTGCGACGGCCACACGCGGGACGCCTGGGCTCATGATCGCGGCCGCGGTTCTCGTCGGTGCTGCGTTAATCGCAGTGCCGATGCACTTTCTCGGACGAACCATTCCTCCCTCCGAGGCGAAGACGCCCGTTACCGACCCGGTTGCATCCATTGCTCCGCCGCCTGCTCCAACATCTGCATCAGCATCTGAAGTCGCAAGCGTTCGTGCGCGGCAACCGGCCGGTGCGCGTCCTCGCTCGGCGGCGGCAGGGGCCGCGGAGGTCACGCCGAACCTGAACAGAACGTCGGGTGTCGAGGCAGGCGGCGAAGCGGCGCTGCGCGCCGCGCGTGCGAAGTTGGAGGCGCGTCTCTACGACCAGGCGTTAACGGACCTGAAACCGATCGCCGTAAATGCTGTGAGCGCAAGCGCGCCTGAGGCGCAGTTGTTGATCGGAACGATTTACGAACGGCAGGGACTCGCAGACGACGCCATGGCCGCGTACATCGAATTGAAAAGCCGCTACCCGTCGAGTGCGGTGGCCGCTGATGCGATGTTGCGGACCGCCGACCTCACACTGCGCTCGAAACGGAACGATCGCGAGGCGGTGGCACGCGCCCTTTACGACGAAATCGGAACGAAGTATCCGAAGAGCTCACGAGCGGCGGAAGCGCTCGTCAGAAGAGCGGCGCTCGAAGAGCGCACGAAGCTTCGGATTTTCGATGCGACGCTTCAGACGTCGATTCCTGCTGCGCTGGTGTCGTACCGAACGGTCGCAACCGACTATCCAAAAAGCACGTTTGCCGAACCCGCGCTCCATCGGCTTGGCGAGCTGTACTCGGACCTTCGCCGCTACGACCTTGCGGCGCAGGCATTTGAGGACCTCGCGCGCCGCTTCCCTGCCAATCATCGGGATGCGGCGTGGAAAGCCGCCAAACTGTACGAAGACAAACTGAAAGACAAGACCCGCGCACGGGACGTGTATGCGACCGTGCCCCCCTCCTCGTCGCATTACCGCGACGCTCAAAAGAAACTTCGCTGATGCGGGGCACCGCAGCGCTCGCCGCGGTACTCCTGCTGACTATCGGCGTCACGCCCGGCTCCTCTGCGGAATTGAAGCCGCCGACGGTGGCCGCCTTCGATCGGTACGTT
>Ga0207643_10000844_pt1 | contig 18562 bp, 15 predicted proteins | sample KBSMisM62_FD_184313 | JGI IMG/M metagenome (GOLD analysis project Ga0207643, IMG submission 184313) | Miscanthus rhizosphere microbial communities from Kellogg Biological Station, Michigan, USA - KBS Miscanthus M6-2 (SPAdes) (version 2) | ecosystem: Host-associated > Plants > Roots >...
GGACCGCAAGTGGTACGAAGACACCTTCATCCCCACCGTGCAGCAGCGCGGCGCCGCCATCATCAAGGCGCGCGGCGCATCATCGGCAGCGTCGGCCGCCTCGGCCGCCATCGATCACATGCGCGACTGGCATCTCGGCACCGCCGCCGACAATTTCATCAGCATGTCCGTGCCGTCGGACGGCAGCTATGGCATTCCGGAAGGCGTCGTCTATTCGTATCCGGTCACGTGCGCCAACGGCGACTACAAGATCGTGCAGGGGCTCACTGTCGATGAGTTCTCGCGCACGCGCATGGACGCCACCGACAAGGAACTGCGCGAAGAGCGCGACGGCGTCAAAGAGCTGATCTAACTACCGGGACGCGCCAGCTTTCCGACCCGCAAGCCGATCGGCATCCGCAACGGCACGCTGGCGCGGTTCGCCGGCCAGGCGGCGGCGAGCGATTCGTGCAGCAACGGCACCGGGTCGGTTCCAAGCGCTTTGCGATAACGTACGCTGGCGGACCAGCTGCTGACGTAGCCCGCCACCTGCTCGATATTCCACGACAGCTCTATGCCGAACGGCGGCGATACCATCTGCTCGAAGGGAAACGGCAACGTCCGGTACCACGATTCGATGTGTCGGCGTTCCGGCGGCCAATAGGGGCCGACAATGTCGGAGTAAAACGCGAGGAAACGGCGGTCGAGCTCGGCGTCCGAGAATTGTGGCCGCGGGTAACTCCACACCGCCAGCAGCGCGCCCGGGCGGGCGACGCGTACTGCCTCGGCATAGAAGGCCGTCACATCGAACCAGTGCAGCGCCTGGGCGACGGTGACCAGATCCACGGACTGATCCGCAAGACCGCTGCGTTCGGCCGGCGCGCTTGAATAGCGCACTCGGGAATGAGACTTCGCGGCGGCTATCTGTTCGGGCGCCACGTCGGTGGCATGCACCACCGCAAAATGTTCGGCCAGCGCGATGCTCGCCTGGCCACTGCCGCAACCGCAATCCCAGACGGAATCCTGCGCGGGTGAAATGCGCGCGAGCCACGCGAACAGTTCAGGTGGATAGCCGGGCCTGAAGTTCGCGTACTCGCGCGCTACGGTTGCAAACAACCCGGCATTGGACATGCCGCCATTGTTACGCGGGATGGGCTGCGTTCCCAAGCACCGCGGACCTGGTGACGACCCGGCTGCGAGCCGCGAAGGCCTGCAACGCGACCACCCCCGAAACGACGATCAGGAACAGCGGGTACTCCCAGCCACCACCCGCGGCACTGAACACCCAGCCATTGCCGCTGTGTACCCAGAAGGCTCCCGCCAGCACCGGGATGAGCGCGAGCGATACCCAGGTAGTGGCCACGTTGGCCAGCAACAGCGTTCCGCCGACGGCCTCGGCGGCGAATACGACGTACGCGAGACTTGCCGGCAACCCGATGGAGGCGAAATAGCCGGCCGTACCCGCGAGCCCGAACGTGAACAGCTTCAGTACGACGCTGTGCGCCAGAAACATGACGCCGAGCGCGACGCGCAGCAAGGCGGCGCCGGTGGCGCCCGCTCGTTCCGAGGACACAGTTTCAAACCTTGAGTTCATGGTGATCTCCCGTTGTTGATGTGCAGATCGTAGGTGTGCGCGGTTGCAAATCCATCGGCTGTGTGGCAAACCGTATTTGCATGAATGCAAGCGAACCGGCAAGCATCCAGATGGCTGACCTGCCGCTGATCCTGGCGCTGTCGCGTGAAAGGACGCTGGCTGGCGCGGCCGAGGGACTCGGCGTGGATCTCTCCACCGTGTTCCGCCGCCTGAACGCTCTGGAGAAGCGGTTGCGCGTGCGTCTGTTCGATCGCTCGGCTCGCGGCTATCTGCTCACCGCCGCCGGCGAACGCGCCGCGAGCGCCGCCGAACGTGTCGAGACCGAGTTGCTCGCGCTCGACCGTGACATCAGCGGCCGGGATCAGCAGCTCTCGGGCGTGCTGCGCGTCACGGCCTCCGAGACTCTCTCGCACGCCGTGTTGCCCCGACTAGTCGCGCAATTCCACGAAGTGCATCCCCGCATCCAGATCGTGCTGACTATCGACAACCGCGTGCTCGACCTCGGCCGGCGCGAAGCGGACGTGGCGCTGCGCGTGCGCCGTCCGACCGATCCCGCGTTGTTTGGTCGCCGCCTCACCGGCATCGCGTGGGCATTTTATGGTGCCGCGGGCGACGGCCCGAACCTGCGCCGCGAGGGTGGCACCTTCAATTTTGCGCGCCATTCCGTCATTGGTTGGGACGAGCCCTCGCGCATCGTGGTGGGCGAATGGCTCGCGGCAAACGTCCCTGCGGATCGCATCGGCTATCGCAGCAACAGCCTGGTGAACCAGCTCAAGGCCGTGCGCGCGCGCGTCGGTGTCGCGCTGCTGCCCTGCTATCTTGCCGACAGCGAAGAGGGCGTGCGCCGAATTTCCGGCGTGCTGCCGGACCTCGCAAGCGAGCTGTGGATCGTTACCCACCAGGACCTCAAGAACACCGCGCGAATTCGCGCATTCCTCACTGTCATAGGCGACGCCATCGCTGGCGCGCACCGAAGCTTCGAAGGACAGACATAAAGTCGGCCGCGCGCGGTGCGTTGCGGAAACGACTATAGTTTCGCCATCGCGAATCGAGGGCTTCCCATGCTCGGCGCAATCCTTGTCATCCTTTCCCTGATCGCCGGCGCCGCCTACGTGGCGAAGATCGGAACCGGCTTCACGCTGCTGTTCATCGGCGCGGTCATCTTCATGGCGTACAAACGCCTGCCGCTCATCGCATTCACCGTCGTATTCACCCTGCTGCTCGCGGGCTACACCTACATCGCGCCCCCCGCCGGGATCTGGAAAGGATTCCTCTGGGTGCTGCTGGCGGCATTGTGGCTGTTCAATCTGCGCCCACTGCGCAAGGCACTAATCTCGCGGCCATTTCTCAAGGCCTACATGCGGCTGCTGCCGTCGATGTCGCAGACCGAGAAGGAGGCGCTCGAGGCCGGCACGGTATGGTGGGACGGCGAGCTCTTCACGGGCAAGCCCAAATTCGAGAAGTTGTTAGCCGCCAAGCCCCCGGTCCTGACTGCCGAAGAGCAGGCGTTCATCGACGGCCCCTGCGAAGAATTGTGCCGCATGTACGACGACTGGGACGTCACGCACAAGCGCGGCGACATGCCTCCGAAGGTGTGGGACTTCCTCAAGCACAAAGGCTTCTTCGCGATGATCATCCCGAAGAAGTACGGCGGCCTCGAATTCTCCGCGTATGCGCACTCCTGCGTGCTGGTAAAGCTCGCCAGCCGCTCCGGCTTGCTGGCGGCGACGACCGCCGTGCCGAATTCCCTCGGCCCGGCAGAACTGCTCAACCACTACGGCACAGAGGAACAGAAGAACCATTACCTCCCGCGACTGGCGCGAGGCGATGAAGTGCCCTGCTTCGCGTTGACTCATCCGCGCGCAGGATCCGACGCCGCATCGCTGCCCGACACCGGCATCGTCTGCAAAGGTATGTACCAGGGCAAGGAGATCGTGGGGCTCAAGCTCAACTTCTCGAAGCGCTACATCACGCTCGCGCCCATCGCGACGGTCGTAGGCCTGGCATTCCGTCTCTACGACCCGGACAAGTTGTTAGGTTCCGACAAGGTCGACTACGGCATCACCTGCGCGCTCATCCCGCGCAACACTGCGGGGCTCAACATCGGGCGGCGCCACTTCCCGCTCAACGTTCCGTTCCAGAACGGGCCGCTGTCGGGCAAAGACGTGTTCGTTCCGCTGGATACGATTATCGGGGGGCCAAAAATGGCCGGCCAGGGCTGGCGCATGCTGGTCGAGCAGCTGTCGGTCGGCCGCTGCATCTCGCTGCCGTCGAACGCCACCGGCGGCGCCAAGGGCGGTGTATTCGCGTCGGGCGCGTACACGCGCATCCGTCGCCAGTTCAACATGCCGGTGGGCAAATTCGAGGGCGTCGAGGCCGTCATCGCACGCATGGTAGGCAACACCTACACCATGGATGCGGCGCGTTCAGTCACCGCGGGCGCCATCGATGGTGGCGAGAAGCCGTCGGTGCCTTCGGCGATGCTGAAGTATCACGTGACGGAAATGGGCCGCCAGGTGTCCAACGACGCCATGGACGTGCACGGCGGCAAGGGCATCCAGTTAGGTCCCCGCAACTATCTCGGCCGCAACTACCAGGTGGTACCAGTCGCCATCACGGTGGAAGGCGCCAACATCCTGACGCGCTCGCTCATCATCTTCGGACAGGGCGCAATACGCTGCCATCCGTTCGTGCTCAGGGAAATGAACGCCGCGCGCAACCCGGACCGCAAGCAGGGTGTCGATGAATTCGATTCGGCGCTGTTCGGCCACATCGGATTCACCATCAGCAATTCGGTGCGATCCTTCGTGATGGCGCTCACCCACGCGCGTTTCACGCACGTACCGGAAGTCGGCGAGACCAAGCGCTACTACCAGCACATCGTGCGCTTCTCGGCGTCGTTCGCGTTTGCCGTCGACGTCGCCATGCTCACGCTCGGCGGCTATCTGAAGAAGAAGGAAAATCTCTCCGCGCGCCTCGGTGACGTACTCTCGGCCATGTACCTCGCCTCGATGGTGCTCAAGCACCACGAAAATCAGGGGGGTCCCGTGGACGATCTGCCGATCGTCGAATGGGCCTGCCGCAACCAGCTCTACAAGGCGCAGGAGCAGCTGCACGATTTCCTGCGCAACTTCCCCAACCGGTTCCTGGGGTGGGCCATGCGCGCGCTCATCTTCCCAGGCGGCCGCGCGTATTCGGCGCCGAGCGATCGTCTCGGCCGAAAGCTGGCCGATGCAGTGCTGGCGCCCACCGAGGTGCGCGATCGCCTGTGCCGCTTCGTCTATCGCACGCTCGAGCCCGGCAATCCTCTCGGCCTGCTGCAGGAAGCGCTGGTCCTGTCGCAGACCGCCGAACCCATCGAAAAGCGCATTCGCGTCGAAGGCGTGAAAACCGGCAAGGTCACGGCGCTCGAAGTCGCCGGGCAGATCACCCAGGCACTCGGTGCCGGGATCATTTCCGAGACCGAGGCCGCGATGCTGCGCGACTACGATCGCAAGGTCACCGAGCTCATCAGCGTCGACGACTTCGAATCGCACGAGCTCGCAGCGCAGGCGCAGCCCGAGGACTCGGCTCGCGTAAGCGACTTCCACGTTCCGTCCGGCCAGGTCGCATGAACCGGAGACGATGAGCTCACCTCCCGTCCCTGTCGTCGATCCTCCCGAGCCTCCGCAGCCGCTGACGCAGGTCTGTGCGAACTGTGGCAGCGCCCTGGACGGTCAATATTGCGCGGCCTGCGGGCAGCGTCATGAGCCGCACCTGCATACCGTGGCCCACTTCGCCGCCGAAGCGCTCGAAAGTATTTCGCACGCCGATTCGCGCTTGTGGAAAACGCTGTGGTACCTCCTTTGCCGTCCCGGATTTCTCACGCGCGAGTTTTTCGCAGGCAAACGCGTGCGCTACCTGCCGCCGTTCCGGCTGTACCTGGTCATCAGCGTGGTGTTCTTCCTGTCCTTGGGGTCGCCGGAGGGCCCGATGATCGTGGACGACAGCGACCTCGCGACGATGGACGCCGACGAAACGAAGGCATTGGCGGAGCGGTTCGGGAAAGAGGCTGCCCCCGTGGGCGAGGCGCTGAAGAAAGCCCAAGAGATCGAGCGCCAAAAGGCGGACGAGGATTCCGACGAGGCGGAACCCAAGGCTGGAAAAGGCCTCAAGCGTCAGAACGCGATGACCGAGTTCTGCGACGAGTTCAAGGCGGACGATCCGCGCGGCAACAAGAACTACGCCCGCCTGCAGGCAGCCTGCGCCAAGGTCGCCGATGATCACGGTGCCGGGCTGGGTCGGGCGATCGTGCACAACATCCCCAAGGCCATGTTCGTGTTCCTGCCACTGCTGGCCCTGGCGATGAAGCCGCTCTACTGGCGCCCGAAGCGCTACTACGTGGAACACCTGCTGTTTCTCGTCCACAACCACGCCTTCGTGTTCCTGGTGCTGGCCCTGCTGGCCTTCCTCAAAATGATTCCGGTGGTCGGCGATCATCTGGGCCTGCTCGAATTCGCGATGTGGATCTACATCGCCTGGTACCTGTATCGCGGCATGCGCAACGTCTACCAGCAGCGCCGCGCCATCACGGTGGCGAAATACTTCGCGGTGGGTTTTTTCTATTTTTGCGCTGCGCTCACCGTGCTTCTGCTCACGGCCATTTTCAGCGCCATGATGGCCTAGGAACGCCGGCGCGCTTGCGCGGTCACTTCCCTGACCGTAAGTTGCCATCCTCACACCAAGGAGCCTTCCATGAACACCTCCTTCCTGCCGCGTCTCGCGCTTGCAACCGCCCTCTCTCTCGCCTCCGCCAGTGCCGCCGTGGCGGCCGATCGCACGCCTTCGCCCGCGGGAGCCGAGGTCTACATCGTGTCGCCGAAGGACGGCGCCAAGGTCAAAGGGCCAGTGACCGTGGTATTCGGGCTCAAAGGCATGGGCATCGCCCCCGCCGGCATCAAATTCGACAACTCCGGGCACCATCACCTGCTCATCGACACTGACTCGCCCACCGATCTGTCGTTGCCGCTCCCCGCTGATGATCACAACGTGCACTTCGGCAAAGGCCAGACTGAAACCACGCTGACGTTGGCGCCGGGCAAACACACCCTGCAACTCGTGCTCGCGGATTATCTGCACACCCCGCATGTGCCCGCCGTGATCTCGAAGAAGATCACCATCGTCGTCGAGAAATAGGGGCCGAGAAGCGGCTTCGGGCGATGTCGGCACCGCGCGCCATCCTGCACGTCGACATGGACGCGTTTTACGCGTCGGTGGAGCAGCGCGACCGGCCCGAATTGCGCGGCCAGCCCCTCATCGTCGGCGGCACCAGCAATCGCGGCGTGGTCGCGGCGGCGAGTTATGAGGTGCGCGCATTCGGCGTGCGGTCGGCGATGCCGATCCGCGAAGCGCTGCGCCGCTGTCCGCATGCCATCTGTGTCCGGCCGCGCATGTCGGTGTACCGCGAAGTTTCTCACCAGGTGTTTGCGATCTTTCACGAATACACGCCGGTGGTCGAGGGCCTGTCGCTCGACGAGGCGTTTCTCGATGTAACAGCGAGTCTCGCGCTCAAGGGCGATGCAGTCACCATCGCGCGGCGGATCAAGGACCAGATTCGTGCGAGGACACAGCTTGCAGCGTCGGTGGGCGTGGCGCCTAACAAGCTCATCGCCAAGATCGCGTCCGATCTCGAGAAACCCGACGGGCTCACTGTCGTGACCACCGCCAACCTGCATGCCGTGCTCGATCCACTCTCGGTACGCCGCCTGCCGGGCCTCGGACGCAAGCTCGGCGAGCGCGTCGAGGCTGCCGGCATCGCCACGCTGGGCGAGTTGCGCGTGGCGTCGGACACGGTGCTCTGGCCAATCTTCGGCCGGGATTCGCAGCGCATGCGTGAGCGCGCCGCGGGCATCGACGAACGTCCAGTGATGTCCGAGTGGGACGAGAAATCGATCAGCGCCGAGGAAACGTTTTTCACCGATCTCGCCGATCACGCGCGCATGCAGGCCGAAGTCCTGCGGCTCGCCGATCGGGCCAGCCAGCGCATGCGCGCGCAGAATCTCGCCTCCGGTTGCGTTGCGGTCAAGATCCGGCGCGCCGACTTCACCACCTTTACGCGGCAGAAGCGCTTCGAACCCTCGACCACGGATTCGCGCACCATCGCCAAGGTGGCCGCGGAGCTGCTGGCGGCCTGGCTCGACGAGCAGCCCCGCTCCCGGGTTCGGTTGTTAGGCGTGGGCGTGAACCATCTGCACGCCGCCGACCAGATGGACCTGTTCGCTGCTCCGGGGGCAGGCGCGGGCAACCCGACTTCCACGGCGCTCGACGCCACCGTCGACCTCATCCGGGAGCGATTTGGCAACCTCGCCGTGCGTCGCGGCAGTGCCCTCCCGGAGGCCCGCGGGACGGAGGAATCCGATGAAAATATGTCCGAAAAGGCTCCCTCCGGCCGCAGCACGCGGGGCCATTCACCCAATGACCGGCGATAGGCCCCGGCGATAGCCGGAGCCGAAAAGCCCGTGTAATACTCGCCGCCCGTTAACCATTGCGGCGATCCAGCACAAGACCGCATATCCCATGTACGCCTCGTTTTTCGGCCTCAACGAGAAGCCTTTCTCGATCACCCCCGATCCGCGCTACCTCTTCCTCTCGGAACGGCACGCGGAGGCCCTGGCGCACCTGGTTTACGGGGTCAACGAGGCCGGGGGTTTCATCCAGCTCACCGGCGAGGTGGGCACGGGCAAGACGACGGTAGTTCGCTCCCTGCTGGCGCAGGCGCCAAAACACGCCGAGATTGCGCTGATCCTCAATCCACGCATGACTCCTGCCGAGTTCCTGCAGGCCATCTGCGAGGAGCTGGGACTCGCCGTGCCTGCCGGTTCCGAGCGAAGCCTCAAGGACCTGGTCGATCTGCTGAGCCGCCATCTGCTCAAGGCGCACGCCCAGGGCAAGCGCATCGTGCTGGTGGTCGACGAAGCCCAGAACCTCGCTGCGGAAGTGCTCGAGCAGGTGCGCCTGCTCACCAACCTGGAAACCGAGACCCAGAAGCTGCTGCAGATCATCCTGATCGGCCAACCCGAACTGCGTGAGTTGTTAGACCGCGTCGAGCTGCGGCAGCTCGCGCAACGCATCACCGGGCGTTATCACCTCGATCCGCTGTCTGATGACGAGTCCGCCGCGTACGTGCGCCATCGCCTGCGGGTCGCAGGCGCCACGCGCGAGATTCTTTCCAATGGGGCGCTGCGCGAAGTTCAGCGTCTCTCGGGCGGTGTGCCGCGGCTCATCAACATCATCAGTGATCGCGCGTTGCTCGGCGCGTTCACCGAAGACCGCCACCTGGTGAGCGCCAGCGTCGTGCGGCGCGCCGCGGGCGAAGTGTTCGGCAAGCACATCCAGCCACGCTGGTTACCGTGGGCCGCAGGCTCGGCCGTCGCCGCACTCGCCGTGGTGAGCGCAGTACTCATCCTGCCGCGACTGCGGGCGAACCTGCCCGCGGAGCCGGTGGCCGCCCTGGTTGCACCGCCGCCAGCGCCAGCGCCGGCGCCACCCCCGCCCGGTCTTGACCAGTTGTTAGGGCAGTACGTCGGCGAAACCGATCCCGACAACGCGTTCAACAAACTGTTCGCGCTCTGGGGTCAACGCTATGTCGCGGGCCAGGTCGATCCCTGCAGCCAGGCGCTTCAGGCGGGGCTCGAGTGCCTGACGCAACGTGGCTCGCTGGCTCAACTGCGTTTGTTCAATCGCCCGGCGATCCTCAACATCATCGATTCGTCCGGCAAGGCGCACCAGCTCGTGCTCGTGGGCCTCGACGAGGAAAAGGCGCGCGTCGACCTCGGCGGCGGCCAGCGCGAAATTGGCATCGGCGATCTGTCGCGCGCGTGGTTCGGAGACTATGTTTTGCTCTGGGCGCCAGGAACCGGCGGCTCACAACCGCTCGGGCTCGGAGCGCGCAGTGCACGAGTGCGCTGGCTGCGTGACAGCCTGCGACGCGTCAACGGCCTGCCCGTCGATGAGGCCGGCAATGATCGCTTCGACACTGAACTCGCGGCGCAGGTCGAGGATTTCCAGCGCAAGCACCGGCTTGCTGTCGACGGCATCGCCGGCGTTCAGACGCAGGTGGCGCTCGACGCGGCAACCAACGACACCACGACGCCCTTCCTGAGCGCGGACAGGGGGAGCTGATGTCATTCATTCTCGACGCCCTCAAGAAATCCGAAACCGACCGGCAGCGACAAACCGCGCCGGCGTTGTTCGAAGTGAAGGTGGCGGCGCCACGCCGCCGGTTTCCGGTGTGGGCCATCGCACTCGGCGTGTTGTTAGGCGTCAACCTCCTCGTCGTGGTGTGGTTCCTCTCGCGGCCGCCCGCAGCGCCCGCGGTACCGGCAAGTGCCGCCATCGGCGGCGCGGCAAAACAGGCAGAGGCGCCTGCCGCACCGCCCGGCATGGTCACAGTTCCCGCGACGGCCACATACATTCCGGGCAACGCTGTGCCGAACGTGACGGTGGGTGGCAACAGCCATGACGCCGGAGTGGTGGCGCCGAGTGCGGCTCCACCGCTCGCCGAGGAACCGCTGCTCGCGAGTGGCGAGCCGACCGTTCCGCCCGACTACGATGCTCGCGATTACGCGCCGGCTATCACGCCCGCGCAGGCGAATGCCACGGCCGCGGCGCGCCGCGCCGGCGTCGTGCCATCACGCGACGAAGTGCTGGCGCAGGGCACCCAGCTTCCCGATCTGCGCCTCGACCTGCATGTGTACGACCCCAATCCTGCGAAGCGCTTTGTCTTCCTGAACATGCGCAAGTTGCGCGAAGGCGAGTCACTGCCTGACGGCGTCCGTGTCGATTCGATCAACCAGACGGGCGCACACCTGACCTATCGTGGCACGCAGTTCACGATGGACGCCAACTAGGAAATGGGGACATTCCTCATTTCCTACTCGGCGGCGAGCTTCTCGATCTCGACCGGCGTGAGGCGATGGATGATCCACTCGTTCATCTGGCGCGCGTCCAGCGACTTGTAGAAACGCAACGCAGGTTCGTTCCAGTCGAGCACCGCCCACTCCATGCGTCCACAACCGCGTTGCGAGGCGATGCGCGCCAGCGCGCGCAGCAATGCGCGGCCGATGCCGTGTTTACGCTGCGCCGGGCGCACGAACAAATCTTCAAGGTACAGTCCGGGGCGGCCAACGAAAGTGGAGAAGTTGAAGAAGTACAGTGCGAAACCGCACGGCGAACCGTCCCACTCGGCGATCAGCACGTGGATCACCGGATTCGGTGACTCGATCTCTCGCAGGAAATCCGCCGCTGTAGCCTTGGCATCATCCAGCAGCTTTTCGTAATCGGCGAGCTCGCGCACCAGGCTCGCGATGACGGGCGCGTCGTCGCGCGTGGCGGGTCTGATATTCAGCATGGGGCTGGCGTCACTCGGCGATGTACCAACGCATGTCTTTTCCGCGCTCCAGCACGAAGCGCTCGTATGGCAGGCCCTGGCCACTCACATCGTAGATGGCGCGCGAGCCGTCGAGATCGTACTTCGGCGAGAGTTCCTGCACGACGCGCAACGTCGTGATCATCGTCTCGCGCGTGTTCTCGTTGTTGGTGCATGCAGTGATCAGTGTCTTGCGCGCGGACTTCGACGTAGCCCGGTTGAAGTTGGGGCTCATGTATTCGTTGTAGTACTCCTCGCAGTGCCCCGCCGCGAGACTGGCTTCGGCACGCGCCAGCAGCTCGCTGATGCCGGGAGACAGCGGAGCTGCGCGCGCTTCCACGAGCGACCTGCCGGGTGCGCCGCCCGACGGCGGCGGCGCGGCGGCGGCGCGGCCCTCGATGAGATCATCGAGCTGCGCTTCGACTTCACTCGGGATCACCGCGCGCCACTGCGCGCCGTACTGGGCGAGCGCCACCGTCACGAGGACCTTGACCACCCCGCGCTCCTTCGGCTGGATGCCTTTGCCGACGAGGTACACCACCTTGCCATCGGGGATCGCGGCCAGCCAATCCACCTTCTCGTATTCGCGCGCGCGAAAGCGCACGCGATCGGACAGCGCGGCATAGAAGCGCACCGCGGTCATGCTCTCGAGATCCTGAAGCGTGCGTCCCGGTCCGAACAAACGCGCGCGGTAGGTGTTGTCGGAGCGTGAAGCTTCCGCGCGAAACAGCGCGATCAGGCGTGTGCGCAGTTTTTCCACTTCGTCGGGATGCAGCTCCTGGGCGACCGCCATCACATTGCCACCCGCCAGCGCGGCCAGAAATGCTTCTGCACCGCGTTCCTGGGCGCTATTGGGACCGGCAGCTGCCGCAGGCCCGGCGACGGACAGGAGAAGCATACAAATCAGCGCTCTAACAGCCATTTGGCACTCCATTCGCGTAATCGCGGCGGCGATCATAACCGGGGTCGTCGACGACACCCCAACTGTGAAAGTCGTCTCGTTACCAGACATTGGTCGCGGGACGCAGTTCACGGATTACTGGTGCGCGAGGCCTTGGAACGGCCTTCACGGATAAACTTACATATCTTGTTAAAGTGCCCTAGCACCCCTTGTTTTCGCTGCTTTTCGCGGGTCTGCCACCATCGTTATGTCGCCGCAGTCGGAATTCGCATCGCCCATGTTCGCCAGCGCCGCGGCGCCGGTGGCTGTCGCCGCGATTACGCAAGACCGGGCGCTGATCGGACTCCTTCGCAGCGTCATCGATCCGGCCAACGACCTCATCCTCGTCAGCTCCGAATCCGAGCTCACGCCGCATCTCAATAGCCGACGCATCTCGGTCGCGCTGCTCGACAGCATGTTCATCGAGGGCGCCCTGGGAGCGATGGCCGAGCGCCTTCGCGAAACCTGGCCCGATCTCGTGCTGGTGGTGGTCGGCACCGCCGAAGAACAGACCAAGGTTGCCGCCCAGATCACTTCGGGTGTGGTGTATCGCTTCCTGCATCGACCGGTTTCCGCGCCGCGTGTGCGCCTGTTCGTCGAAGCTGCCCTGCGCCGCCACGAAGTCGAAAACGTCGAGCGTACGCTCGAAACCGCGCGCCCGGATTTCTCGCGATTCGAAGCAAAGCCCGGCAAGACCGGCAAGAGTTCCATTCTCATCCCCGGCATCATTGCCGCAGTGGTCGTCGCGGCCGCCGGGGGCACCTGGTTCGCGATGTCGTCTGGCAATTCGCAGCCCACCGCGGCGGAACCCGTTGCGCAGGTAGTTAGTGCTCCGTCCGAGGCACCGCGCCCCGAACCCGTGGCCGAAGCCGAGCCGCCAGTAACCACACCCGCAATGGAGGCAGCCGCTGTACCGGCGCCACTCCCCGAACCGATCGTCGCGGCGCCAGCGCCCGAGGCTGAGCCCAAGACCACAGCCGAAACGCCAGCGGCGGAAGAGTCCGTGCGCGATCGCCTGCGCCCCGCGGCCAACGCGGTCGTGCAGGTGCCGGAAGAGGTCGCGCCTCGCACTCCAGCCGCGCCACCGGCGCCCACCTTCGAACAGCGACTGAGCGAGCAGCTCGCGCAGGCCGAAGCCGCATTGCAGCGCGGCGAGCTCGCTTCGCCGCCGGGCAACAATGCGGTGGAACTGTTTCGCGGCGCCCTCGAACTCGACCCTGGCAACTCACTCGCCAAAGCCGGGCTGATCCGGGTCGCCGACCGCCTGTTGAGCGCCGCCGAGCGCGCCATCACGGCCGGCAGCGTCGAAGATGCGCGGAAGATGGTCGCGGTCGCCGAGTCGCTCACGCCCGCAACCGCGCGCGGCGCCTTCCTCATGATGCAGATCGAGCGCGAACACGAGCGCACGGCGCTCACGCGCGCGAAAGACACCGACGCGCAGGACAAGCTCGAGAAAGGCGCCACTTACCTTAGGCTCGCGAAAGCGCGCCTGGCGAGCGGCGCGCTCATCGAACCGTCCGAAGACAATGCGCGCTACTACGTCGAAGCGGCGCGCCAGATCATTCCGGAAGACGCGGCCGTACAGGAAACCTCGCGCCTTCTGCAAAAGCAGCTCCTGAACCGTGCGGCGACTGCCGCATCCGCAGGCAATGCCGCCGACACCGAGCGTTGGCTGGCGAATGCCGACAGCGTCGGCGCGCCGCGCCAGGAAATGACTGCCATCCGGCGCGCGCTGCAGGACACCCTGATCGGCGCGCGCGCCGCCAGGATGAATTCGCTCACGCAGTCGTTTGCGGCCGCACTGGCTGCGAATCGCCTGGTGCAGCCCGCCAATGACAACGCCAAGTCCTATCTGCTCGCGCTGATCAGCACCGACGGCAACAGTCCGGCAGTGGCTTCCGCGCGCCAGAGCCTGGGCAGCGCCTTTGTCAACGAGGTTCGTGGCGCCGTCGGGCGCAACGATTTGGCCGCGGCCGAAACCTGGCTGAATGAAGCGCACACCGTCGGATACAGCGGCGATGGGCTCACCACCGCAACCGCCGACGTGGCGGCAGCGCGCCTGAAGGCTGTGCAACGCAGCGCGCCAGTCGGCGAGAACCCGCTGGAGCGCATCGAGTACGTAGCGCCAAAATTTCCATCCTCCGTGCGCAACCGCGGCATCACGGGCTGGGTGGAACTGGAATTCACGGTGCTCGAGGATGGTTCCACGACAAACGTCGTGGTGACCAACTCCGCTCCGCGCAGGACTTTCGACAACGCCGCCGTGACGGCGGTAGGCCAATGGCGTTACAAACCCGTGGTCGCGCGCGACGGCAAGGTCGTCGAGCAACGCGCCGCAGTCCGCATCAGGTTCTCGGACGAATAGATGGACGCCCCGCGCACACAACGCTTCCTGATCGTCGAGAACGACACCAAGTACGCGGAGTGGCTGCGGCATGCGGTAGGCGCGGGCTGGCCCGGCGGATCCGTCGTGATCCTGGACTGGACATCGTTCAGCCGCGTGCGCACCGCCATGACCGTGCGCGACTACGACATCGTCATGCTGTCGCTCTTGTTCGACGAGGGCATCGAAGAGCCGACCACCGACAGCTTCGACTGGATCCGCAAGCTGCGCAGCCAGCCTGGTTTTCCCGAGATGATCATCGTTGCCGAAGCCGGCAGCGAACTCTCGGCCATCCGCACGCTGCGCCTCGGCGCCGCCGACTATCTGCCCAAGCGGCTGATGACCCCGTCACGGCTGCAGCGCTCGATCAAGCTCACATTGCGTGCCATGGATAAGGAAGCGCAGCGTCGTGCTGGGCGACAGGCACAGGCGGACAAGCCTCCCGAGTCGGACAAGCACGCCGAGACGCTGACCGGTTCGGTCAAAGTGACCCAGGCCGTGCCCTCCCACATTTCCACGCATACCAGCGCGAGCCTGGCGCAGGCGGCCGCGCAGCTCGTGACCCCACCGAAGGCAGTGGTGTCACCGCCCGCCGCACCGACGGCAGTAGCCCCAACAGTGGTGGCACCGACCCCGGCGCCGCACGTGGCCACGCATACCGGCGCCAGCCTCGCCAAGGCCGCCATGGCCGCTCTGGCAGCGCACACACCGAGGGTCGACACCGCGAAGGAGCAGCCCAAGGAATCCAAGCCGGTGGCGCCGGAAAATCACCAGATTCCTGGCTATGCGATCCTGCAGAAAATTGGCGAGTCCGAAGCCGCTGCGGTGTACCTCGCGATTGCCGAAGATCTCAAGCACAACTGCGCGCTGAAGATCAGCAAGCGCAAACACTCGACCAGCGACGCCGCCGACACCGGCCAGCGCTCGATCATGTTCCAGCGCGAGTTCGAGGCCATCGCCGCACTCGATCACCCTTCGATCATCGATTTGTTCGACTACGGCATTCACGAAGGCGTCGAATACCTCGCGATGGAATATTTCCCCTGTGGTGACCTCAAGGCTCGCCTGCAGAACCCGCTGACTGCCGATGAGGCCATCGACTTCCTCAAGGAAATTGCGCGGTCGCTGAAGGTAGTTCACGACGCGGGCATCATCCATCGCGACCTCAAGCCGCCCAACGTCATGCTTCGGGACAACGGCAACGTGGTGCTGATCGATTTCGGCCTCGCGCGCAGCCTTCTGTCCGGCGACGGCAGCACACGTACCGGCGTGCTGCGTGGCTCTCCTTACTACATGAGTCCCGAGCAGGCGCAGGGCGAGGCGCTCGACGCGCGCACGGACATATACAGTCTCGGTGTGATCCTCTACGAAATGCTCTCGGGCAAGAAGCCGTACCTGGGTGCCTCGGCCATCGACGTGCTGCAACAGCACGTGATGGCACCGGTGCCGGAGCTGCCCGTGCATCACCTCGCCTATCAACCGCTGCTCGAGCGGCTGATGTCGAAATCCCGTGAACAGCGCATCGCCTCCTGCGATGAGCTGCTGGTCGTGCTCACGGAAATGTCGCACGCCATGAGCGATCGCGTCATGATCGATCCCGAGACTCTTGTCTCGGCCGGCGCCGCCCCCTAAGGAGGAGGACGCATGGACTTCGTCAACTTCCCCATCGTCGCGCTCGGCGCCTCGCTGGTGTGCCTGATCGGCGTCACGCTCTATGCCATCACGCAGCGCGGCGCTCTGCGCTCGCGAGACGAACAGCTGGTTGTTGCGCGCGCACAGGCCTACGCCATGCTCGAACTGTCGCAGGCGGGCGTGTTGTTCCTCGATCGCGAACACCGGCTCATGGGAGAGGCGTCGGCCGCCGCACCCGAGTTGTTAGGCCATACCTGCGGGGCCGGCACCGCGTTCGTGCAGGTGATCGCCGAGCTCGTGGATGTCACCGTGCGGCGCGAAACGGTCGCGTTCCTCGAAACGATGTGGCATGCAGAGGCGTCAGCGCATGTCGACGCCACGCAGAATCCGCTGGCGCGCGTGCATTCGGGCTCGCGCCACCTCGCGCTGCGCTTCGCACGCCTGGTCGTCGATGGTCGCGTGCATCACATCATCGTTTCCATCGAGCGCATTGCCGCTCCGCGCGTGATGCCGCACACCATCGAAGTGCCCGCGCTCAACGAAGACACCTTTGCCAAGCGGCTGGCGGGCGAGACTGGCACGCGGCCGGCCCTGAAGATCGAACCAATGCCGATGGTGCCGACCGAAATGGCGCCGCTGGAGCAATCCGCCGCCGCGCCGGCACTGGCGGCCGCCGCACCGCCACCCCCGGCGCCGACGCCTGCCGAACTGCTGCCAGTGCTCACCGGCGAATTCGAGCTCGGCCCCCACGACGTGACTGCAGATTCGGTGCCTTCACTGCCGCATCTCGGCAATCCGGCCATGGCGACCCTGGCGGCTCTCACTCAAATCAAACTGGATGCCGCCGCGGCGAACTCGGAGCAAGGCGAGAAACCCGCCACGCTGGCCGACTCGCTGCCCACGAATGCGCCCGCGGCCGACGCGCCCACGATGACTCTGCGTCGCCTCGACGAGGCAAACCTGGCCACGACGATCACGTCGCCGGATGTCGTCAAGGAAGCGGCCAGGCCCTCGGCGCCGCAGCCCGATCCGGCGTCCATCATCGATCCGCCGGATGTGCGGCTCAACGAAGTGCTCAAAGAGATCATGAGCGTCGAAGCCGCACGGCTCGACCAATTCCTGGCCGAAGCGCGTGAGAAGGCCGGTCAGCTGCGCGCCATCATCAAGCTGCCCGCGCGCGAACCGCAGGCATTCCGCGAGAAGCTGGTGCTGATCCTCGAACTCATCCGTGGCATCAATGCGCGGGCGCAACGCCTGCCCTTGCCGTCGGTGTGCGAACGCGCCGAGCGATTCGAAGCGGCGCTCAGCGGTTTGCGCGACAAACAAACCTTGTCAGGCAACGATTTCCTGCCGCTGGCGGTCAAGCTCGACGACCTGCTGAGCCACCTGGCCATCCAGGGCGAGGTGATTTCCCGCCTGCGGGAGTGGCGCGTGCAGAATGGCCTCACTTCTTCGGCGAGCATCGACGTCACGCGGCATTCGGCCACCGCCACGGGCACCACTATTCGCCAGCCGCTACTGCACGGCCCGGGCGCTTCGTCGAATACCGTTTCGCAGCCCGGCATCGCCACGCAAAAGACCGCGCGCCTTTCTGACCTGTCCTCGGAAAGTCTCGAGGAGATGGCCGCGTTCCTCGCCGACATGTACGCCAAGCGCGTCTCCCTGGTCGTCGTCGGGCTCGAAGACGTGCCGAGCGGATATCGCCGCGCCGTCGAAAAAATTCTGGGCCAGCTCATCCACAACGCGATTCGCCACGGGGTCGAAGCGCCCTCCGATCGCGCGGCTCATGCCAAGCCGGAAACCGGCACGGTGGCTGTGCAGTTCGCGCGCGCGGGAGTCGACGGCTACCAGCTCAGCGTGCAGGACGACGGCCGCGGACTCGACCACGACAAGATCCGTGCCGAAGCCGTGCGCCACGGCGTGCTGACCGCGGACGAAGCCGCCAACATGGATCCACGCAAGCTCGCCGGCCTCATCTTCCGCCCGGGCTTCACCACGGTCAGTGAAGGCGCGCGCGGCATCGGCATGGACGTGGTGCGCGACCTCGTCAGCAAAGCGGGCGGGCGCGTCGGAATCGCGACGAAGCCGGGCGAATACACGCGCTTTCGCATCACGCTGCCCCACGAGAAAAAAGCGTCCGACGCTGCAGTAGCTTAAGAATGGGGACACTCCCCAATTCCTAGCAAATTGGGCCGGACTTCATTGATGCCGCGCCCCTTGCTACCTACCCAGCGAAGTCCGGCCCAATTTGTCCCACCGGGGGAATTGGGGATTGTCCCCATCCTTCTAAATTTCGCGCGTGTAGCGATAACGATCGCGGATGTGCGCGTTGAAATATTCGCCCTTGGAAAAAGCCTGGCGCATGCCGCGGAAGGTTTCTTCGGGCACATCGTCATACCGATAGCGCCGGCCAGAGACGAATTGCAGTTCCAGGCGGCGCTGCACCGGGTCGTAGTGATAGGAACGGATGACGCTCGAGGGCATGTGTCGCAGACGAATAGCGGCCGCTCGAAGTTCCCTCGCTGCAGGAAGCGTCCTACGACTACTGCTTTTCCCGGTCGAACTTGCGGCTGAGCCACAAGCCGTTGATCGCCCAGAGCGCGCAAGCGCCCGCGCCTAACAAGGCGC
>Ga0207643_10000845_pt1 | contig 18557 bp, 18 predicted proteins | sample KBSMisM62_FD_184313 | JGI IMG/M metagenome (GOLD analysis project Ga0207643, IMG submission 184313) | Miscanthus rhizosphere microbial communities from Kellogg Biological Station, Michigan, USA - KBS Miscanthus M6-2 (SPAdes) (version 2) | ecosystem: Host-associated > Plants > Roots >...
GCCGGCCGACGGGCGCGCCGTCGGGCGCGGCACCCGTCCGGACCTGCGGTGACCGCCGCCGGGCACCCCCCACGGGCCCGGCCGCAGCCCCCGGACCGGCCGGGAGCGAGGGCGGGGCGGACCATCCGCCGCGTCCCCGGCCTCATCTCGGGCGCCGGACGCGCCATCGAACGATCCGGAGTCGTGCCGCGCACGCGCGCCTGGATCAACAAGGAGGAGCCCACTACTTGAAGGTCATCCTGACGAGGGACGTCCCGAAGCTCGGCAAGAGCGGCGAGCTCAAGCAGGTCGCCGACGGGTACGCGACGAATTACCTCATCCCCCAGTCGCTGGCGGTACCGGCGGCGGGCGGCGCGTACCGCGCGTGGCAGCACGACATCGCCAGCCGCGAGGACAAGCGCAAGAAGGAGCGCGAAGAGGCCGAGATCGCCGCGACTCGCATCGGTTCGACGACGCTCACCATGGGCGTGAAGGTCGGCGAGGGCGGCAAGCTCTACGGGTCGATCACCTCGAAGGACATCGCCGACGCATTGGCGCGCCGCGGCATCGAGGTCGACCGCCACAAGATCGATCTGGAGGAGCCCCTCAAGTCGCTGGGCACCTACAAGGTCGCGGTGAAGGTCTTCACCGGCATGACGCCAGAGGTGACCATCGTCGTCGAGCCCAAGGGCTAGGCTTCGCCGAGGTCGACATTCGGCTCGCCTTCGGGCGAGCCACTGCGGTATACCATCCGCGCCATGCCGCAGCCGGCGTTCCCTGACATGCCGCCGGCCGTGACGCGATGACATCGCCCGCCGTCGCGACGCCACGGGCCGACGACTCGGACGCCTGGTGGCGGTCGATCCGCGACATCCGTCGGGACGACCGCGCGTTCGTCTTCATCCTCACGATCCTGGCCGGCGTCATCTATTGGGCGACGAACCCCGCTCGCGTCGAGCTCGACGGGTTCGTGCCGCTGGCCGACGCGCTGCTCCACGGCAAGCTCTACATCGGGCCGGAGTTCGGCTATCTCGAGCACGCGCCGGGCCCGAACGGTGGCGGCTACATGCCGTACCCGCCGGCGCCCGTGCTGTTCGTCCTCCCCGTCGTGGCCCTCTTCGGCCCGACCGTCGATCAGAGCATCGCTGCGGCGATCATCGGCGCCGCGAACATCCTGCTGCTCTGGCTCGTGTTCGTGAAGCTCGACGTTGCGCCGATCTCACGCTGCTGGCTGCTGGCCGCGTTCGCCTTCGGCAGCGTCCACTGGTGGGCCGCCGGGGAGGGGACGGTCTGGCTGTTCGCTCACCTCTCGGCCGTGTTCTTCGCGCTGGCCGCGCTGTTGCTCGCGCTGCATGGGACGCGCCCGTTCCTCGCTGGACTGCTGCTGGGTCTTGCCGCAGCCTCGCGCGTCCCGGTCGGTCTGACGATGCCCTTGTACCTGGCGCTCTACGGTCGGTGGCCCGTCCACTGGCCGCCGAAGCTCTCCTCCAGGTCCTTCCTGCCGTTCATCCCTTTCTTCGCCGGCTTCGCGATACCCGTGGTCATCACGATGGGCTACAACTTCGCCCGCTTCGGTAACCCGGCCGAGTTCGGGTACAACCTCGTCCTGAACTCCGAGGGCCAGAGCGTGCTCACGGAGTCGTGGTACTCGGACGGCATCAATTCGCTGTCATACATCCCGCGGAACTTCAACGTGATGTTCCTCAAGACCTTCGACTTCGTCGAGCAATTCCCGTGGTTCCGGCCGAACTGGATCGGCACGTCGCTCATCCTCACCACACCGATCTTCCTGTGGCTGTTCAGGGCACACGGCCGGAATCGCCTGCTGATCTATGGCTGGATCTCGGTGGTGACGGGCCTCGCGCTCGTCGTGACCCACGGCGGTATCGGCTGGACCCAGTTCGGCTATCGCCGCATCCTCGACGTCGCGCCGATCCTGTGGCCGATGCTCGGCTGGGTGTTCCGTCGGGGGATCTCGATCGAGGCGAAGGTCGCCATCGTCATCGGGATCCTCGTGAACGCCTATGGCATCTGGGCGATCGAGGTCCTGCACTTCGTGTCGTTCTAGCTGGCGCGCCATCGATCGACGATGAGGGCGATGCGGACGATCCTCCACGTCGACCTGGACGCGTTCTTCGCTGCCGTCGAGCAACGAGATCGCCCCGAGTTGCGGGGCAAGCCGGTCATCGTCGGCGGTGTGCCGCCCGGCCGCGGGGTCGTGTCGGCCGCGTCGTACGAAGCGCGGGTCTACGGCGTCCACTCGGCCATGTCGGTGACCGAGGCATACCGGCGCTGCCCGCATGGTGTGTTCCTACCCGTCGATGGCCGGCGCTACCAGCAGGCGTCGCGCGACGTGATGTCCGTCCTGCGCCGGTTCACGCCCCAGGTCGAACCGATCTCGATCGACGAGGCGTTCCTCGACGTGACCGGATCGCGGCCGCTCTTCGGCGAGGGGCCGGAGATCGCGGCGTCGATCAAGCGCGAGATCCATGACGAGGTCGGGTTGACGGCGTCGGTCGGCGTCGCGACGACGAAGCTCGTCGCGAAGATCGCCTCGGACCTCCGCAAGCCGGACGGGCTGGTCGTCGTTCTGCCCGGTGATGAGGCGGCATTCCTCGCCCCCCTGCCGATCTCGCGGTTGTGGGGCGTGGGCGAGAAGACGGCGACGGTCCTGGCCGAATACGGCGTGAAGACCATCGGCGATCTCGCAGACCTGTCGCCGGACCTCCTCGTCCGCCGCTTCGGGAAGCACGGAGCATCGCTGGTCTCGCGAGCCGTCGGCCTCGATGACGACCCGGTCCACGAAGGCGACCCGGCGAAGTCGGTCGGCCACGAGACGACCTTCGATGTCGACACGTCCGACCCCGAGATCATCGAGCGGACGCTCCTCGCGTTGAGCGACGGCGTCGCGGGACGGCTTCGATCCGCGGGCGTCCGGGCATCGACGATCGCGGTGAAGGTGCGCGATTCTTCGTTCCGGACCGTCACGCGCCAGAGGACGCTCGCCGAGCCCACCGACCTGACGGAGCCCATCTATCGAGCCGCGCTGGATCTGGCCCGCCCGCAGGTGCGCGGGATACGGGTGCGGCTGCTCGGGGTGACGGCGTCGAACCTCGGCGAGCGCGAGCAGATGGCGTTGTTCGCCGAAGACGACCCGCGACGGAGGAAGGCGATCGAGGCCGCGGACGCCGTTCGCCAGCGCTACGGCTCCAAGGCCGTGACTCGGGGCCGCCTCGTCGGGGCCGGTCTGCCCGCACCCTTCGAGCGGGATCCCCGGAACCCGCTTGATCGACGAGCACGCGGGGTTCCGACGGACGCCGTCGACGTCGATCCAGACGCGGCCGAAGGTCGTGACACCCTAGCTGACACGACGCTCGACGACATTCCACCCGACGACGCTTGACATCGAACGTCTGTTCGGTCTAGTGTCGTGACATCGAACAGATGTTCTGTCGGCCGAGTGCCCCGGACGACGGCTTAACGCCCCCGAAGGAGGCCGATATGGCATTCACCCGTGTCGAGCCGGTCGCCGTACACGTCCGGACAGACTGGTTCAGCGGTCGTCCCCGGGAAGTCACCTGGGGCACCGAACGACTACCGATCACCCAGCTCGCGGTCATCCGCGAGGAAGCGGCCGCCTACCCGGTGATCACCGGGCCGCGGACCTTGTTCGAGGTCGAGACGCCGCGGGCTCGCCTCTCCCTTTCGTATCAGCACCGGTCCAAGCGCTGGACCGTCACCGGCCTGGACGAGATCCACCGGGCGGCCTGAGCAGCCGCACCTCATAAGGCCGGCGGGGTCGCCTCCCTGACCGTCGTCGGCGAATCGTCGGACTGCGGGCGGGTGCGCCGGTACCGCACCCGCCCCTTCGACGCGCCTCGCAGCCATCGTCCCTGACGGCGTTGCCCGGCTTGGCCTCGGCTGGCCAACAGCGGGGCTGATGCACTCGCGCGCTCGCCGCCGCCTCGATCTCGGACGTCATCGCGCCTCGTCTCCCAGGGCTTCGGCGGAACCCGCCCGCGGATGTTGTGGGTGGCAACCTACAATCGCGCGGTGCATCCCGACGGCAACCCGGGTCGTTTTCGCGACCTCACCATCGACCAATTCGCGGCGCGGCTCGCGTCGTCCGATCCCGTTCCTGGTGGCGGCAGTGCGTCGGCGATAGCGGCAGCCCTCGGAGCGAGTCTCGTGACGATGGTCGCGTCCCTCACGACCGGCCGCCCCAAGTACGTCGACCATGAGCCGATGCTCGCGTGGGCGCTCGAGATCGGTCCACGGTTGTCGGATCACTTTCTCGTCCTCGCAGACGAGGATGCCGAGGCCTACGCGGGCTACGCGGCCGCCCTGAAGTTGCCGCGCGAGACCGAGCCCGAGATCGGGGCTCGGAAGCAGGCCATGCAAGCGGCCGCCCGTGCCTCCTCCGAGGCGCCGCTCCGATGTCTCGAGGCGTGTGTCGATCTGGTCGCTGCCGCCGAAGCCCTCGCCGGGCGAAGCAACCCCAATGCGGCGAGTGACGTCGACGTCGCAGCGCGGCTCGGCGAGGCCGCTGCGCGCGGAGCCGCCGCCAATGTCCTCATCAACCTCCCGTCGACCGGCGACACCGATTACGAGGGAACGACGACCGCGCGGGTGATGGAACTCCTCTCAGCCATCGAGGATCTCGCTTCGCAGGCGCATCAGGCGGTGGCGTCGGGCGAGCGCCGCGAGCCGGTCGAGCTGGCCGGACGGGCGTGATCGACGCGTCGACGGGAACGGCCCGGCTGCTCGAAGGCAAGTCGATCGCCGCCGAGATCCGATCCGCCGTGGCGGAAGACGTCGAGTCGTTCACGAAGACACACGGAAGACCGCCCGGCCTGGCGGTGGTGATCATCGGACGAGACGCACCATCGACCGTCTATCTCGAGCAGATCCTGCGTGGCTGCGCCAAGGTCGGGATCGAAGCGCGGTTCGCGGAGCTCGAAGGGGAGGCGACCGAGGCGGCGGTGGTCGATGCCATCACGACCCTCAATGCCGACCCGTCCGTCGACGGGGTCATCGTCCAGATGCCGCTGCCGCCGACGATCCGTCTGCGGAGCATCATCGACGCGATCGACCCGGCCAAGGACATCGACGGGATCCATCCACTCAACGCGGGGCTCCTCCGCCTCGGCTATGACGGCTTCCTCCCGGCGACGGCCCACGCGGCGGTCGAGATCCTGCGGCGCTCCGGCATCGAGATCGCCGGCAAGGACGCGCTCGTGATCGGCCGCTCGGCGGTCGTCGGGATGCCCGCCGCGTTCCTGCTCGTCAAGGAGGACGCGACCGTCACGGTCGCCCATTCACGGACAAACGACTTGCCCGGGAAGATCGGGCGTGCCGACATCGTCGTCGTCGCAGCCGGACGTCCAGGATTGGTGACCGGCGACATGCTCAAGAAGGGCGCCGTGGTCGTCGACGTCGGGATCAACGTCGTCGACGGGCATATCCGCGGCGACGTCGACTTCGAATCAGCGCGCCGGGTCGCCTCCGCCATCACGCCCGTGCCAGGCGGTGTCGGCCCATTGACCAACGCCCTCTTGCTCACCCATCTCGTCCGGGCGGCTGAGCGCCAAGCCACGGCCGACTGAACGACCCAGGAGATCACATGAGCTTCCCGTCGGACCTTGAGATCGCGCGTTCCGTCACTCCTCGGCCGATCGTGGACATCGCCGCCGAGCTGGGCATCGAGCCCGGCGAGCTCGAGCTTTACGGTCCTACCAAGGCCAAGGTCCGCCTGGAGGCGATCACCCGCCTGGAGGCGGAGCGACCGCGCGGGAAGTACGTCGTCGTCACGGCCATCACCCCGACACCGCTCGGCGAAGGCAAGTCGACCACGACCGTCGGCCTGGCCCAAGGCCTGAACCGGATCGGCCGCAAGGCATCCGTCAACATCCGCCAGCCATCGCTCGGGCCCGTCTTCGGGATCAAGGGTGGCGCCGCGGGCGGCGGCTATAGCCAGGTCATCCCGATGGAGGACTTCAACCTCCATCTCACCGGCGACGTCCATGCGATCGGCGCGGCCCATAACCTCGCCGGGGCTTTCATCGACAACAGCCTGCACCACAAGAACCCGCTGGGGATCGACCCGCACGGCATCCTGTGGCCACGCGTCCTCGATATCAGTGACCGGGCGTTGCGGCACGTCGTGATCGGACTCGGCGGTCGTGAGGATGGCGTCCCGCGCGAGACCGAGTTCGTGATCACCGTCGCCTCCGAAGTGATGGCGGTGCTCGCCCTCGCGACCGACCTCTTCGACCTGCGCGACCGACTGGGGCGGATGGTCCTCGCGACCCGCACGGATGGCTCGCCTGTCACAGCCGAGGATCTGGGCGTCGCCGGGGCAATGACCGTGCTGCTTCGCGACGCGATCAAGCCGAACCTGCTCCAGACTCTCGAAGGCGGTCCGGCGTTCGTGCATTGCGGCCCGTTCGGGAACATCGCGCACGGCAACAACTCGATCATCGCGGACCGTTTGGCGCTGGTGACGAACGACATCGTGTGCACCGAGGCGGGGTTCGGTGCCGACATGGGTGCCGAGAAGTTCTTCGACATCAAGTGCCGGGCCTCCGGACTGGCGCCCGACGCGGCCGTCGTCGTCGCCACGGTCCGGGCACTCAAGATGCACGGCGGTGTCGGCAAGATCGTGGCTGGCAAGCCGCTCGATCCGGCGCTCCTCGAGGAGAACGTCGAGGCTGTGCGTACCGGTGCGTCGAATCTGGCCGCGCACATCGCGACGGTCCGCAAGTACGGCATCCCGGCCGTCGTCGCGATCAACTCATTCCCGACCGACACCCCGGCCGAGGTCGAGGCGATCCGCGAGGTCGCGCTGGCTGCCGGCGCTCGCGACGCCGTGGTCGCAACACACTTCACCGACGGCGGTGCCGGTGCGACCGATCTTGCGGAGGCCGTGTGGGCCGCAGCCGAGGATCCGTCGCGCTCGTTCCGGTTGCTCTACCCGGATGAGGCGCCGCTCGGCGAGAAGATCCTGACCATCGTGAAGGAGATCTACGGCGGCGATGGCATCGAGCTGACGCCGGCGGCGCAGAAGTCGCTGAAGCTCTACGAGTCGATGGGCTTCGGCAACCTGCCGATCTGCATGGCGAAGACGCAGTACTCGATCAGCCACGACGCCGCGCTCAAGGGTGCGCCGAAGGGCTTCACCGTCCCGATCCGCGAGATCCGGCTATCCGCAGGCGCTGGCTTCGTGACGCCGCTGTGCGGCGAGATGCGGACGATGCCGGGTCTGCCCTCGAAGCCGGGCGGCGAGAACATCGATATCGATGCCGAAGGGAACGTCGTCGGGCTCTTCTAGCGGCATCAGCGCCCGAGAAGCGCAGCGGCACAGGCGTCGAAGGCGACGGCCCTAGAGCATCCCAGTCGTCGACGCGAACGCCCAGACGATCACAAGGGCGAGGACGACGCCGAGGATGCTGGCGCCCCAGGCGATGACGTCGATCGGGCCGAGGGGCATCGAGTCGTCATGCGCGTGATCGTCGTGCCCGTGGTCCTCGCCGTGGTCGTCGAGCGCGTGGTGGGCGATCGCTCCCGCGTGGCCCGGGACGTCAGCGTCGTGCGGCGAGGTCGTCATCACGGGCATTGTGGCAGACCGCCGACCGGCGCTGGCTCCTAGACTCGTCGCACGATGGCCGAGCCCACGGACGCCTCCCTCAGCGCAAGCCTGCGCGGTCTCGACCGCGACGGTCGGTGGCTGTTCGCGCTCCGTACGATCCGGATGTTCGGATACGGGTTCCTCGCGGTCGTCCTGGTCCTGTATCTCGCCGCAAGCGGCCTCGATCCCCTGGCGATCGGCGCGGTCCTCACGCTCACGCTCGTCGGCGACACGATCGTCTCGCTGTGGCTCACGACCCACGCAGATCGGCTCGGGCGACGCAGGGTCCTGATCGCCGGCAGCCTGCTGGTCGTCATCGCGGGCGTCGTCTTCTCACTCACCGACCTGCTGCCACTCCTGATCCTCGCAGGGATCGTCGGCGTCATCTCCCCGACCGGGAACGAGGTGGGACCCTTCCTCGCGATCGAGCAGGCATCGCTGACCCAGGTCGTCTCCGCGCGCCGCCGGACCGCGACCTTCGCCTGGTACAACGTCGCGGGGTACGTCGCGACGGCAACGGGTGCCCTGATCGCCGGGCTCCTGAGCCAGGCCCTGATCTCCGCCGGTTGGCACGAGGTGGACGCCTACCGGGCGGTGGTCGTCGTGTATGCCGCGATCGGGTTGGTCATGGCCGTCCTCGCGACCCGACTCAGTCCGGATATCGAGGTTCCGGGGGCCGAAGCTCGCCCCGATGACGGCATCGCGCGCCGCCTCGGCCTCGGTCAGTCTCGCTCCGTGGTCCTCCGGCTCTCGGCGCTCTTCTCGCTGGATGCCTTCGCCGGTGGATTCATCCCCCAGAGCCTGATGGCTTACTGGTTCGCCCTGCATTTCGGCGTCAGCCCGGCGACCCTCGGCGCGATCTTCTTCGCGGCCAACCTGCTCGCCGCCGTCTCGTCGCTTTCCGCGGCGAGGATCGCCGCCCGGATCGGCCTCATCGAGACGATGGTGTTCACCCACTTGCCGTCGAACGTGCTGCTGATCCTCGTCCCGCTGATGCCGACCCTCCCGCTCGCGGTCCTGATGCTGCTGCTGCGCTTCACGCTCAGCCAGATGGACGTGCCGACCCGGCAGTCCTACGTCATGGCGGTCGTCCAGCCCGATGAGCGCTCGGCGGCAGCCGGGGTCACCGGCATCGCCCGCACGATCGGCGCAGCGATCTCACCGTCGTTCTCGAGCGTGCTCGTCGCGACCGCCGCCACCGCCGCGCTTCCGTTCTACCTCGCCGGTGGACTGAAGATCGTCTACGACATCCTCATCTATCGAGACTTCCGGAAAGTGCGACCCGAGGAAGAGACCGCGAGCTAGGCCTTCGCGCGACCCGGTCGACCGGGCATCCCGAGCCGCCACCAGACGAACAGGACGATCGCCACCACGACCGCAACCGCGATGGCCAGGTCGAACGGCTGGAGCGCATGCCGGATGTCGACCCAGTGAGCGCCAAGCTGGACGCCCGCGAAGACGAGCAGGATCGACCACACGAACGCACCCAGCGTCGAGTAGACGATGAAGGGCACGAGCGGCATCCGCGCGACGCCGGCCGGGAACGAGATGAACGTGCGGACGATCGGCAGGAGCCGCCCGATGAAGACCGTCGCGGCTCCGTACTTCTGGAAGAAGCGATCCGCGGCCTCGATCTCGTGGGGTCGGATCAGGAGGTAGCGACCGTAGCGTTCGAGGAAGGGCCGGCCCCCGTACGCGCCGATCGCGTAGGCGATCAGCGATCCGAGGGTGTTCCCGATCGTTGCGACGATCGCCACGATCCAGAACGACCACGCCTGACCCGTCAGCGGCTCGATCTGGCTGGTGTCCGATACCAGGAACCCGGCGTACGGAAGGATGAGCTCCGAGGGCAGCGGCACCATCGCGGACTCGATCGCCATGGCGAGCATGACGCCGACATACCCGACCGCGCCGTACAGGCTGTTCAGGAACGGGATCACGATCTCGTCGATGAAGGCGAGCACGCATACCTCGGGTGACGAAAAGGGGTCGGCGCGCCCGAGGATAGCCGACTATCCTCCGGCGGTGAGTCCCCCACAGGTCCCAGACGAGGGCTCGGGCCGCGCGTCCCACGCAGGAGGTACTCGCGCCGTCGTCCTGACCGGGGCCGACCTCTCGATCGACGACATCGAGGCGGTCGCGCGATACGGGGTGACCGTCCGCCTCGATGACGATGCACGCCGCCGGATGCAGGAAGCACGCGACGTCATCGACGCCGTGGTCGATGCGGGCGAGGTCGTCTACGGCGTGACGACCGGCTTCGGTGATCTCGCCACGACGTTCATCGAAAAGGGCCAGACCGGCCAGCTCCAGCAGAACCTGCTGATGAGCCACGCCACCGGCGTCGGCGCTCCCTTCCCGCGCGACGTGGTCCGGGCGATGCTCCTGCTGCGCGCGAATACGCTCGCCCTCGGTCATAGCGGCTGTCGACCACTGCTCGTCGACCGGCTGATCGACTTCCTCGGGCACGGCATCCACCCCGTCGTCCCGGAGCAGGGGAGTCTCGGCGCATCGGGCGATCTTGCTCCGCTCGCGCACCTGGCCCTGCCGCTGATCGGCCGGGGAGAGGTGGAGCTGGCGGGACGCGTCATGTCCGCTGCCGATGCGCTCGCCGAAGCCGGTCTCGAGCCGCTGGAGCTCGAGGCGAAGGAAGGACTCGCGCTGCTCAACGGCACCCAGATGATGGGCGCCCTCGCCGCGCTGTTCCTGGCCGACGCCGATCGCCTCGCGAGGACGGCGAGCGTGGCGGCGGCCATCTCGGTCGAGGCGTTACTCGGGACCGACGTCGCGTTCTCAGCCGCGTACCAGCTGGCGCGCCCGCATCCAGGCCAGGTCGCCGTGGCGGCCGAGATGCGCCACTTGCTCCGCGAGAGTGGTCTCCAGCAGGCGCATCACGGGTCGACGCACAAGGTGCAGGACCCGTACTCCCTCAGGTGCGTGCCGCAGGTCCACGGAGCGGTCCGCGATGCGCTCGACCAGCTCCGCCGCGTGCTGGATATCGAACTCAACTCCGCCACCGACAACCCGCTGGTATTCCCCGACGGTGGCGTGGCCGATGGGAGCGCGATCGCCACCGGAGGTGGGCGGGTCATCAGCGGCGGCAACTTCCACGGGGAGCCGCTCGCCTTGGCCCTCGACTACGCGAAGCTGGCGGTCGCCGAGCTGGGGTCGATCAGCGAACGTCGGATCGCGCTGCTCGTGGACCCGCGTCTGAACGGCGGATTGTCACCGTTCCTCGCCACGTCGCCGGGTGTCGAGTCCGGGATGATGATCTACCAGTACACGGCTGCGGCGCTGGCCTCCGAACACAAGGTCCTGGCCCACCCGGCATCGGTGGACTCGATCCCGACGTCGGCCAACCAGGAGGACCACGTCTCGATGGGATCGATCGCCGCCCGCCACGCACGACTGGTGCTCGACGGCGTCCAGCGCATCGTCTCGATCGAGCTCTTGGTCGCGGCGCAGGCCCTCGATCTGCGCCTCGAGTCGATGTCGACCGATGGCACTGGACCGGCGCCGGAGCCGGGTGCCGGCGTTGCCGAGGCGTCACGGCGGATCCGCCGTGACGTCGCCCACCTGGATCGAGACCGCGAGCCCGGCCCGGATCTTGCGGCCGCGTACGCGCTGGTCAGGGATGGCGCCCTGGTCGAACTGACGGAGGGCGCCGAGCGTCCCGGTTGACCCGACGAGACGGCGTCAGCGGTACGGCAGGCCCCGACGCCAGGGCGGGGTCGGATCGGTTCCGGCGGTCCGCATCCCCATCCGGCTCAGCAGACCGTTGATCTCGTCCCGGTAGCGGGCGCCTTCCGGGCGCTCCGCGAGCCAGAGCAGATATCCCGGATCGATCCGCGCGATCTCGCCGAGCGACCAGCCGACATGGCGGCCGAAGGGGACGACGCTCCCCGAGGGGTTGCCCGGAGGATCGCCCGCGCCGCCGGTCCCGTCATGCGGCGTCGATCCGCGATGGTCGCGCTCGTAGGCAGCACGTCGTTCGGCGGTCTTGATCGCGTCGTACGCGGCATTGATCCGCATCATCCGTCGGCTCGCGGCGTCGCCGGCGACGTCGGGATGGTGCCGCCGCGCCAGGCGGCGATGGGCACGCGCGACCGCCGCATCATCGGCATCGCGCGATAGACCCAGGACGACATAGGCGTCGCCCTCGACCCGTTCGAGCATGCTATGAGTCCCCGAGCCGGCAGCGCCCCGAGCACTGCGCCTGGGCGGACTCTAGCGCGCCGATCCGCTGGTTTGAATGGGGTTCGGGGCGTCCGTGCAACGGGACTTTCGGCGGTGCGTGCCAGCGAGTCAGGACCGGCTGAAGCGACCCCACGTCCCGTCCGCAGTGGCATATGCCCGTCGCCGAGGGATGCCCATACCGATGAGGATGTCGTCGATCTCATCCCGGTAGGGTTCGCCTTCAGCGCGGTCCGCCAGCCACACGAGATATCCCGCGTCGACGCGCGCGATCTCGCCGAGCGACCAGCCGACATGCCGCCCGAAATCGAGGACGCTGCCGGACGGTCGACCGGGTGGTTTCCCGGCGCCGCCTGTCCCGTCGCGTGGTGGTGGCGGGGTACGGACCGCGTCGTACTTCGCCCGCGCCGCGGCGTCACGGATCGCTTCGAATGCCGCGTTGATGTGCATCATCTGCCGAGTAGCCGACTCGCCAGCGAGATCGGGATGATGGCGTCGCGCCATACGCCGATGGGCGCTCGCGATCGTCTTGTCATCCGCGTTCCGATCGACGCCCAGGACGGCGTAGGCGTCGCTGCTGCCGGCGTCCGGCACGGGCATGCGTCAACTCTCCCCCTCCCGGACGGTCGGTGCGGATCGGACAGCACCGGGCATCCTGCCCGGCACTCTACCCGCCTCCGGTCGGCGGTGCAGGATCGCGGTGCACCGTAGACTCGACCGGTCATGGCCACCGAGACCGGTCGGATCACGATCGTCGATATCACCGACGAAACGACGTTCGGCCGCATCCCACCCTGCGCCGATCCGACGTTCGACCATCGGTCGTGCGACTACTGGGAGGACGCCGACCGCGGGTCGAAGGCGATCCGGCTCGATTGGCTCGAGCCGCGACAGCCCGATCCGGCGCCACCGGCCCGGACTTCGACGGCATCGAACCCGTTCCTGGCGGATCTCGAGGAACGAGGCGCCAATCCGTTCGCACCCCTGGGCGGAGGTGGAGGAGCGTTCAACCCGTTCCTCGACGATGACGACACCGCCGATGACAACCCGTTTGCGCCCCGGAAGGCGGCCCGCCCGACCGTCGGTGAGACCGGCTATCCGAAGCTGCGGCTGCTTGGCCGTGGTCTTGGCGTGGCCGGGAGCTACGCCAAGGTGCTGCTGGTCGACGAGGTGCCCGCCGCCTACAGCCAGTTCGGACCGCTCACGGCCTACCCTCGCGCCCAGCGCACGCGCGAGCTATACCCGGCGTTGCCCGATTCGCCGCTGCCGGCGGTCATCACCTGCATCGCGTCCACGGCCGAGGCGCGGGATCGCGGGCTCGCACGAACGCTCGTCGAGGACGTGTGTGCCGACCTTGGTCGCCGCGGCTTCGCTGCGATCGAGACATATCCGGAGATCGGCACGCGACCCGATGCCACCAGCGCGGCCACGCCGGCGTTCTGGGAGGGGGTCGGGTTCGTCGTCGCCGCGCCGGACGAGCGCTTCCCGGTCATGCGTCGCGAGCTCGCGTGATCCGACGCATCCACGTCGTCACGCTTGTCGCAGTCGCCCTCTTCGCGGTCTCCGGCTGCATCCCGCCCCGCCCGTCACCAAGCCCGACCGCCACGGCCCCGCCGACCGAGACCGCGCCGAGCGCGACGTCGAGCATCAGCCCGACGTCATCGGCCGCCGCGACGAGCGAGCCGTCGGCGGCCGTCGCGGTGGATCCGTCGCTACTTGCGGTCCTGCCCGACTCCGTGGGCGGTGTCCCGCTCCAAGCGGACGAGACGACCGCGGGGGAGATCGCGCGGGAGCCCTCGATCGCGCCCTTCGTGAGCTCGCTCGCGATCGCGGCTGCGTTCGGCCCGCCGGCCTCGGGGTCGGTCGGCGATTACGTCGTCGTGACCGTCGCCCGCGTGAAGCCAGGGCTCTTCGGCGACCTCTTCTTCCAGGGCTGGCGCGAGACATTCGACGACGCGGTCTGCCAGCAGGCCGGTGGTGTCCAGGGCGCAGCGGAGGCGACGATCGGTGGGCGCCAGACGTTCATCGGGACGTGTGCCGGCGGGATCCATACCTATCACGTCCATCTGCCCGAGCAGGACGTCATCGTCTCGATGCAGGGCGGCGGTCCGGGGCGCTTCGGAGAGCACGTCGTCGAGGGTCTGAACGAGTAGCCTTCCGGCATGACGACCGATGCCGGCCCGCGTCCTGTCCGCGCGCCGCGCGGGCCAGAGCTGACCTGCCGCGGGTGGGCCCAGGAAGCAGCGCTCCGGATGCTGATGAACAACCTCGATCCGGAGGTCGCCGAGGATCCGGACCACCTCGTCGTCTACGGCGGGACCGGCAAGGCCGCACGTGACTGGGGCGCCTTCGACGCCATCGTCCGTGAGCTGCGTGTCCTTGCCGATGACGAGACGTTGCTCATCCAGAGCGGCAAGCCGGTCGGCGTCCTGCGGACCCATGAATGGGCGCCACGCGTCCTGATCGCGAACTCGAACCTCGTCGGGAGGTGGGCGACCTGGGAGGTCTTCCGCGAGCTCGAGCGCCAGGGACTGATGATGTACGGCCAGATGACCGCCGGGTCATGGATCTACATCGGGACGCAGGGGATCCTGCAGGGCACGTACGAAACGTTCGCGGAGGCGGCCCGCCAGCATTTCGGCGGCTCGCTCGCAGGCACCGTCACCCTCACCGCCGGCTTGGGCGGGATGGGTGGCGCGCAGCCACTTGCGGTGACGATGAACGGAGGCGTCTGCCTCGCCATCGAGGTCGACGCGGCGCGGGCACAGCGGCGCCTCGACATCGGCTACGTCGATCGACTGACGCACGATCCCGCGGAGAGCCTGGCGTGGGCGCGAGCGGCGGCCGCAGCGCGCGAGGCGACATCGATCGCGCTCGTCGGCAACGCGGCGGAGATCGAGCCGGCCTGGGCGGTGGCCGGCGAGCGGTTCGACCTCGTGACGGATCAGACATCAGCGCACGACGCCTTGAATGGCTACATCCCCGCGGAGATCTCGCTCGACGACGCGACCGTGCTCCGCGACACACAGCCCAAGGAATACGAGCGACGATCGCGTGCGGCGATGGCGGCGCACGTCCGTGCGATGCTCGCGTTCCAGCGAGCGGGTGCGATCGTCTTCGACTACGGCAACAACCTGCGAGCGCAGGCGAAGGAAGCCGGCGTCGAGGACGCCTTCGACTACCCGGGGTTCGTCCCGGCGTTCATCCGGCCGCAGTTCTGCGAGGGACGCGGCCCATTCCGGTGGGCGGCCTTGTCGGGCGACCCGGCCGACATCGAACGGACCGACCGCGCGGTCCTGGAGCTGTTCCCCGACGACGCCGGGCTCCGTCGCTGGATCGACATGGCCGAGGCCCGCGTGCCCTACCAGGGCCTGCCCGCTCGGATCTGCTGGCTGGGCTATGGCGAGCGGTCGAAGGCCGGTCTCGCGTTCAATGAGCTCGTCGCGTCCGGACAAGTGAGTGCGCCGATCGTCATCGGCCGCGATCACCTGGATGCAGGGTCGGTAGCGAGTCCCAACCGCGAGACCGAGGCGATGGCCGATGGGACCGACGCCGTCGCGGACTGGCCGCTTCTCAACGCCCTGGTCAATACCGCCGCCGGCGCCTCGTGGGTGTCGATCCATCATGGTGGCGGCGTCGGCATCGGGTTCTCGCAGCACGCCGGGATGGTCGTCGTCGCCGATGGCACGCCCCTCGCTGCCCAAAAGCTCGAACGGGTGCTGACCACGGACCCCGCCATGGGTGTGCTGCGCCACGTCGATGCCGGTTATGACCGGGCGATCGAAGTCGCCCGTGAACGCGGCGTCCGCGTGCCGATGCTCGACACCGACTGACGTGCTCGTCGAATCGGTTCCCAATGTCTCCGAGGGCCGGCGGCTCGACGTCGTCGACCGGCTGGCCGACGCCATCACCTCGGTCCCGGGCGTGTTCCTCCTCGACCGGACGAGCGACGCGAGCCACAACCGGTCGGTCTTCACGCTGGCGGGGGAGCACGACGCCGTCGGTGAGGCACTCGAACGGCTCGTCGCTGCCGCGATCCACGAGATCGACATGGACGCGCATGAGGGTGAGCACCCGCGCATCGGCGCCGTCGACGTCATCCCGTTCATCCCGCTCGCGTCGACATCGATCGAGGACGTCATCGACGTCGCCCGTGGGTTCGGGGAGCGGATCGCGACCCGTTTCGAGCTCCCCGTCTACCTCTATGCCCGCGCGGCGCTCCGGGCGGACCGCGAGCGTCTGGCGGACGTCCGTCGCGGCCAGTACGAGGGACTGAAGGTCGAGATCGAGCAGAACGGACGCGAGCCCGACTACGGTCCGCACCGGATGCATCCGTCCGCGGGTGCCGTCGCCGTCGGGGCCCGGCCGTTCCTGATCGCCTACAACATCAACCTCGAATCCGACGACGTCGATCTCGCGAAGCGCATCGCGCGGCGCGTGCGTGAATCGGGTGGCGGACTGCCCAAGCTGCAGGCGAACGGGTTCGAGGTCCGTGAGCCCGAGCGTGGGCACCCGCTGCGGGCGCAGGTCTCCATGAACCTGCTCGACTTCGCCGTGACACCCCTGTGGCTCGTCTGGGATGCCGTCCGTGACCTCGCTGCCGAGGACGGCGTCCATCTCGCCGAATCCGAGCTGATCGGCCTGGCGCCGCAGGCCTCGTTCGAAGCGATCGCCGACCACGCCGGTCTCACCGATGGGCCGATCGACGCGCGACTCGCCGTGGCGGCCGACTACATCCACCTGCGCGACTACTCGCCGATGCAGCAGATCCTCGAGCGCCGGCTCGAGGCAGCCCGCGAGAGCTCGGGTCCGACCGCCGACGCGCGGCCCGGGACATGACCGGCGGCCCGTTCCGCGTCATCGAAGGCGGGCGGACCGGCGAACCGACGCCCGGCCTGCTGATCGTGGGTGCCAGCGAGATCGTCACGCTCGCGGGCGGCGTGCGCCGCGGGCCTCGGCAGGGCGACCTTGCCCGGCTGATCGCTGAGGAAGCGGATCCCGCTTCGTCGCCGGTCGTCGCCGTGTGGGAGGGCAGGATCGCGGCCGTCGGCGAGCGGGCCGCGGTCGAGGCGGAGCTCGAGGCTGACGGCCTCCCGCTGGCCCGGTTCGCCCGGATCGATGCGGCGGGCGGCTCGGTCACGCCCGGTCTGATCGACCCGCATACGCATCTGCTCTTCGCGGGCTCCCGCGAGGACGAGCTCGTCCTCCGCCAGGAAGGCGCCTCGTACCTGGACATCCTCGCCGCCGGAGGCGGGATCCTCTCGACCGTCGCCGCGACGCGTGCCGCCTCAGAGGCGGACCTGCTGACCCACGGCCGCCGCTGGCTCGACGAGATGCTCACCCATGGGGTCACGACCGTCGAGGCGAAATCAGGCTACGGGCTCGACCTCGAGACCGAGCTCCGGCTGGTCGAGGTGGCGTATCGGCTCGGCCGGGAGGGCCCGATCGACGTCGTGCCGACGTGGCTTGGTGCCCACGCCGTCCCTGCCGAGTTCCGGTCGCGGCCTGACAGCGTCGATGCGTATGTGCGCCATCTGCTCGATGAGCAGCTCCCAGGGATCGCCGCCCACGGCCGCGCCCGGTTCGCCGACGTGTTCTGCGAGGAGGGCGTGTTCAGCGCCGACCAGTCGAGGCGGATCCTCGAGGCGGCCCGATCCTACGGGCTGCTGCCGCGGCTCCACGCCGATGAGCTGGCGCCGTCGGGCGGCGCCGAGCTCGCCGCGGAGATCGGGGCGTCATCGGCCGACCACCTTGCGACGCCGTCCCTCGATGGGATCGCGGCGATGGGTGCCGCGGCGGACGCCGACGATCCGATCGTCGCGACGCTCCTGCCCGTGACCACGTGGTTCCTGATGAAGGACCACCATGCGCCGGCTCGCGCCTTCATCCAGGCCGGGGTGCCCGTCGCGATCGGCACGGACTTCAATCCCGGCACGTCGCCCACGCCCAACCTCACGCTCGCGATGTCGTTCGCCGTCATCAACCTGCGGATGACGCCCGACGAGGCGCTCGCGGCCGTGACCATCAACGCCGCACGCGCGCTCGATCTCGAGGATGAGATCGGGTCGCTCGAGCCAGGCAAGGCGGCCGACGTGGTCATCTGGCGCGTACCGACGAGCGCGCGGATCCCGTATCACCCGGGAGCGGACCTGGTCCGCACTGTCATCAAGCGCGGTCGGGTGGTGTTGGATCGCCCCTGACGGGCCCGAGACAGGGCGGGCTTAGGCCTGCTTGCCGCGCGACTCCAGGAGCACCGTGATCGTCTCGGCCGGCAGGCTCGAGGACGTGACGGACAGTTTGGGCTGGGTCACGGGCTCGGCACCCATCTCATGGAAGAACTTGGCGAGCGCCTCGGCGCAGTCTCTGTCGTCCTCGCAAAGCGTCATGGGTACGACGATCTTGGGGTCCAACTGCGCCATCAAGGACGCGGCCTTGGTGGGGCTCAGCGCGCCCCCGATCGGCACGCAGGCGATGTCGATCTCGCCGATGTCGGCGAGCTTCTCCTCGGACAGCAGGTGACCGATCTCGCCGAGGTGGATCGTATGGACGCCATCGACCTCGACGACGAACGACACGCCCTTGCCGTGCTCGGCGCCCTTCGCATCATCGCGATAGGTCCGAACGCCCGTCACGAGCACCTCCTTGACCTCGTACTCGCCCGGTCCGTCCAGCACGAACGCCGCGTCGAGACTGGAGGGGATCAGCGTCGTGCCGTCGCGGGAGCGCTTGCCCTTCGGCTTGCCACGGGCGACCGGGG
>Ga0207643_10000852_pt1 | contig 18473 bp, 17 predicted proteins | sample KBSMisM62_FD_184313 | JGI IMG/M metagenome (GOLD analysis project Ga0207643, IMG submission 184313) | Miscanthus rhizosphere microbial communities from Kellogg Biological Station, Michigan, USA - KBS Miscanthus M6-2 (SPAdes) (version 2) | ecosystem: Host-associated > Plants > Roots >...
ACGCGGTGAGCATCCAGGCCGAACCGCTGGTGCCCGTCATGCCGGCCACCTGGGGGAGCCTGAAGGCGCTCTACCACTAGAATTCAGCCGTGTCGCAGTAGGGGGCCAACCGTCAGCGGTTGGCCTCCGCAGCCGCCTTAGGAGGTTTCCATGTCCCCCCGTGACCGATTTCGCTCCGTGCTATTCGCTGCGATGGCATTGACACTCGTACTCACACTCACACCCGCCCACCCGGCCGTCGCGGGCGGCACGACTTACGGCCCGCCGTCGTCGCCGTTGCCCGAGTTCAACGCCGGCGAGCTGCCCGAGACGCCGTGGATGTCCCCGCAGGCGATCGAACTCATCGTCAACGGCGGGTTCGAGAGCGGTTCCCCGCTTCCGTCCCCTGCCGCGCCCGGTCTTCACGTCGGGATCCTTCCTCGACCTCCCACGGGCGATCACATCCATCGGTCGCCCGACGTACTCGGGTAGTGTCGGCTTACCGACCCACCGCCGCATCGACCTTTCGGGGCCATCCTGCGGTAGGGAACAGAGTGGTAACCCCGCCGGGCGGGGGGAAGCCGAAGGACCTAGCACGCGGGTATCTGGCCGTCTCGTTCGATTGCCCTCACGAGATGATGTGTCAGGCCGCTTCGCGGACCTTTGATCCAAGACCACGAGCCGCTTCGCAGCTAACGCGCAACCTCGACCGCTCGTGTCAGCCAAACGCGGCCCGGGCCGCCGCCTACACCGCCGCTCGTGCACAACCCGGCGATGACCAACGGGGTCGTCTTCCGCCAGCGGTCCGACGAACGCGAGCACCTCGAGACCCTTGGGTGGTCGGGTGCGGCGGGGCAGGGGTGCCACCACTCTTCCGCGGGTGTTCACCTCCGCGCTCCAGCGGTCCGCTCTCCGGAACTGCGCGAAACCTCTCTCAGCTCGTGTTCAAGCCTGAGCGCCGCGGGGCCGAGAGAAAGAGGTGGGACTGCTCGCCGCGTGAGCGGGCAGCCGTCGGGACGGTATATGACTGATCAGACAACGGGGGTCCTCCGCCGGTTCGGCCGCTTCCTGTGGGCCGGAGCCGCCGTGCTGCTCCTTCTCGTCCTTCTCGGGTCCGTCGCCCTGTCCCGTTCCTCGGTCGGAAGGTCGGAGGCGGAGGCCCAGGCACGAGCCGAGAGCCTCTCAGGGTCGTTCATCGAGGAGGAGCTCTCGCCCGACCTGCTTGCGCGAGACATCACCGGTGCCGCCTCTCGCCACCTGACGGTCCTGGTCCAGGCGGTGAGCCGGTCGGACGACCGGTTCACGACCGTCAGGATTTGGCGGCTGGACGGGGCGCTGATCTATTCGACCGCCCAGGGCGACGACACGAGCGTCATCGTCGCCGACGATCGGTGGATGGGGCAGGCGTTAGACGGCCAGACGGTGAGCGTCCTCTCGAGCGCCGGCACGTACCACGAGGGTCTCCAGCGACCCGATGAGGAGCTGTTCCAGACCTTCGTCCCCATCACGCTGTCGGACGACGGCACGGTCGACGGTGTCGTCCAGATCGACCAGCGCTACTCGTCGCTCCACGACCAGGCGTCCCGCATCTGGCGTCCGCTGCAGCTCGTTGTGTTCCTGCTCCTCATCGGCGTCGGCGCGATGTACGTCCGGTGGCTGCGCCGGGCTCCGGCGAACCTCGAGCACGAACCACCCGAACGCCGGCACGGGCACGGTCGCCGCGCGGAGGATCACGACATCCTGGCTCGAGCCGACCGGGCCGAGCACGCGGCGCGCGAAACCCAGAAGCGTCTGCGCGAGCTGGAGGTGGCCCTCGCCGCCGCGCCGACCATCACGCAGCTCGAGGAGCTCGACCTCAAGCTCCGCGCCTCGGAGGCCGAGCGCGAGGAGCTCGCCGCCACCATCCAGCGGCTCCAGGCGACCCTGTCCGAGCGAGACACGGACGTCGCGCTCGCGCGCGACGGCGCCAGCTCCAGGGCCGACACGAAGCGGATCAACGAGCTGATCGCGGACGCGGAGAGCAAGGCCGCGGCAGCCGAACGCAAGGCCGCCGCCGCGGAGATGAAGAGCCAGGAGGCGGCGAAGCGGGCCGCCGTTACCGCCGAGCGGGCGCTCGAGATGGAGGCCCAAGTCAAGGAGGCGGAGCAGAGGGCGGCCGACGCCCGCAAGCTCGCGGCCAAGGTGGACGAGCGGGGATCCGGGGCCGACAGGAAGTTCGGGGAAGCCGAAAGGCATGCGCGAGAGGCGCAGCAGAAGGCCAAGCAGGCCGCGGAGCGTGCCACCCAGGCGGACAAGCATGCGCGCGAGCTCAAGAGAGCGGCCGCCCAGGCCGAGAAGCGAGCCGTCGCGAGCGAGCAGCGTGCCGTGGTCGCTGAGCAGAGGGTCGCCGACGTCGAGCGGAGGGCCGCCGAGACGGCGCAGCTCGTCACGAGCCGCGACTCGGCCGATCGCAAGATCGCGGCCAAGCTCAAGCAGACCGAGGACGAACGCGATCAGCTCATGGCGAGGCTCGGCCCACTCGAGCACGCGACCACGGAGGTGTCGGCCACATCTCCGAAGGGCAACGGCTCGGGGCGAGGATCGCGGAGCTCGAAAGCGCCTGTCGCGCAGACGTCGTCGAGCTCCGACAAGCGCAGGAGTCGTACGCGAACACCCGGGTAGAGCTGATCGTCCCCTCGTCGTCACGTCCGATGGCAGGTTCCGCACTACGCCGAGAGCGTCGGGTGACGACGCGTCGACCTGGGCGGTTCAGACAGCAGTACGGGTGAACGTCACGTGCGTGACTCCGCTGGGCGAGGAGGCGGCCTCGACCTGGTAGTCCTTCTCAAGGCCCTCTAGTCCGTCCCAGAGGCGTACGCCTCGGCCGAGCAGAATCGGGACCACCACGATGTGCATGTGGTCGACGAGTCCGGCGGCAAGGAAGTCGCGGACCATGGTAGGACCTCCGCCGATGCGTACATCCTGGCCGTATGCCGCCTCGCGGGCCGCCTCGAGCGCCTCGGCAGGCGAGGCGTCGACGAAGTGGAACGTCGTGCCGCCCTCCATCTCGATCGGCGGGCGCAGGTGGTGGGTGAGGACGAAGACTGGTGTGTGGAAGGGCGGATTGGAACCCCACCAGCCTTGCCACTCCGGGTCCTCGTGCCATCCGGGATAGCCGAACTTCCTTGCACCCATGATCTCCGCGCCGACCCCTGGTGCGAACCGCTGCGAGAAGGCGTCGTCGATCCCGCCGCTGCCGCCGGGCTGGCTGTCCATCTCATGCCACCACCGGGTGGCAAACATCCATTCGTGCAGCCGGTCGCCGGCATGGCCGAACGGTGCGTCGAGGCTCTGACCTTCACCGGTACCGAAACCGTCGAGCGAGATGGCGAAGGATTGGACGCGGGCGAGTGACATGGCGTGTTCCTTTCCTTTTGGTCGAGCTCGGTCGGATCAGTCGGTCGGCGTGCTCGAACGCCCGTTGTTATACCCCTGGGCGATGCGCCCAATGCAGAGGGTGATGGTCGCTCGTACCGTCAGGTCCTCCCCGCAGTCGATCAGCAGCTCGTCCGAGGCCGGCGGGTCGCGAACGGGATCGATGGGGTCAGATGGGCGTGCCGCCATGCCATGCCGCAGGTCGGCATGGCGCCGTGTACGAATCCTGAGCGGGGTCGATCGGGAGTTGGAACACTCCCTGTCCATGACGGCCCGGCGGCGCGTTGAAGCCACTGGGTCGTCTATGGCCGGGTGGTGACCCGGGGATGAATCCCGAATAGATGACTCGCCCCGATGGGTCGAGCGCCTCTAGCGTGCAGATGACCGTGGCGTCAGCTTGCCCCGGGTTCACCGTGAAGACGCGGCAGCAACCGCCCGAGGCATGGCCCGGAACGAGGACCAGCGTCACGCCTGCTGGCGCGGCGCTCGGGCTGGGAGGGGGCGCTTCGCTTTCCACTGCTGATGACGTACAGGCCTGGATCGAGACCAACATCACCAAACAGGGCAACGCCGACCGAAGGGGTGCTTTCATGCCCGGTGAATCCTAGGCTGGCCGCGAGTGGATCAGCGGTCTGCCTCCCGCAGCCTGCCGGCGAGCACCGCCCGGAGTGTCCGGTCCTCCTCGCAGTCGATCAACAGCTCGTCGAACGTGCGGCTCTCCGGATAGCTCCAGAACTCGCCGATCCGGTCTGCCCGCTGGAGGTCGGGGAGCATGGGGACATGTGAGCACTCTCCACGGTTGGATCGAGACAGCTGTTGCTCCTGCGGCGTTCGGCGGCCGGCACGCTATCGTTCGAGCCGTGAAGTGCCCGAGCTGTGGAACCGCCAACCCCGACGACGCCCGGTTCTGCAACGCGTGCGGGACGCGACTGGATCTGAGCGCCGACGGGGACGCGCTCGATCCGTTCCTGCCCAAGGAGCTGCTCGCCAAGCTCGAGGCCGCCCGCGCGGGCCGAGCCATGGAGGGTGAGCGACGCGTCGTCACCATGCTGTTCTGCGACGTCAAGGGCTCGACGGCGATGGCCGAGACCCTGGACGCGGAGGACTGGGCCGAGATCATGAACGGCGCGTTCGAACGGCTCATCGCGCCGGTCTACCGGTACGAGGGAACCCTCGCACGCCTGATGGGCGACGCGATCTTCGCGTTCTTCGGCGCGCCGATCGCCCACGAGGACGACCCCCAGCGCGCGGTCTGGGCAGGTCTCGACATCGTCTCGGGGATCGCCGGCTACAAGGAACAGGTGAAGGGCGAGCGCGGGCTGGATCTCGACGTTCGGGTCGGCATCAACACCGGCCCCGTGATGGTCGGGCAGGTGGGTTCGGACCTCCGCCTCGAGTACACCGCGATGGGGGATGCGGTGAACGTCGCGGCCCGCATGGAGCAGACCGCGGAGCCGGGGACCGTGCAGATAACGGCGGAGACGCACCGGCTCGTCGAACCGCTCTTCGACCTCCAGCCACGCGGCGGGATCGAGGTCAAGGGCAAGGAGCAACCCGTCGAGGCGTACCTGGTCCTGGGCCGCAGGGCCGAGCCGGGGCGGATCCGCGGGATGCGTGGCTCGCCACTGGTCGGGCGCGATCGCGAGATGGAGGAGCTCCGCGGCGCCGTTGAGGAAGCGCAGTCCGGCGGGGGACGCATCGTCTCGCTGGTCGGCGAGGCCGGTCTAGGCAAGTCGCGTCTCGTCGACGAGACGCGAGCCGAATGGACGCGCCAGCGACCCGAGCTCCCGCCCCGAGACGCGGGCGACATCCGTCGGATCTGGGAGACCTGGCAATGCGTCTCCTACGACGCGACGCGTCCGTACTCGCAGTACCGCCGGATGGTGGCCCAGATCGCGGGGATCGAGGACACGGATGCCCCGGACGTGGTCCGCGGCAAGCTGGCGGCGACTATCGAACCGGGCGGGGAGGAGTGGCTCGAGCCGCACATGCGCGTCTGGCGACCGCTGTTCGGTGTTACGGAGCCGGGAGAGGAGGCCCTGGAGGGGGAGGCGTTCCGCCAGGCGATCATGGAGCTGGTTCCATCGTCGACCCGCGCGTTCGGAGCTGACGAGCCGCGTCTCCTGGTCTTCGAGGATCTCCACTGGTGCGACGAGGCGTCGATGGACGTCCTGATCGAGACAGCGAAGCTCGTCGATGACCTGCCATGCTTGTTCCTGTTCGCCTACCGTCCCGACCGGCAGGCGCCGTCGTGGCGTCTCAAGCAGTGGCTCGAGACCGAGTACCCGCACCGGTCGACCGAGCTCGCGCTCGCGCCCCTGTCCGATCACGAGAGCGGATATCTGATCGACGCGCTAATCCCGAACGAGGACCCGGCCGTTCGGACGCAGATCCTTGAACGCACCGACGGCAACCCGCTGTTCGTGGAGGAGGTCGCCGCTGCCCTGCTCGAGCAACCCGGCGCCATCGCGATCCCGACCACGCTGCAGGCGCTGTTCACCGCGCGGCTCGATGCCCTCGACGAGAGGGCCAAGCACACGCTGCAACTGGCCTCGGTCATCGGCCGATCGTTCGCCGAGCCGGTCCTGCGATCGGTGTCGGGCGACGAGGATCTGTCAACCTCGCTCCGCACACTCGAGCGCCTGGGCTTGATCGGCGAGACCGCTCGGAGCCCCGAGCGCGAGTACGCGTTCCGCCACAGCCTCACGCAAGACGCGACCTACGGCACGATCCTGTTGCGGCGCCGACGCGAGCTGCATCGGCGCGTGGGCGAGGTCCTCGAAGAGTTGTACGCGAACCGGATCGAGGAGTTCGCACCCCTGCTGGCGCACCACTTCCAGGAGAGCGGCGACGACGAGCGCACGCTCCGTTACGCGACGATCGCGGCCGACGCCGCCTCCCATCTGTACGCGCACGCCGAGGCGGTGACGCATGCGACGACCGCGATCGAAGCAGCGGTCCGGCTCGGCCGGATCGACGAGGCGCTCGGGCACCTGTACCCCATGCGTGGCCGCGCGCTCGAGCTCGCCGGGAGGTTCGAGGAGGCCGTCCGCACGTACGAGGCGATGGAGACGTTGGCGCGGACGAGCGGCGAACGGGTCGCCGCGCTCGCCGCCGACATGGCGCTCACCACCCTGTACGCGACGCCCACGCCGGTCTTCGACGCGGAAGCGGGCCGGAAGCTCTACGAACGGACGATCGCACTCGCGCGCGAGCTGGGCGATCGTTCGGCCGAATCCAAGGCGCTGTGGAACCTGATGGTCCTGAACACCTATAGCGGCGGCGATCCGGTCGAGGCCGTCGACGCCGGGGAGCGCTCCCTCGCGATCGCGCGCGAGCTGGACGCCAAGGAGCAGATCGCGTTCACGCTGAACGACCTGTGGCGACCCTACGCGGCCGTCAGTGACCTTCGGGCTTCGCGGGCGTGTCTCGACGAGGCGAGGCCCTTGTGGCGTGAGATGGGCAACCTGCCCATGTTGTGCGAGAACCTCTCGGGCACGAGCGCCCTGCTCGGGCTGACGGGCGAGAACGACGAGGCCCTCGCGCTGTGCGACGAGGCGTACGCCATCGCCGGCGAGATCGGCAATCCCTGGGGTCAGTCGTACAGCCTGCTCAACGCCTACCACATCGACGTCGATCGAGGGAACCTGGGCCGCGCCTTGGACCGGATGCGCGAGTGCATCCGGCTCTCCGAGCCCGCTGGGTTCGTGATCCCGCAGGCGATCACCCGTGCCGAGATGGGCGCCCTGTACGCGAACCTCGGCGATCTCGTCAGTGGCATGACGCTGGCGGACGAGGGGCTCGAGGTCGCGCAGGAGCAGAGCCAGATGGCGATGCCGATCGTGATGGGGTCCAGGGCCGAGATCCAGTTGCTGGCGGGAGAACTCGACGAGGCCGAGGCGACGATCGCCCGGAGCGGGATCGAGCGGCTCCCCGGGCCGATCCACTTCGCCGCCGCGGCCCACGTCGAGCTCCTGCGGGGGCGCCTCGCCTCGGCCAGGGGCGATCACGGTCGAGCCGTCGAGATCGCGGAGGCGACGATCGAGTGGCTCCGCCGGCTCGAGATCCGTCCGTTCCTGCCGGCCGCGCTCCTGTTGAAAGGAACCGCGTTGCTGGCCGGCGGGGAGCCCGCCCAGGCCGAGCGCGCGTTGCTCGATGCTCGATCGGAGGCCGAGTGGCTCGGCTTCCGGACCATCCTGTGGCGGATCGAGGCGGAGCTGAGCGGCATCTCGGCGGCGAGCGGTGACGCCTCGCACGCCGCCGAGCTCCTGAACGAGGCCAGGGGTGTGATCGAGCAGATCGCCGGCACGATCGACGACGCCGACCTGCGATCGAGCTTCCTCGGCCTGCCGGAGGTCCGGGCCGTGACCTCGGGCTGAGCCACGCACGGCGGCCGCCGAGGCCTCCACAGAACCGCATCCCCTCAGGGTTCAAGCATGAGTGCCCCAGGCCGACACAAAGGTGGGGACTGCTCGAGCGTGAGCGGGAAGCCGTCGGACGCCACATGACTGAACACACAAGGGGAGTTCTCGGCCGGTACGGCCGCTACCTGTGGGCCGCGCCGGGCCGCAAGCGCCTCAGCTGAGGGTGATGTCGGCCGCCCCGCGGCCCGGGCGGTCGAGCTCGCGCAACAGGTCCACCGCGTAGGCCGCGAGCAGCGCCGACTCCACCAGGCGCGCCGGAAGGATCCTCGGCATCCGGTACTCGTACCGCCGGCTGAGCTCGAGATGTGGCCCGCACAGCGGGACCATCCGCCCGCCACGATGCCGCACGACGACATCGCAGTCGCCGGGCCCGTGACGTCCCCACAGCGAGAAGCACAGGTAGCAGAGCAACCCGAGCCGCTGCGGATACGCGAGCGCCGCCCGGAACCCGTGCTCGTGCTCCACGATCCGCCCCCAAAGCGCGACCGTGCCGAGCACCGCGGGGTCGCGCGTCCGACGGAGCTCGTCGGGGTGCTCGACGGCGTGGAGCCCGCATGTACATCCGAGCTCGGGCCCAACGTGCGACCGATGCCGCGTGCACGAGGCCTCCGCCGGCCGACGGGGTGGCCAGGGCCTGCCGTCGCCGGCGATCGGCGTGAGCCGGACGTCCGAGCCGTCCCGGGAGCCAACGAGCGTCCAGGTTCGCCACGCCTGGATCGGTTCGGTCAGCGTGATCTGGGGCGTCTCTAGCCCGGTCGTCGCCATGGCTACCTGGCCGTCCGCGAGCGGTCGGGCTCGGCGGGTGCGGGCTCGGGGGTGGCCGGGTCGAGGTCGGGGACGGTTTCGGGCAGGGGGAGCGAGACGGGCTCGACCTCGATGATCCGCTGCGGCCGACCGATGTCCATGGGGCCTCCCTCGAACGGTCCAGTCGAGCGTACCCCCGACCCCCCGTCCCGGCCAGCGGCGCCGTCAGACGCGGACCAGCTCGTTGATCCCGTCGAAGTCGCTGAAGTAGATCCGTCCCCCCGGTCCGACCTCGAACGACAGGGTGCTCCCGCCGGGGTCGTCGACCACCGCGTGGGCTGTGATCGCGGTCCGCTGGTCGTTGAAGAAGATCCTGGTCACCTCGCCGTTGTTCACGGCGCCGGTGAACGCCGCACCGTCGCTCCGGTGGCCGAGGTGGCACCCTTCGCAGAACGCGATGCCGGTGATGCCGATCGTGTTCTCGTAGAACAGCTCGGGCAGGACGGGGCTCGGGCCGTCCTGGTTCGTGTTGCCGGGGGATGAACCGTTGCAGGTCTCGTTCGGTCCCCAGCCGTAGTTCTCGCCGCCGCGGATCCGGTTGATCTCGTCGTTGCACTCGGGGCCGTTCTCGGTTTCCCACAGTTCGTCGGTCTGCGGGTCGAACGCGAACCCGAACGAGTTGCGGATCCCGAACGCCCACACGCGGTCGCCGAACGGGTTGTCTCTCGGCACGCCGCCGTCGGGTTCGATGCGGATGATCTTGCCCCGGTCCTCGTCGCTCGTGTCCTGCGCATTCGAGGAGTCGTGCGCGTCGCCGACGACCGCGTAGAGCATCCCGTCCGGCCCGAACGCGATCCGCCCGCCGTTGTGGTAGGGGCTGCCGCCCGCGACGGTCGACAGCAGCACCTTGCGGTGGACGCCGGAGCCGTGGTCGTCGCGGTAGCGCAGGATCTGGTTGCGCAGTCCTCCGTTCGCCGAGCGCGTCGCGTAGACGTATACGAGCGGCTTGTCCGGGTAGTTCGGATGCAGCGCGATACCGAGCATCCCCCGCTCGCCGTCGCCGTTGACACCCGGCACCGTCACGAACAGGCGGTCGGCATCGGTGTCGAGATCGTGGATCCGCACCTGGCCCGTGGACTTCTCGACGTACCAGATCTTCTTCCCCGGCCCGAACGTGAACGCGACGGGCTGGTTCAGGCCGCCCACGACCTCGCGCGCCCGGATCCGCGAACCGGCCGACGCCGGCATGGACGCCAGCGCCAACTCAGCCACCAGACAGGTTCCGATGATGATCGCGGTCCGTCTCCGCATGCCGGCTCCTCTACAGTTCGTGCGCATGACCACGTCGATCCCCGGGCTCGATCGTCGGCCGAAGGGGCTGCGGGCCTGCTCCTTCCGCTCCATCATCCCGTACGGCCGTGTCTTGGGCTCGGAGACGGCCGTTGCCCGGGTCGCCGACGGATGAGGATCCCCGTCGCCGCCACGATCGTGGCCGCGTGTCTGCTCGCCGGATGCACGAACCTGGCCGGCGACGTGACCGAACCGCTGACGTCCTCACCGGTCCCCGCATCGACGGGTCCGGTGACGACCGCGGTCCAGGATCCGGCGATCGCGATCGAGACGCCGTTCGTGGAGGGCGACGTCGCCACCCCGGTCTCGGTCACCGAGATGGCCGACGTGGTCGACGCCGCGTTCACGGTTCGGGTGCTCGGCGAGGACGGCGACGAGCTCGCCGCGATCGTGGTCAAGGCGAGTTGCGGGGACGGGTGCCGCGGGACCTTCGCGACCTAGCTCTCCTATTTCGTCGAGCGGAGCCAGCCGGGGAGGATCGAGGTGACCGGCGTCGGCGCCGACGGCGATCCCGCGCTCTCGAGCGTCCAGGTCGTGCTCTTCCCGCCGTGACCGCCGGCCCGCGCGCGACGCGGGACCCCTGCTAGGGTCCGGCCGATGCCCGAACCACCGCTCTGGGAACGACGGTTCCGCGCGCCGACGCGAACGCTCCCCGTCTGGGGTCCCGCCGTCCCCGAACGTTGCGCCGTCCTTTCGGACGAGGAGGGGTCGTTCCAGGCGTACGCGTGGGACCTCGGCGCCGACCGACCGAGCCGCCGCACCGACGAACCCGTCGGGGTGACCGCGGCGACGATGTCCGCCGACGGTTCGAACGTCGTCTGGTTCTCCGACCCCACCGGGGACGAGTCCGGCCGGTGGCTCGCGGTGCCCTTCGAAGGCGGCGAGCTCCGGGACGTGTTCCCGGGCGCCCCGGACGGCTGGCCCGAGGGTCTCGCGCTCGGCCGGGAGCTGGCGATCGGCGTGATCGCGGATCGGAACGGGTTCGCGGTGCACGTCTCCGAGCGCGGTGGCCCCGCGACCGAGATCCTCCGCCACCCCGACGTGATCGGGTTCTCGGATTCCGACCTCCACCTTGAGGGGTTCGACCACGTCGGACTGTCGGCCGACGAGTCCCTGGCCTGCGTCGAGACGGCGCAGGAGGGCGACAACATCCACCGCCGGCTGCTCGTCCTGGACCCGCGGTCCGGCGAGGAGGTGGGGGTCCTGGCCGACGGTCCGGGTCTGGCCGTGAGCGCGTTCGGGTGGTCGCCGGTTCCCGGCGACCAGCGGATGCTCTTCACGCACGAGCGCAACGACGCGACACGCCCCGGTGTGTGGAACCCCACGACCGGCGAGCGTTCGGACCTTGAGATCGACCTGCCCGGCGACGTGATCCCGGTCGACTGGTGGCCGGAGGCGCGATCGATCCTGCTCGTCCAGCTGTTCCGCGGGCGGGACCGCCTCCACCGCTACGAGCTCGAACGCGGCAGGCTGACCGAGATCGCCCACCCCGCCGGGGAGATCCACGGTGCGCGCGTGCGCCCCGACGGCCGCGTCTGGCTGCGGGTGTCCAGCGGCGGGCACGCGCCGGTCCTGCTCGACGACGCCGGTGCAGAGATCCTGGCTCCCGCACCCGGCGGCGTCCGCGACGGGCGGCCCTACCGCGAGTGGCTCTTCCGCAACCCGGCGGGCGACGAGGTGCAGGGGTGGCTCGTGACGCCACCCGGTGAGGGACCCTTCGCCCTGTACCTGAAGGTGCACGGCGGACCGAGCTGGCTCTACCTCGACACCTGGTGGACCGACGTCCAGGCGCTCCTGGACGAGGGGTTCGCGGTCGCGATGGTGAACTACCGCGGCTCGACCGGCTACGGCCGGGCCTGGCGCGACCACATCATCGGCAACATCGGATTCCCCGAGGTCGAGGACGTCCTCGCCGGCGCCGACGACCTGATCGCCCGCGGCATCGCCGACCCCGAACGCGTCGTGATCGGCGGGTGGTCCTGGGGCGGGTACATCACGCTGCTCGCGCTCGGGCTGCACCCCGATCGCTTCGTCGCGGGGGTGGCCGGCGTCCCGGTCGGCGACTACCTGGACTCGTACGACGATTCCGCTCCGTCGCTGCAGGCGTACGACCGATCGCTCGCTGGCGGCGTGGTGCACGACATCCCCGAGTTCATCGCGGAGCGCTCGCCGATCACCTACGTCGATCGCGTTCGCGCCCCGGTGCTCGTGCTCGTCGGCGAGCACGACACGCGCTGCGTGCCGGGGCAGGTCTACCGGTACGTGCGGGCGCTCAAGAAGGCCGGTGGGGACGTCGAGCTGTACTCGTACGAGCAGGGCCACAGCTCGTACGTGGTCGACGAAGAGGTGCGCGAGTGGGCGGCGGTCCTGGAGTTCCTGCGGCACACCGTCCCGCTCCCCTGATCGCTATTCACCCACGGTGATGAAGTTCCGCCACCGGCCGTCCTCGTCGATAGCCAGGCGCGGACCCTGGTAGCCCGCCCCTCCGTCGATCATCAGCTGGATCTCCTGGTCGGAGTACCCCAGCGCGGAAAGGTCGGCGCCCTCCTGCGGCAACAGCGCCGATAGGTCGCTGTTCACCAGGTACGGCCAGAAGGAGAACGTGCCGTAGCCCTCGCCGATGTCGCGGCTGGTCGGCGGCATCTCCAGGATCGCCACCATGACGTCGAGCTCGGACGGGGCAGCTCGCCACGCCGGGATCGGATCGCTGCCGTCGTCCAGGTTGTAGACGAACGTGTTCGGCTCGATGAGCTCCGCGAGCGCCTCGAAGTCCTTCGTCTTCGCGGCGTCGTAGATCCGCTGCGCGGTCGCCGCCACGTTGGGTGGAACACCGGTCAGGTTCGGGCCTGGCGGCCGTGCGTCGCCGACCGGGGTCTCGACCGGGACCATGACCGCCCCGAGGCTCGTGCCCGTGGCGTCGGGGATCGTGAGGAGCAGGGCGGCCTCGCCGTCCCGCGTCGCCTCTACCGAGACCCGGAAGTCGAACCGGAGGTCCGTCAGCTCGCGCCGCAACGATCCGAGGGATGGCACGAGCGACGGCCCGTCGAACACGTGGGCCTCGATCGCGGCAGCGGCATCGAGCGGGTCCGCCACGCGGCCGGACACGACGAGCCCACCGGGCATGATCGCCTCGACCTCGGGGCTGAGCACCACGACATCGTCGAGCTCGATGAGCGGGGTCGAGACGCCGATGACGCTCCACACGCCGTCCGGTCCCGTCTGACCGAGCTGGCGGAGCTCGACGGTGATGGGCGGGACGGTGTTGCCGAACGATCGGTTGGAGATGAGGACCGCGCGCGCCCCTGGGAGGTCTGGGCCGGTGGGGTCCGTGGCTTGCCACGAAACATCGGCGAGCTCCCATCCGATGAGGTTGGTCGCAAACAACGACGCCGTGCCGTCAGGCGTCGTCCGAAGGGGCTGGTGCCCGTCGTCGACGGCCGCCTGCGTCACCGCCAGGGCCTCGGCGTCCGTTTCGGGCCACAGACCCTCGAACGCCACGGACGTGCTCGGTCCGGTCACGGCGGGCGTGGTGGTCGGCTCGCCACCGAATCGGAGCGCCGACACGCTCACCACGGCGAGGGCGACCACGATCGCCACACCCGCTCCCGCCGTCAGGATGCGTCGGGCTCGCACCTTGCGGAGCGTCCGCGACGCGGCCTCGACGTCGACCGGCATCTCGGTCGCGAGATCGTGCAGGAGGTTCCGCAGCTGGGTGTCCATCACTCGTCCTCCCCTTCGTCCCCCGGGAGCTCGTCACGCAAGCGTTCGAGCGCGCGGGAGACGGTCGACTTGACCGTTCCCCGGGGGATGCCGAGAGCCTCCGCCGTGTCGGCCTCGCTCAAGTCCTCGTAGAAACGCAGGACGACCGCGGCGCGCTGCTCGGGACGCAGCCGCATCAACGCCTCCCGCAGCCGGTCCCGCTCGCCGAGGTCGTGGGCGAGCGGCGCGGCTTCCTCGAGCTGTTGACGGGCGAGCCAGGAACGCTCGACGCGGCGCCGGCGGAAGTGGGAGGTGGACAGGTTCACGATCGTTCGCCGTAGGTACCACCAGAACGCGTCTCGGTTCCGCAGATCGTGGAACCGGCCGAGGACCCTGACGAACGCGTCCTGCACGAGGTCCTCGGCGAGCGTGCGGTCGCCGGTCAGGAGGTAGCCCAGACGCAGGGCCTCGGCCGCGTGCGCCCGGTACAAGGCGTCGAGGCCGCCTTCGGCCGTCGCGCGCTTCCGCCGTTCCACCGACAGGACCATCTCATCCGAAGACGCCGGGCTCCTTCGGGAGGTTCCAGCGGCAGGCAAGGCTAGCGGCGGGTCTACACCAGCCCCTGGTCGAGCATCGCGTCGGCGACCTTGACGAACCCGGCGATGTTCGCGCCGTTCACGTAGTTGCCCGGCGTCCCGTACTCCTCCGCGGTCTCACGGCACTGCTTGTGGATCGACTTCATGATGTCCTTCAGCCTGGCGTCGACCTCCTCGCGGGGCCACGCCATCCGGAGCGAGTCCTGCGCCATCTCCAGGCCCGAGACGGCGACGCCGCCGGCGTTCGCCGCCTTGCCCGGGCCGTAGAGGATCCCGGCGCTCAGGAACTGGTCGACGCCCTCCGGCAAGGTCGGCATGTTGGCCCCCTCGCTCACGACGTACACGCCCCCGGCGAGGAGGTTCGCCGCGTCCTTCGCGTTGATCTCGTTCTGCGTGGCGCTGGGGAAGGCGCAGTCCGCGGGCACGCTCCACAGCGGGTTGGCGTCGGCCGTCGGGTCGAAGCGGGTGAAGGTCGCCCCCGCGAAGCGCTCGGCGTACTGCGAGATCCGTCCGCGCCGCTCGTTCTTGAGCTCCATGACCCACGCGAGCTTCTCGTTGTCGATCCCGGCCGGGTCGTGCACGAACCCGGTCGAGTCCGAGAGGGTGACCGCCTTCGCGCCCATGTCCAGGAGCTTCTCGATCGTGTACTGGGCCACGTTGCCGCTGCCCGAGACCAGGCAGGTCTTCGCCTCGAGGCTGTCCTCGCGCGTCAGGAGCATCTCGTGCGCGAAATAGACCGCGCCGTAGCCCGTCGCCTCGGGTCGGATCATCGAGCCGCCCCATTCGAGCCCCTTGCCCGTCAGGACCCCCGTGAACTCGTTGCGGATCCGCTTGTACTGCCCGAACAGGTAGCCGATCTCGCGGCCGCCCACGCCGATGTCGCCGGCCGGCACGTCGGTGTTCGGGCCGATGTGGCGCTGGAGCTCGGTCATGAACGACTGGCAGAAGCGCATCACCTCGGCGTCGCTCTTGCCCTTGGGGTCGAAGTCCGCCCCGCCCTTGCCGCCGCCCATCGGGAGTGTCGTGAGGGCGTTCTTGAAGACCTGCTCGAACGCGAGGAACTTCAGCAGCCCGAGGTAGACCGTCGGGTGGAACCGGAGGCCGCCCTTGTAGGGCCCGATCGCGCTGCTCATCTCGACGCGGAACCCGCGGTTCACGTGGATCTCGGCCAGGTCGTCGGCCCAGGGAACGCGGAACATCAGGACTCGTTCGGGCTCGATCATGCGTTCGAGCATCTTGTGATCGCGGTACAGGGGCTGGCGATCGAGGAGGAGCTCGATCGAGGTGGCGACCTCACGGACCGCCTGATGGAACTCGAGCTCACCGGGGTTCTTCGCCTCGACGTCCGCCATCAGCCGATCGACGTACGCGCTCACGTTCCCACGCCTCCAAGGGTTCGGTTGCCGTTCGGAAGCCTAGCCGAGCCGGGTGCGCAAGGAGGCCGGCCCGGGCGGGCCGCCCCGCCGGCCGTTCGACCGTGCGTGCGTAGACTCCCCTCGATGAGCGTGTGGATCGTGCTCGGCGCGATCGCGGTCGCCGTCCTGATCGCCTGGCTCGGGCTGACCGCGCTCCGGGCCGCCTCGGGCGTCGGCGTGGACCTCCAGCGTCCCGAACCCGAGGACGTCGACGACCTCGAGGTCTACCTGGTCTGTCGCGAGTGCGGGACCGAGCTCCGGGTCACCCGGCTGGGCGAGCTCCAGATCCCCCGGCACTGCGGGGAGCGGATGGAGGTCGTGCAGCGTCCCGCTGGCGCGGGGGCCTAGTCCCACGGTTGTCCACAGCGAGCGCCCGGTTCTGGGCAGGTTCTCCCTGCGTTCTCCACAGGTTCCGGGCGGTTGTCCACAACTCCGAGGTCAGGCGGGTCTTCCACATCTGTGGACAGGGATGTGGGGAATCACAGGGTTGTGATCCGCGCTCAGCGCCAGCGCGTCGCGGCGATGAACCCGAGGCCGATCGTGCCGAGGCCGATCCAGAGCCAGTGCTGCTGCGTCCCGCCTGGCAGGAGGAAGTCGGCATAGTTGAGCACGATGATGAGCACGCCGAGGAGGATCACGCCCAGCACCAAGAAGCCGTACCAGCGGGGGCTCGGCTTGGGCTTGGCCTTCGTCGGAGGCGCGGCGTAAGACCGTGTCGACTTCTTGGCTCGCTGTCGGGATTTCGGCATCGCGCCGCCGATGTTACCCGGGGACGAGCAGCTGGGCGTGCTGGGCCGCTGCCTCGACCGCGGGCCGGGTCAGGGGGCACTGTCGGAGCCCCCCGGAAGCCCACAGCTCCGACTGGTCGTTCCAATTCGGGGACGCCGGGTTGCCGGACTGCCCGGTGGTGAGCACGGCGAGCGAGCCGTCGAGGTCCGACAGATCCACGACCAGCCGCCAGGAGGGGACCACCACCGCGTCGAACCCCAGCCGCGCGTCGAACCCACCCTGCAGGACGGTCTGTTCGTCCCCTCCGAGCTCGTGGTCGGCGGCGACGAACAGCGCGCCGATCCCCGGCAGGCGCGCGAGCGGGTGCGCGAACCGGACCCGGTGCAGCGCGCCCCACCTCCACGCACGTTCATCGTCTCCGAACCGTTCGACGAGCAGCTCGGCCGCCTCGTCCAGGGCGACCGCGAGGACCTCGTCCCACGAGCCACCGCCGGGCGGCGGGCTGCCCTCGTCCAGCATCGCGGGCAGCGCGGTGCAGACGAACGCCTCGCGCCACGCGGCGTACTCGTCGATCAGGGACCGGTCCCCGCCCGCGTCGCCGAACGCGACCAACGCGACCCTGCCGACCCACACCTCGTACACGGCCGCGGCCGCTGACCCGGCCTCGAGGTCGCCGGACCAGCCCTCGAGCAGGCCGAGCGCCCGCCGGGCGGCGTCGCTGCGAGCCTCGGTCGCCAGGAGGTGCGGGAGGAGTCGTTGCGCGGGGAGCGAGACCGTGTCGACCTGGATCGCGGCGGAGTCGGCCGCGGTGTGGGTGTGGTTCGGCTCGAGCCGGTCGGCGATCCGCCGCGCGCGGAACCCGGTGTGGAAGTCCACGCCGATCAGGTGCGGGTAGTCGTCGTCGTGGATGCGGTGGTTCGCGGTGACGACGAACCCGGAGCCCGGGTCCTTGCACCACGGGAGCTCCTCGTAAGCCAGGTAGCCGTCCCACTCGTGGTCCGAGGTCCACCCCGCGACCGGCGCCGAACCGTCGCCGGCGCGCCGGAGGGGGAACCGCCCGGTGCACTGGTAGCCGATCGCGCCCTCGACGTCGGCGTAGACGACGTTCTGGCCCGGGCACAGCAGCCCGCGTAGCGCCTCGCGGAACCCCTCGAACGACGCTGCCCGGACCAGGTCGGCGAGGACGACGGGTTCGAGGAGGCCGTCGGTGGCCGTCCACCGCAGCGCGAAGGTCCCGTCCACGCGCGCGTACTCGTTGCCGCTCACCCCGACCGGTGCGGTCTCCAGGATCGGTCCGTGCCGGGTCTGGCGCACGTCGAACGTGACCGCGGGACCACCCCGCACCTCGATCGTCTCGGTGTGCACGGTCATCGGTTCCCAGCTGCCGTCGAACTCGGCGGCGGTCCCCTCTTCGTTCAGGCGCTCGACGTACAGGTCCTGGACGTCGCCGCTCACGTTGGTCACGCCCCACGCGTGGTGCGGCGTCGTCCCGATCAGGATCCCGGGCACGAACGGGAGCGCCACCCCGCGGGCCTCGAACCCCGGCGCGCGCAGATGGAGCTCGAACCATGCCGCCGGCTGCTGCACGAGCAGGTGCGGATCGTTGGCCAGCAGCGGCCGTCCGCTCGCGGCCCTCGAACCCGACACGACCCAGTTGTTCGAACCCTGGCCGCTCGAACGCGGGAGCCCGTCCAGCAGGCGCCCGGCGAGCGATCCCGCGGCGATCCCGACCGCGTCGGCCGCGGGTGGCAGCAGCGCCCCCGCGGTCTCAGAGCCGAACCGTTCGGACAGCCGCAGCCGGAGCAGCTCGTCGTCCCAGTTGCCCGACAGCCCCCACGCGAGGTACGCGAACCCGGCCGCCCAGGCCTCGAGGGCCGTCGGCAAGCCGGTGCAGGTGGTGTGGACGCGCGAGGACGACATCCAGGGCCTGTCGTACCGCCCGTTCGTGCTGTCGCGCGTGCGCGCGGGCATCGATGCCGCGGGCAATCCCAGCAGCTGGCAACAATGCATCGTCAGCCAGGCGGTGCTGCGCGGCGGGCGCTTCGAATCGTTCATCCCCAAGGGTTCGCAGTTCGATCCTTCGAGCGTCGAAGGCGCATCGGACATGCCCTATGACATTCCCA
>Ga0207643_10000857_pt1 | contig 18371 bp, 15 predicted proteins | sample KBSMisM62_FD_184313 | JGI IMG/M metagenome (GOLD analysis project Ga0207643, IMG submission 184313) | Miscanthus rhizosphere microbial communities from Kellogg Biological Station, Michigan, USA - KBS Miscanthus M6-2 (SPAdes) (version 2) | ecosystem: Host-associated > Plants > Roots >...
CTGCGCGGGTTGTGGCAGCACCCGCCGTATTTTCACAACGGCACTGCGGCGACGCTGGAAGACGTCGTGCAGATCTACAATGGCCGGAAGTCGCTCGGTCTGACGGGTGCGCAGATGGCCGATCTCGTCCAATACCTCAAGTCGCTGTAGGCGGTCCGTCGGCAGGTGCAGGATGCAGGCGATGCATGGTGTCGATGGCAATGACCGAATGCGCGTAAGCGGCGCCCGCCCGCATCTCGGCTGCGACCCAGATCGCTTCCATGATCTCCGGTTCGGTTGCACCTTTCTGCACGGCGAGCTCGGTGTGACCGCGGATGCAATACGGGCACTGCGTCACGTGCGCTACCGCGACTGCGATGAGCTGCTTGGTCTTCTCGGGCAACGCGCCGTCGGCGAACACTCGCTGGCCGAACGCCCGAAAAGCACTGCTGATCTCCGGCGCGAGCTCCCGGCGCTTGCGCGCGATCTCCTTGGTCGTATCGGGATACATCGGATGTTCCATCGGGCACGCTCCTTTCGGTTTTGATCGGTCGCTCGCCGGTCGGCGACGCGAACCGCATTGGACCCATTACATCACATCCGTATCGCTCGTCTCGCGATGCGAGTCGGCGGGCCTGCAGAGGGCGCTACGTACTATGTGAGCTTCAAGCGGGGTATCACTCAGATCAGCACCCATGCCCAATGCCCGTTCTGACCGGCGCCACAAAAAGCGCCGTCGCGCGCCTGCAGCTGCGGCGCCCGAAACCCAGGCGGGTCCCCTAAGTTCGCCTGACGCGGCTCGCCGTCGCCGCTGGTTGGTCGCTGCCACGGTCGCAGTGATCGCCGTGCTGATGGCGGGATACTTTTCGCTGCGACCGGAACACTCTGTCGTGGCCGTCGGTCCGATTCCAGTCGCCGATTTCGTCGGCGGTGAAGCCTGCGTAGCATGCCACGCGGCGCAGACGACCGCGTGGCAGCGATCGCAACACGCGCGCGCGATGCAGCGCGCGAGCCCGCAGACCGTGCAAGGCCAGTTCGACGACGCGCGGTTTCCGTATGCAGGCGTGCAGTCGGCGTTCTCGCGTCGCGACGAGCGTTTCGTCGTCCGCACCGACGGCCCTGACGGGAAGCTCGCGGACTTCGACGTCAAGTACACGTTCGGTGTCGAGCCGCTGCAGCAGTATCTGGTCGAACTTCCGGGCGGCCGTCTGCAGGCGTTGTCGATCGCCTGGGATACGCGTCCGCAAGCCGCGGGCGGTGAGCGCTGGTTCCACCTCTATCCAAACGACAGGATCGACCATCGCGACGGATTGCACTGGACCGGGCGCCAGCAGAACTGGAACTTCATGTGCGCGGATTGCCACTCGGTCAACGTGCGCAAGCAATACGACGCGACGAACGGCACGTACGCGACGACGTGGAGCGACCTTTCCGTCGGATGCGAAGGCTGTCACGGGCCTGGTTCCGCACACATCGCGTGGGCGAAGGACAAGCCGCCGTCCGACGCGCGCATGGGATTGACCGTTGCGCTCGACCAGCGTCACGGTGCGAAATGGACGATCGATCCGGCGAGCGGCAACGCGAAGCGCGACCCGCCACGCGTCGGCGACCGGGAGATCGACGTGTGCGCGCAATGCCATGCACGGCGGGCGCAGATCGCCGAAGGTTACGTCGCCGGTCGACCGTTCCTCGATCACTACCTTCCCGCGCTGCTGACCTCGCCGCTGTTCTATGCGGACGGGCAGCAGCAGGCGGAGGACTATGTGTGGGCGTCGTTCCTGCAGAGCCGCATGTACCGTCACGGCGTGACCTGCAGCGATTGCCACGACGCACATACGGGCAAGACGCGCGTTGCCGACAACGGCTTGTGCGCGCAATGCCATGCGAGCGCGAAGTACGCGGCCACATCGCACCATCACCACGATCCGGCATCGGAGGCCGGGCGATGCGTGAACTGCCACATGCCGACGACGACTTACATGGTGGTCGATGCGCGGCGCGATCACTCGTTGCGGATTCCGCGACCCGATCAGACGGTCGCGTTCGGCGTTCCCAATGCATGCAACGATTGTCATCGCGAGAAGGACGCCCAATGGTCGGCGCAGGCGATGCAGCGCTGGTACGGACAGCCCGCCGCCGGTTTCCAGACGTTCGCACCGGCGTTCGCTGCAGCCGAGGAAGGCAAGCCGGGCGCGGCCGCCGCGCTCGCGCAGGTTGCGGACGACATCGGACAGTCGCCGATCGCGCGCGCCTCGGCGCTTGAGCGGCTTGCGCCTCTGCAGTACGCGTCGCTCGCCGACGCCGTGCGCCGCGGCGCGCAGGACTCTCATCCGCTGGTGCGCCTCGCGGCGGTGCAGGCTGCCGAAGCGTTGCCGGTGCCGGAAAGGGCGGCGGTCGCGGCGCCCTTGCTCGGCGATCCGCTGCGGGCCGTGCGCATCGAGGCCGCGCGCGTGCTCGCCCCCGCGGTGCCTGGCTCTGCGTCCCTGGTCCGCGACCCGGCGTGGACACGGGCGGCCGCAGAGTTCGTCGCGACGCAAAACTACAATGCCGACCGTCCCGAGGCCCGGGTTGCGCTGGGCTCGTTCGACGCGGCGCTCGGACGGTACGACGAAGCGCAGGCCGCGTTCGCCGCTGCCCGCAAGCTCGATCCGACGTTCGCGCCTGCGTACGTCAACGCAGCCGATGCGTTTCGCGCCGCCGGCAAGGAAGCCGCAGCACGCGACACGCTGAAGGACGGGATCGCCATGATGCCGGACAGTGCGGTGCTGCATCACTCGCTCGGACTGTCGTATGCACGGCAGCAGCAATCGGCCGACGCGTTGCGCGAGCTGGAACGCGCCGTGGCGCTGGCCCCGGATCAGTCGCAATATGTCTACGTGTATGCCGTCGGGCTGAACTCGTTCGGCCGCACCCAGGATGCGATCAGGACGCTCGAGCGCGCGGCGCAGCGCTGGCCGCGGCAACGCGACGTGCAACTGGCACTGGCGACGATGTATCGCGATGCCGGACGCCGCGATGCGGCGCGCAACGTTGCGAAGCGGTACGCCGACGCGTTTCCCGATGACACCGAGGTGCAGGCGCTCGTTCGCTCGCTGAACTGACGGCTCGGCGGCGTGTCCATACCGACGGGGTGCTGCCCGAACGGGCACGCACAGGTCCGAGCCACCCGCGCCAAGGAGCCGTCGATGAACGAAAAATCTGCATCTGTCCATTGGGAAGGTCGAGGCAAAGAGGGACGAGGCAACATCAGCACCGAGACCGGCGCGTTGAAGGATTTTCCCTATGGTTTCGCGAGCCGCTTCGAGAATGACCGCCGCGGCACGAACCCCGAGGAGATCCTCGGCGCGGCGCACGCGGCCTGTTTCACGATGGCGTTCTCCTTCGCGTGCGACAAGGCCGGTTTCGCGACCACGCGCGTCGATACGCGAGCAGGCGTTCGTCTGGTCAAGCAGGGGGACGGCTTTCTGATCGACCGGATCGCGCTCGTGCTGGAGGCGACGGTTCCCGGCATTGACGAAGCCAAGTTTCAGGAAATTGCAAATGTCGCAAAGCGCGACTGCCCGCTCTCCAAGGCGCTCGCGAGCGTGCCGGAAATCACGTTGAAGGCAGTCTTGCGCTAGGCCGCGCGCGGCACGACGCGTTCAGATCCGGAACGACTCCATCGCTTCGGGGGCGAACAATTCCTCGGGTGTGAGCAGGCGCTTCGACAGGCCCTGCTCGTGGTGATAGCGCAGGAACGTCGCGAGCGTCGGTCGATTTCGCGCGAACCCGTACGACCAGTAGTCGTCGCCCATCAGCGCGCGCGTCTCTTCAACGTGGTCGGTGAGCCACGGCAGCATCGCCTTCAGTGCGGCGGTGACGTAGAGATCGTCGTAGGTCTGCCTTTGCGCCTCGACGAACGCCTTGAACAACGACTGGGCGATCCAGCGGTTCTGCTCGTAGACGTCGCGCCGGATGACGATCGCGTGCATGATCGGAAAGATGCCGGTGTCGCGGAAATATTGCTGCTCGACTTCGCGGAAGTTCGGAAACAGCCGCGTTACCTTGTCGCGGCCGCCGGCGAAGGTCGAGGGCATGCGAGCCGTATGCAACGCATCGATCTCGCCGCTCGCAAGCATCGCGGCCAGCGTCTGCGTCGGTCCGATCGGCTGGACGCGGATGGTGGACGGCAGGTCGAGCTTGATCTTCTCGTCGCGTCCGGGCTCCTCCTCGCCGCCGGTCCAATAGGTCACGCTGTCGACGGGCACGCCGTAGTGGTCGGACAGGATGCCGCGAATCCACACGGGCGCCGTCATCTGGAACTCGGGCGTACCGATGCGCTTGCCGACCAGGTCCTTCGGTTCGCGGATCCCGGCGCTGGCGTTGATGTAGATGCTGTTGTGGCGAAAGAACCGCGACGGGAAGATGGGGATGGCGACGAACGGTCGCGGCTCGCGAAACATCGATACCGTGTACGACGACAGCGACATTTCGGCGACATCGAATTCGCGATGGCGCAACATCCGGAAGAACGTTTCCTCGACGGGGAGGTTCAGGTACGTGAGGTCGATCCCGTCGGGCCGCACGGATCCGTCCATCAGTGCGCGCGTGCGATCGTAATTCCAGCAGGCCATCGTCAGTCTGAGCTTCGACACGTCTGTCTTCTCCCGGGCTACGCCAGCTCTCGTTCCATCGCGGCCTCTTCCATCAGGCTGTCGGAATCGCGATAGATCGACGCGACCGCAAGCACGCGGCCCTTTTGCTTGTAACGTACGACGCAGTCGCGGCTTTCGATGTCGCCGTCGACAACGATCTCGTCCCACGACTCGGCGTGGCCGACATAGTTGATCGGCACGTCGTAGTGCTGGCTCCAGAAAAACGGCACGGCGTCGAACTTCTCGCGACCGCCAAGCATGTTGAGCGCCGCCGTTTGCCCCTGGCGCTGCGCGACCACCCAGTGCTCGACGCGGATAGCGCCGCTGCGCCTGTCGGGCCAGCGGGCGATGTCACCCGCAGCGTATATCCCCGGCGCGCTGCTCTCCAGGTACTCGTTGACCCTCACGCCGCGATCGATCGCGAGGCCGGCCTTCTCCGCAAGGGCCAACCGCGGCCGCACGCCGACACCAGCGACGACGAGGTCTGCAGCGATCGTACCTCCGCTCTTCAGCGTCACCTGCCGTGCGTCGATCGCGACGGCCGAATCCTCGAGGTGAAACACCACGCCGTGCTCCTCGTGCAGCCCGCGTACGAAGGCGCCCATCGCTGGACCGAGCACCCGCGCCATCGGTTGCTTGTCCGGCGCGACGACATGCACGTCGATGCCGCGGGCGCGCAGCGATGCGGCGACCTCGAGGCCGATGAAGCTCGCGCCCATGACCACGGCGCGTTTCGACCGGCCTGCCTGCGCGATGATCGCGCTGCAATCGGCAAGCGTTCGCAGCGTGTGCACGTGGGGCAGATCCATGCCCGGTAGCGGCAGCCGGATTGCCTCGGCGCCTGTCGCGAGCAACAACCGATCGAAAGGGATATTGCTTCCATCGCCGAGCGACACCGTGCGCGCGGCCGCGTCGATGCCCGCGACCGTGGTATTCAGGCGCAAGTCGATGCGCTGGTCGGAATAGAAGTGCTCGTCGCGCAGCGGCACCCACTCCTCCGGAGCGTTGCCGGCCAGATAATCCTTGGAGAGGTTGGGCCGGTCGACGGGCGGGGCAGCGTCATCGCTCAGCATCACGATGCTCCCGTCGAATGCCCGCCGGCGCAACATTTCAGCGGCGGCGAAACCCGCGGCGCCGCCGCCGACGACCACCATGTTGCGCGGCGACGCGGGCGACGTCATCGCAACCACGCGCGCAGCCGACCTTTTCGCTCGCACGAACACGTTGCCGTCGCGGAGTTCGGTCGGCCAGCATCCGAGCGGATTGAGTGCAGGTGCGCGCAGCGCCTCGCCGGTTCGCAGGCTGAAGCAGGCGTGGTGCCACGGACATCGGACGGTGTCGCCGACGATCAGGCCTTCGGCCAGCGGACCGCCGTAGTGCGTGCAGGTGGCGCCGATTGCGAAGTACTCGCTGCCGTGACGCGCGACCAGCACCGCGTCGTCGCCGACGTGGCCGGCCAGCATTTGTCCATCGGCCAGCGAATCAGCCGCCACGCCCAATGTCAGGTCGGGTCCCGACGGCTCGCCTTGTGTCTCGCTCATATCGATCTCCGGTCACGGAATGGATGCGTCGGAAGCGACCAATGTTCCGCCTGGCGTGCGCGTCGCCTGCCGCGTGCTTGACATCGTCCCGCCTGCGCCGGTTAGGATCGGTGTGCCCACCGCAAGCCGACGGAACGCCTTGCGGCCGGCAAACCTGCCGCGAACGACCGTGCCATGAAATACTCTCGGTGACGCCAGTCAGCGACCTGCGATGAACATTTCGATCCTCGACGACTATCACGACACGCTGCGGAGCCTGCCGTGCTTCAGCGTGCTCGCAGGCCATGATGTCACGATCTGGAACGATCATGTCCAGGATGTCGACACGCTGGCCCATCGGCTGCGACACACGGAAGCCCTGGTCCTCATCCGCGAACGCACGCGGATCGATGCGCCGCTGCTCGAGCGACTGCCGCAACTCAGGCTGATCAGCCAGAGGAGCGTCTATCCGCACATCGACATCGCGGCCTGCACGCGGCTCGGCGTCATCGTCTCGTCCAGCCAGCACGCGGACACACCGTCGTATGCGGCCGCCGAGCTCACGTTCGCGCTGATTCTCGCCGCGATGCGCCGCATTCCGCAGCAGATGAACGCATTGCGAGCGGGCGAATGGCAGACCGGCGTCGGCAACACGATACGAGGCAAGACGCTGGGTATCTACGGCTACGGCCGGATCGGCTCGGTGGTCGCGGGTTACGGAAAAGCGTTCGGCCTCGACGTCCAGGTCTGGGCGCGTGACGCATCGCGCGCACGCGCGCGCGACGACGGCTACAGCGTGGCTTCGAGCAAAGCGGCGTTCTTCGAGACGTCCGACATCGTTTCGCTGCACATGCGGCTGGTGGACGCCACGCGTGGCGTCGTGACGTTCGACGATCTCGCCCGGATGAAGCCGACGGCGCTACTCGTGAATACCAGCCGCGCGCAATTGATCGCCGCCGGTGCGTTGGTGGCGGCGCTACGCAACGGGCGACCGGGCATGGCGGCCGTGGATGTCTATGAAGAAGAGCCGCTGCGCGATCCTGCGCATCCATTGCTGCGAATGGAGAATGTCGTATGCACGCCGCACATTGGATACGTCACGCGTGAGGAATACGAGATCCAGTTCCGGGATATCTTCGACCAGATCGTCGCCTACGCGCGCGGCAAACCCATCAACGTAGTGAATCCAGACGTGCTGGGAGGCAAGGGATGACCCGTTCTGCAAGTTGGGCTTGTTCAGCGGGCATGATGGCCGTTGTGATGGTGGCGTTGGTCGCGGCGGGTTCAGCGTCTGCGCAGGCGGCCTGGCCGAGCAAGTCGATCAAGATCATCGCGCCCGTCCAACCCGGAGGCGGCGTCGACCTCGTCGCGCGTACGATCGCCGAGCGGCTGACGAAGTCGTTCGGACAGTCGGTGGTCGTCGACAACCAGAGCGGCGGTGGCGGCGTCGTCGGTTCGCTCGCCACGGCGCGTGCGGCCCCCGACGGCTACACGCTGATGGTTGGCTATGTCGGAACGCACGGAACCAATCCAGCCGTGCGCAAGCTGCCGTACGACGCCATCCGCGACTTCACGCCGATCGCGATGGTCGGTGGGACGCCGAACGTGCTGGTCGTGCCGGAGTCGGTACCGGTCTCGACGCTGCGCGAGTTCGTCGCGTGGGCCAAGGCCAATCCCGACAAGCTCGCATATGGCTCATCGGGTCCCGGCACGCTGACGCACCTCGCCATGGAGCAGTTCAAGATCGCAGCGGGGTTACCGGACATTACGCACATCGCCTACCGCGGCATCGGTCCCGCCTTCACCGACATCCTCGGCGGTAGGACGCAGGCGATGCTGCCGGGGCTTGCTGCCGCGTTGCCGCACATCAAGGGCGGCAAGATGAAGGCGTTGGCGGTAACGGGCACGCGCAGGCATCCGCTGCTGCCCGACGTTCCCACGTTCGAGGAGTCGGGCTATCCAGGTTTCGACGGCGTGCAGTGGTACGGCATCGTCGGTCCGGCGAACATACCGGCATCGATCGTGCAACAGCTCAACGACGACATCAACAAGGCGCTGGCGAGTCCGGAGCTCCGCGAACGGCTGTCGGGCGAGGCGCTGGAACCGATGCCGATGACGCCCGCCGCGTTCGGCCAATATATACAGAACGACATCGATAAGTGGTCGAAGCTCGCCAAGGCGCGCGACATCCACCTGACCGAGTGAATTCCACGGTCGAACGCATTCAGCGGACAAGAGAACGCGGATGGCACACAACACCCAGGTGAAGGCGGATGCCTCTGCGCCACCCGTCACGCGCCAGTTGGCCGAATTCGTCGCCGGGCATCCATCGGGCGGATGGACAGCGGTCGTCGAGCACGAGGCGCAGCGAACGCTACTGAACTGGCTCGGATGCGCAATCGGTGCGTCGCGCCACGCGGCCATCGAAGCGGCGCTGGCTGCGATGCGGGAGTTCGAACCGGCGGGGCAGGCCACCGTAGTGGGACGTGCCGAGCGCGTCGACATGGGGAGTGCTTCGTTGCTCAACGGTATCGCGTCTCACACGTTCGACTTCGACGACACGCATCTGCGCACGATCATCCATCCCGCCGGTCCGGTCCTCTCCGCTGCACTGGCGCTTGCCGAGCATGGCGGCATGAGCGGGCGTGCGTTGCTCGATGCGCTGGTGATCGGCGTCGACGTCGAATGTCGAGTCGGCAATGCAATCTATCCCGATCACTACGACCGCGGATGGCACATCACGGGCTCGACCGGCATGCTGGGAGCGGCCGCCGGCTGCGCACGCCTGCTGCGGCTCGACGTCGCGCGCACGACCATGGCGCTCGGCATCGCGGCATCGCAACCTGTCGGCGTGCGCGAGCAATTCGGATCGATGACCAAGTCGTTGCATCCGGGTGCCGCTGCTCGTGTTGGCCTGACGGCTGCGCTGATGGCGAAGCACGGCTACACGGCCTCGGAGCGAGCGCTCGAGGCGCCGCGCGGGCTGCTGCAGACGTATTCGGCGAAATGCGATTGGCGCGAGATCCACGAAGGGCTCGGCGAGCGGTTCGAGATCGCGACGAACACGTACAAGCCGTTTGCTTGCGGGATCGTCATCCATCCGAGCATCGACGGTTGCATCCAGCTGCGCGACGAGTTGCGTGTGTCGTCAGACGCCATCGAGCGCGTCGAACTCGTTGTGCATCCGCTGGTGCTGGAGCTCACCGGCAAGCGCATGCCGCGCAGCGGGCTCGAAGGCAAGTTCAGCGTCTATCACGCGTGCGCCGCCGCGTTGCTGTTCGGCATGGCGGGCGAGCCGCAGTTCTCCGATGCGTGCGTCGCTGATCCCTCGGTGGTCGAGGTTCGCGACCGGGTACACGCTCGCGCCGACACGTCGATCGCTGAGGCGGCGGCGGAGATTACGTTGATGCTGCGTGACGGGCGGACCATGCACAAGCGTATCGAGCACGCGATCGGCAGCCTGCAGCGGCCGATGAGCGATGTGGCCCTGCGCGAGAAATTTCATCGCCTCGTCGATCCGATCCTCAGTGCCGACGCTGCAACCACATTGGTCGGCTTGTGCGAGGAGCTCCCGCGGGCCAGCAGTGTGCGCGCGTTGACTGCGGCAGCACGGCCCGGCTAATCGCCGCCGCCCGATCGCGCAGCGATGTCGCGCATCCGCACGGCGCGAAGCTGCGCCGAAGATGTCGGCCGGACGCACGTTTGACCAGCACGGCAAGCACGGTAATGGCTCGTCGGGGCCGCGCTCGGTAGAATGCCCCGTCGCTTGAAGACTCGGTCACCCTAAATGCAGCAGCTTAGACAGGCCACCCTCGTTGCCGTCCTGATTCTGTTTGCGGCGTTCGTCTCGCGCTCCCTCGCGGAGGCATCGGTGGAGACCTTGCCGGTGTGGCTGGGCAGCGGTGTGACCTTCGCCGCATTGCTGGTCGGCGCGCGATGGACGTGGCCGGCGACGCTCGTGGGCGCTGGCGTCGCGCTGGCAATCTGGGGCGTTGTCGGGCATCAGCTGGGACCGGGCCCAGCGCTCGTGTTCGGGGCCATCGAGATCGCGAGCATGGGGGTCGGTGCCTGGATTGCGACGCTGGATCGCCACGACCCCGAGAGCGCCACGGGTGCTGCACTGCTCATCATCGGCGCGCTCGCGGCAGCCGCGCTCGGCGGCACGTTGGCGGTCGAGTTCTGGCGTTGGCAGCGCCCAACGGCGGCGCCCTTCGATGAGTGGATCGCGTGGACCTTCTCGACGGCGGTCGGCCTGTTGCTCGTCGCACCGCTTGCGGTCGCATTCCGCGGATTTCGCATCAAGCGCTCCGGCGGCATGCCGATGGCGCAATTCCTCGGCGGTGCACTGGCCTTCGCCGCGTTCATCATCGCGGTGCTCGTCGTGTTCGCGGACGACGTCGAGCAACAATTCGGCGACCTCGCGTCGACGCTCGCGTATGTGCCGATGCCGTTCCTGCTGATCACCGCGGTGTTGTGGGGGCCGCGCGGCGGTGCTGTGGCCACGTTGCTGGGCTCATTGCTGATCATCTGGAAAACCGCGCAAGGTGCAGGTCCGTTCGCCGTCAACGAAGACTTTATCGGCGAAGCGGTGATCGAGGTTCAGGGCTTCATCGCGATCTGGGCCATGGTGTTCCTGGTGGCGCGCGCGCTGTCCGAGGGGCGGCGACTGGCGCTGGAGCAGGCGCGCTCGTGGCGGCTGCGCTACGAGCGAACGCTGCGTGCCGTGGGTGTGGCGACCGTCGAGTACGACGCCGTCACGGGCCGAGCGACTTGGGGTGAAGGCGCCGCGTTGGTGCTGGGCGCATCGATCGCCAACGTCAGCACCATCGCCGAATGGCTCGACCGCATCGATCCCGCCGAGCGCGGCCTCGCGCAAGCAACGTGGTCAGGCGTTGCCAGCGGCGAGTTGCCCGGCAGTGAGCAGGAGTATGCGATCCGCACGCCCGACGGGCGCGTTCAACGGGTTCGCGAGCAGCTCGCCGGCGTGCACGGCGCCGACGGGAAGGTCGAGCAAGTGGCAGGCTTGCTGCGACCTGCGACGGTTGCGGTCGCCGAAAGTGCGGACTTCGCACCGGAGGTCACGCGTGGCGGATGAACCAGGCGTATTCCTGATCCACGGCCTGGGTGGCACCCAGTATGACCTGGGCTCGATGCACAAGCGACTGAAGAATGCCGGCTTCGTCACCCACTCGCTGACGCTGCCCGGGCACGGCACCAAGCCCGAAGATCTGGTCAACGTTCGTGCCGAGGACTGGATCGAGGCCGTGCGCGTCAAGTATCGCGAGGTGGTCGGGCAGCACGAGACGCTGCACGTAATGGGCATGTGCATGGGTGCGCTGCTCGCCGTCGAGACGGTGAAGCGCGAGCAGCACGCCAGCGGACGTCTCGTAGCGCTCGCGCCACCCATCTACATCGACGGCTGGGCTACACCGTGGTATCGCGGCCTGCGCCCGCTGCTGTATCGGATCCCTACCGTACCCGAGCGGATGAAGGTCGCCGAGGAAGATCCGTACGGCATCAAGAACGAACAGCTGCGCGAGATCGTCAAGGCGAAGTTCGAGCGCGGCGAGAACTTTCATTATGGCTGGGTGCCGCTCGCATGCCTGCGCGAAGTCGACCGCCTGCGCGGAATGGTGATGAAAGGGCTCGATCGGATCGCCTGCCCGGCGCTCGTCGTGCACGCGAGACAGGACGAGCTCACCAGCCTGCGCTCGGCGCATTACCTCGTCGAGCGCATCGGCGTGGGCAAGCGCGCAGGGCAGGCGCGGATGGTAGTGCTCGAGGACAGCTACCACATGATATGCGTCGACAACGACCGCGAGATCGTCGTCAAGAACGTGCTCGAATTCCTCGATGCCAGCGCCGCCGGATCGCTCGGCATGACGCACGACGATCCGCGGATGACACCGGCGCAGATGGCCGAATTGTTGAGCGGCGCGCAGTCCGATCTGGCGCGGGGCGACTTCGCGGCACTGTACGAGCGCGGCATTCCCGATTTCGCGTGGTATCAGGCCGGCGCGAACCGGACAAGCGGGATTTTTCGCGGGCGCAAGGGACTCGCCCGCCTGCAGACCTGGAGCGGCGAAGGCGTGGGGTTCACCGCGTTCGGTGCGCCCGTTTTCAACGCCGGCATGGGCGTCGTGCCCGCGACGATGCAATCGGGCGCGCTCACGTCGCAGGGCGTGCTCGCGTTCGCGTTGCGCCAGGGCCGATTGCTGGAAGCGCGCTGGTTTCCCGACGAGCCGCAACTCGAAGACCGGCACTTTGGCGGCGAGCCGATACCCGATGGTCCGACACCGGCCGAGCGCGCATTCGAGGCCGCGGCTGCCGCGTCGAAGACCCTGCGCAGGGCGCCGGACAACGACACGCTGCTCGCGCTCTATTCGCTGTACAAGCAAGGCAGTGTCGGCGACGTGACAGGCGCGCGCCCCGGCGTGATGGACGTCGTGGGACGCGCAAAGTACGACGCGTGGCACGCCCGGCGCGGCCTGCCGCGCGAGCAGGCGATGAGCGAATACGTCGCGCTGGTCGACAAATTGAGGGCGGCTGAAGCAAAGGCCGCCTGATCTCCGTCGCATCGTCACGCGACGCGCCTGTCGGCGCTCCACACGTCCACGCTGTCAACCGACCTGGCGGACCCGGACGCTGCTCGGACGGACGGTGTTGCCAAGGTCCAACCGCCCGCGCAACGTCCGCGCGTCGGGGGCACGACCTGCCCGACCGCGAACATCACGCAAGTGTTCGTGCGATTGCTCGGCAGCTGAAGGAACTCGCGCGGCGCGCTGCTACAGGCCGAGCCAGGCGATCGTCTTCTCTTCGAGATCGGCGTCCGTGGCGACGAACGCCTTGTAGCCGCTCGCGGCAAGCGCGCGCCGGCCTGCATCCGATTGCGCGAGATTCACGAGCACGTCGTGAATCCGCTCGCGCTCCTCCGGCGTGAGCCGGCTCGACGCGATCACCTGCTTGATCGGCACGCCCCGCGAGCGCAGCACGACTTTCCCGCCCTTGTCGGTCCATTGCTTGACGACGCCGCTGGCCGCCGTCGCTCCGACGGTCGCGAATCCATTTTCGAGGTAGAACGGCACGGCATCCTGGTAGCGCGTCGTCAACAGCTTCAAGTCGCCGGTGCGCACGTTGCCGGTCCGGAGCATCGAGCGAACCATGACCGCCGTGATCGAATCGGGATCGGGCGTCACCATCTTGCGGCCCTTGAGGTCGCCCAGGTCCTTGATCGGCTCGTCGGCTTTGGCGAGCAGCGAGACCGTGTAGTCGGTGTAGCCACTCGTCCACGCGATCGAGCGGTAACGTCCCGCCTTGATCTCTGCCATCGCGACATGCGCCGGATGGATGAAGGCGATGTCGAATTCCTGCCGGGCCAGGCCGGCGCGCGCGTCGTCGTACGCGGGAACGAGCACGACCCTGACGTTGCGCCGCATCGCCTTGCCGATGACTTCGGCCAGCGGCTCGAACTTGTCGCGGATTTCCTTGGGCGTCGCCTGGTAGGTGACGCCCTCCGTCACTGAAAAGACCAAATCGGGCGTCGATCCCGCCGGCTCGGCCAGCGCGGCCAGCGAACTGCCAGCCGCCAGGGCGACCACGATGCGAGCCAGAACCGTCCGGAGCACGTTGGTGAATGCCATTTCTCGTAAGGCTCCCCGAGGCGTACGGCCATCGAGCTTGGTGGAAGAAACTCTTTAAGAGCATGGCGCGTGCCACGGGACTGGATGCCCGGCGCTGGCCAGACGAACGTGCCGCAGCCCGTTCCAGCGCTCGGAGACCATCCATCGTGCGCGAATCGGCATTGCTCGGCTCGGACCTGTGGGTCTTTCGGGCGCCACGACCGTTGCCGACGTCGCTTTATTCCATGTCGCATAACAACGCGGCTGCGCCGGTTAGACACAGTAAGCGCTCTCGCAATATCTCTTCCGCGATCCGAAAGAGGTCCGTGAAGAATCATTGCGCGTCGCTCGAATCCCGGCGTCGTCCCGGCAAGGTCGCTGTCGTGGTCCTTCCGGCAACGCACGGGGCACTCCCGTCACTCTTTGCAAGGAGCACGACATGTTTCGCAAACCGCAGTCCGTCCGTAACGCCGTCCTCGCCGCCGCGACGCTTGCACTTGCCGCATCCGGCGTTGCATTCGCCGACGACAGCAGCATCGCAAGGCTCACCGGCGATTCGTATGCGTACTTCAACAACATGGACTACAGCCCCGGCAAGTTCAACGTCGAGCGCACGCCGCGCACGCAGGACGGCAGCACGCTCGCAGAATCGCCCGCGAAGCTGCCGCCTTACAGCGACCCGGCGATGATGTCGTCCGCGCGTCGCGACGTCGACAAGTCGACCAGTCCGATCCGCGACGATCGCGGCGGCTGATCCGGCCGCTTCATCCCCACCCGCTGCATCCGCACGCTGTGCGACCGGGACGGCACCGCCGTTCCGGTCGTATGCGTGCGCGTCGCCGTTGCAATCACTCTCGCCGCACGTTTGCCGTTCTTTCTACCGTGCCGCCTTTACTTCGACTCGCAGCTCTCTATTCCCGCGGGAATGTCGCACGGGCCTCCCGGGTATCCACGACGAATCGTTTGCAAATCGTATTCGTCGATCCCGGGGAGGAACGTGTCATGCAGTCACGCCAGGTCATTTGCACGAAGGTGCTCATCGTCGCGGTCGCCGCGACGTCGAGCGCCGTATCGATAGCCGCCGACGCCGATTCGCTGGAGGAGTTGAATCGTCAGATCGAAGTGCTCAGCCAGAAAGTGCTCGAACTCGATCGCAAGCAGCAGGCCGCCGAGCGGGAGCAGACGGAAGCCGCGAAGAACGTCGTCACCGCCGGCGCGTCGAAAGGCTCGTTCAAGCTGCCTGGATCGAGTACGTCGGTGACGCTCGGCGGCTACGTCAAGCTCGATGCCGTGTTCACCACTCCGAGCGCAGGCGTTGCGAGCACTGCCGACCTGTTCCTGCAGCCGAACGCAATTCCCGTCGGGCCGGGCGCGGGCGACAACGAGCGCAACCAGGTGAAGTTCGGTGCGCGCGAATCGCGGGTGTTCGCCAAGACGAGCACGCCCACGTCGTGGGGTGACCTCGTCACGTACGTCGAGGGCGATTTCTACGGTGCGGATGGCAACGAGAGCGTCAGCAATTCGAACGGCCTGCGCCTTCGCCACGCCTACGGATCGCTGGGACCGCTGCTCGGCGGCCAGACGTGGACGAACTTCATGTACGTGCCGTCGTTGCCGGAGACGGTCGATTTCGGCGGACCCGTGGGCCAGATATTCGACCGCCAGGCCCAGATCCGGTGGACGCAGCCGTTCAGCGCAGCGGGCTCGCACGCAGGCGGCCGATGGTCGGTGGCGCTCGAGAACCCGGAATCCGTTGTCACGCTGCCCGGCGGCGCGAGCTTCCGGGCCGACGACGACCACTTCCCGGACATCACCGGTCAGGTCCAGTTCGACACGTCGAAGGGCAGGGTAGCGGTGGCAGGACTGCTGCGGCAGGTGCGGGCCGATTCGACCTCGCCCGCGGTCACGGACCAGTCGTTCGGCGGTGCGCTCAGCGTCGCCGGCGTCGTCCCGACGGTCGGCAAGGACGACGTGCGGTTCACCGTCAGCGCCGGCAACGCAATCGGCCGCTACTCGAACGGATTCTTCGCGGATGGCATCGTGGGATCGGATGGGCGCATCCGGCTGGCCCGGCAGTGGCTGTGGTACGCGGCGTACCGGCATTTCTGGACGGATGCGCTGCGGTCGAATGTCGTGCTTTCCAGCGCGAGCGCGAGCAACCCTGCAGGGACGCCGGCCGGCACGAACCGGGACACTCAGTCGGCGCACGTCAACCTGATCTGGAGCCCGGTTGCGAACACCGATCTCGGCGTCGAATACATTCTGGCGAGCCGCCGCACCGAGGACGGACAGAGCGGTCACCTGAACCGCCTGCAGGTGGCGGCGAAGTACTCGTTCTAGCAAAGCGGAAGGGCCGGGGAATAAACTGGGCAGGACCGCGGTATGACCGGGAAGCACCGGAGAATTCGTTGTCCGACCCCACTCGCTTTGACGCGCTGGTCCTGCCGCACCTCGATGCCGCGTACAACCTTGCGCGCTGGCTGACGCGCGACACGCACGACGCCGAGGACGTCGTGCAGGACGCGTGCATAAGGGCGCTGAAATACATCGGCTCACTGGAGGGCGGGGATGCGCGCGGCTGGTTCCTGAAGATCGTCCGCAACGCGTTCTACGACTGGCTCGGGCGCAACCGCCCCGCGGAAGTCGTCAACGACGAGAACGAGGCGGTGGATGCGGCCGTCGATCCCGTCGCGATCTCGCCGGAGCAGGCGGCGATGCGCAAGGCAGAGCTGCGGATGCTGGCGGATGCGGTGGAGGCATTGCCGCTGCAATACCGCGAAGTGCTGATCTTGCGCGAGCTCGAGGAGCTCTCCTACAAGGAAATCGCGCGCGTCGCCGACATCCCGGTCGGAACGGTGATGTCGAGGCTCGCGCGGGCGCGCGGGCTGCTGCAACGCTCGCCGCTGCTGTACGCGGTCAATGGACAAGTGACGAGGAGCGCGCGATGAACTGCAAGGACGCGACGGCGCTGATCGCCGCATACGTCGATGGTGAGACCGGCCGGGTGCAATTCCGCTCGATCAAGAGCCATCTCGCCGCCTGTCCCAACTGCGCAGCCGAGCATGACGGGCTCGTCGCGCTGCGCGCACGGGTTCGCGCCGAAGTGCCGCGTTACACGGCAACGCCAGCGCTTCGCGCCCGCATCCAGGCGACGCTCGACGCTGCCCGTCAGCCCGCGCCTGCGCGCCGGCGGAACTGGTTCGATCGCCTGCGGTCGGCCGTCGGCGGCGCAGCGCCCGGCGCGCGGGCGCCGGCCGCATCGACGTTGGCCGCCGATCGCAGCCGCTGGCTCGTGGGCGGCGCGATGGCTGGGTGCGCGGCGACCCTGCTCGCCTGGTTCGTCGGCACCGCGGTAACGGACTGGCGGGTCAACGAGGATCTCGCCGTCGAGGCGGTGACCTCGCATGTTCGCGCGACGCTCGGCCACCAGCTGATCCAGGTTGCGTCGTCGAACCAGCATACGGTGAAGCCTTGGCTGTCGGCGCGCCTCGACTATTCGCCGCCGGTGCCCGACCTGCAGACCGAGGGTGTCACGCTGGTCGGGGGTCGCGTCGACTACGTGGACCGACATCCGGTGGCCACACTCGTCTACAAGATCCGCGATCACAACATCGATGTGTTCGTGCGTCCGGAATCCGCGCGCGCGCCGCCGTCGGCGCTGCGCACCGTGCGTGGTTTCAATGTCGCGCATGCGACGGGATCGGGCATGGACTGGCTCGCCGTGTCGGATTTGAGCTCGGGTGAACTGACATCGCTCGTGCAGCGGCTTGCACGCGACGACTCGATGGCGAAGCCCTGACGATCACGCGAATTTCCGGGAATAAATCGATGCTTATCTCGATAGGACGTGTAGGCACTCCCGCCGTCACGACAAGGAACCGAGATGAGCACGCAAGACCCCGATACGCCGACGCTCACGCGCCGGCAAGCGTTGAAATGCCTCGCCAGCTGGAGCGGCGCTGCCGTTGTCTGGACGGTCGCGGGTGGCGTGCCGCGCGCGCTCGGCGCGACGCGGGGCGACACGCCGATGGCTGCAACGCAGGCAGGTGCACTGACTTTCGTGCAGATCAGCGACACGCACATCGGCTTTCGCAAGGATGCGAATCCCGACGTCGTCGGTAGCCTGCGGCGCGCCATAGCCGACATCCACGCGCTGCCCGAAGCACCCGCGTTCGTCGTGCACACGGGCGACGTCAGCCACCTGTCGAAGCCCGAGGAATTCGCCACTGCGCGCGACCTGCTGAAGGAGATCCGCGTCGATCGCGTGCACACGGTTCCCGGCGAGCACGACACGATCGACGACGGTGCGACCGGCTACCTGAAGTTCTTCGATCACGACGGCAACGGCAAGTCCTGGTACAGCTTCGACCAGGGTGGCGTGCATTTCGTGGGGCTCAACAACGTGCTCAACTTCAAGCTTGGCACGATGGCGTCGCTTGGAGACGATCAGCTCGCGTGGCTCAAGTCGGATCTCGCCGGCGTGTCGAACTCCACCCCCGTCGTCGTGCTCGCGCACATACCACTGTGGACGATCTGGGAGCCATGGGGCTGGGGTACGGCGGATTCCGCGCAGGCGATGGCGCTGCTGCGCCCCTTCGGTTCCGTGACGGTCCTGAACG
>Ga0207643_10000858_pt1 | contig 18354 bp, 1 predicted proteins | sample KBSMisM62_FD_184313 | JGI IMG/M metagenome (GOLD analysis project Ga0207643, IMG submission 184313) | Miscanthus rhizosphere microbial communities from Kellogg Biological Station, Michigan, USA - KBS Miscanthus M6-2 (SPAdes) (version 2) | ecosystem: Host-associated > Plants > Roots > Rhizosphere...
TAGAAACCGGACCACTCGTACGTGCCCGGCTGCTCACGTTGAACGCGGAAGAATGTGTGCTGATCTTTACGATGCATCACATCATCTCTGATGGATGGTCCATGGGCGTGCTCGTGAATGAAATCGCGGCACTCTACAGGTCTTATATAGATGATCAGCCGTCGCCGCTCGCGGAGCTGCCGGTGCAGTATGCCGACTTCGCCGAATGGCAACGCGAGTGGTTAACGAAGGAGAATCTCGAACGCCAGCTTCAATACTGGAAGCAACAACTGGGTGGCGAGCTTCCAGTTTTGGAGCTGCCGACCGATAGCGTGCGTCCGCCACGCCAGAGTTTTCGCGGAGCCGTGCGGCGATTTGCGCTTTCCGAAGAACTCTCGGCGGCCATCAAGAGTTTGAGCAGACAGGAGGGCGCTACGCTCTTCATGACCTTGCTGGCGGCATTTCAATCACTGCTTCATCGCTACACGAATCAGACTGACATCCTCGTCGGGACCGCCATCGCGAATCGAAATCGCGCCGAGATTGAAGGTCTCATCGGCTTCTTCGTCAACACGCTGGTTTTGCGCACCGACTTCAGCGGCCATCCGACATTTCGTGAGCTGCTCCGACGCGTTCGTGATCTGACGCTCGGAGCATATGCGCACCAGGACTTACCCTTTGAAAGAATCGTCGAAGAGTTGCAGCCCGCGCGCGATCTGAGCCGCAACCCGATTTTTCAAGTCTCTTTCAATCTGCAAAATGCGCCCATACAGGAACTGGAGCTGCCTGGTCTTACGATTAGGACGCAGGAGTTTGAGAGTCTGACGACAAGGTTCGATCTCGAATGCCACATGTGGGATATGGCCGGTGGTCTTCAGGGTTTTCTCTTCTACAGCACAGACCTCTTCGCGGAAGTGACCATCGAGCGTCTGCTTGCACACTACCGAAAATTTCTCGAAGAGGTGGTCGCCAATCCCGACCAGCATGTGTCAGAGATAAAGTTTTTGACTGAAGACGAACGGCACAAGCTGCTCTTCGAATGGAACGACACACAGCATCCGATTACACGCGACATCTGCGTACATCATCTCTTCGAAGCCCAGGCCGCAAAGATGCCCGGTGCACTTGCGGTCGAGTTCGCGGGCGAGCAACTGACTTATGCCGAATTGAACGAGCGTGCCAACCAACTGGCGCGCTACCTGCGCGACCTTGGTGTCGGGCCGGAGTCTTTGGTCGGCATTTGCATTGAGCGTTCAAACGAGATGTTGATAGGACTACTCGCTATCCTCAAAGCGGGCGGTGCGTACGTGCCGCTCGACCTGGCTTATCCGCCGCAACGTCTGTCTTTCATTCTCAAAGACGCGCGTCCATCGGTCGTGCTGACAAAGCATGGCTGGTTGCAGAGGCTTCCCAAAAGCGAAGCGCAGGTAGTGTGTGTTGATGCCGTAAGAGAATTGCTTGAGCGGGAGAGCGCGGAGAATTTGCATGCCACTGTGACGTCTGAGAACGTCGCCTATGTCATTTACACCTCGGGTTCGACCGGAATACCTAAAGGCGTGGCGGTGCCGCACCGCGCAGTAATTCGGCTGGTGCGCGAGACTGATTACATCAGGTTCGCCGCGGATGAGGTGTTTCTGCAACTGGCGCCGGTTTCCTTCGATGCTTCGACCCTGGAGATCTGGGGCAGTCTGCTGAACGGGGCGCGATTAGTGATTATGCCGCCGCACACACCATCGCTGGCGGAGCTTGGAGCCGCATTACGCGACTACAACGTGACGACCTTGTGGCTGACAGCCGGTTTGTTTCACCTGATGGTGGATGAGCAGCTGGAGGATCTGAAGAGCGTGCGGCAGTTGCTGGCCGGTGGCGATGTTTTGTCGGCGGCGCACGTACAGCGGTATCTGGCTGCTACAGATAACGGAGTGCTGATCAACGGCTATGGGCCAACGGAGAACACGACGTTTAGTTGTACGCACCGGATGCTGGCCGGTTGGGAGCTGCGGGGGAGCAGTGTGCCGATCGGGCGGCCGATTACGAACACGCAGGTGTACGTGTTGGACCAGCGGCTGGAGCCGGTGCCGATCGGAGTGGCGGGCGAGTTGTATCTGGGTGGCGCAGGATTGGCGCGTGAATATCTGCGGCGGCCGGAGTTGACTGCGGAGAAGTTTGTGCCGCACCCGTACAGCACGGAAGCGGGAGCGCGTTTGTATCGCACTGGAGATCAGGTGCGCTGGCTGGCGGATGGGACACTGGAGTTTGTGGGGCGATTGGACCAGCAGGTGAAGGTGCGCGGGTTTCGCATCGAACTCGGCGAGATCGAGGCAACGCTCGGCGAGCAGGAGGACGTCAAGGAGGCGGTTATCGTTGCTCGCGAAGACGGTGCCGGCGAGAAACGTCTCGTGGCCTATGTCGTTCCTCGCACCGAAGTTCAGGGCATGTATCAAGAGAGAGCGCAGTTGATTTCGCGCCTGCGCGGGCATCTCAAAGAAAAATTGCCGGTCTACATGATTCCGGCCTCATTCGTGTTGCTCGATGCGTTGCCGCTCACTCCGAACGACAAAGTTGATCGGCGCGCGTTGCCTGCGCCTGATGAGGCTCGACCGGAGCAAGCCGGCGATTTTGTGGCGCCGAGCACTCCGATCGAAGAGTTGCTTTCGCGCCTCTGGGCGGAAGTGCTCAGGGTTGAGAGCGTGGGTGTGCATGACGACTTTTTCACGCTTGGCGGACACTCCCTGCTGGCAACGCGGCTCGTCTCTCGTGTGCGTGAAAGCCTTGGGGTGGAGTTGCCCATTCGCAGTTTGTTTGAAACGCCGACCGTCAGGGACTTAGCCGGACATGTCGAAGCCGCTTTGCGCGACCGGACAGGCAAGCAAGCTCCGCCTATTGTTCGCGTCTCGCGTGAAGCAAATCTCCCGCTTTCATTTGCGCAGCAGCGTCTCTGGTTCCTTCATGAGTTGGAGCCGACCAGCTCTTTCTACAACGTTCCCGTCGCCGTGCGATTGCGCGGTCGTTTGCGGATTGATGCGATGCAACGGACGTTGAATGAAATCGTCCGGCGGCACGAAAGTCTGCGTACGAGTTTTCCGACCATCGACGCGCAACCCGTGCAGTCGATTGCCCCCGCGCTCACAATCGACGTGCCCTTGATTGATCTTTCGACGCTCCGCGAAGAAGAGCGCGAGCGCGAAGCGCAGAGGCGCGCGACGGAAGAGGCGCGCGCGCCCTTCAATCTCGCGACGGGGCCGCTCGTGCGTGCGAGCCTCGTGCGTCTCGGCGCGGAAGATCATGTGTTGCTCGTGACGATGCATCACATCGTCAGTGATGGCTGGTCAATGGGTGTGCTCATCAGGGAAGTCGGGGCGCTCTATCGAGCCTTCCTCGACAACGAGCAATCTCCCCTTCCGGAGTTGCCGGTTCAGTACGCAGACTTTGCGGTCTGGCAGCGTCGCTGGTTGGCGGGCGAGGTCTTTGAGACGCACCTGCGTTACTGGAGACGACAACTTGGCGGTGAACTGCCGGTGCTCAAATTGCCGACCGACAAACCGCGCCCGGACGTGCAGAGTTTCCGCGGCTCGAGCGAGTCGTTGCAATTGCCTATGCCGCTGGTCGAAGAGCTCAACGCACTATCGAAGCGCGAAGGCGTAACGTTCTTCATGCTGCTGCTGGCAGCATTCAAAGCATTGCTTTCGCGCTACACGGAGCAGCCGGATATCGTCATCGGGTCGCCAATCGCCAATCGCAACCGCGTGGAACTGGAAGGACTGATCGGATTCTTTGTCAATACGCTGACACTGCGCACAGACCTTTCCGGCAATCCGACTTTCCGCGAACTTCTGAGGCGCGTGCGCACCGTCGCTTTGGAAGCCTACGCACATCAGGACATGCCGTTCGAACAACTCGTCGACCAGATGCAGCCCGAACGAACGATGAGTCGGAACCCGCTGTTTCAGGTGATGTTCCAGATGGAGAACACGCCGAAAGAGGACTTGCCTCTACCCGGTCTGGTGCTCAGTCCGGTCGAGGTCGAACGGGTTACGACGCAGTTTGATTTGAGTTTCGACGTGATGGAGAACGACGAGGGTCTCATGGTCATTGCTGAGTACAGCACGGACCTCTTTAACAAGGCGACCATCTCCTCGATGCTTCGGCGCTGGCAGATTCTTCTGGAAGGAGTTGTCACAAACCCGGATACTCGGCTCGACGAACTGCCGCTGTTGATCGGTGCTGAGCGCGAACAGTTGGTTAGTGGTTGGAATGAGACGCGCAAAGAATTTGCCGCGGAACGTTCGCTGCCGGAGTTGTTCGAGGCGCAGGTGGCGTCGCGACCCAGCGCATTGGCTGTTGTTTCAGATCACGAGCAGTTGACGTTTGCCGAACTAAACCGGCGCGCGAACCGTCTGGCGCACCTTCTTGCGGCGCGTGGGATGGGGCCTGAATCGTTGGTAGGCCTCTGTATGGAGCGTTCCGCACAGATGATCGTCGCACTGCTCGGCATCCTCAAAACAGGCGCAGCCTATCTTCCACTCGACCCTTCGCTTCCGCGTGAACGTCTCGCCTTCATGCTCGAAGATGCAAAGCCGGCAGTGGTGCTGACAGCGGAAGAACTATCAGCCACGGATTACACAGATCAGAGCCACGGATCAGATCCGGATCTAATCCGTCGCTTTGATCCGCGTCATCTGTGTTACGTCATCTACACCTCCGGCTCGACGGGTAGACCCAAGGGCGTCGCGATCTCACATCAATCGCTTGTCAACCATAGCCTCGCCGTCTCCGCAGCCTACGGGCTGACGACAAACGATCGCATCCTGCAGTTTGCGTCAATCAGCTTTGACGTGGCCGCCGAAGAGATTTTTTCGGCGTTGCTAAGCGGCGCAAGCATTTTTCTTCCGAGTGAAAAAGTGATTGATAGCGTCGGCCTGCTTCGATTGATTGAGGATGAGAAGCTGTCCGTCCTCAATCTGCCGGCGCCCTTCTGGCATGCGTGGGTGAGAGAATTGGCAACGACGGGCAGAAGCGCGCCGCCGGGTCTTCGTCTGTTGGTCGTCGGGAGTGAAAAGGTTTCACTCGAAGTTTTCGACGCATGGCGGCGACTCGCACCTGAAGCCAGACTAATCAACGCTTATGGAACGAGTGAGACGACGATCACTTCTACACTCTACGAGCCGGAAGAGAGCGCGCCGGCAGCAGGCATAGGTGCTTCACTTCCCATTGGCCGTCCCATCGCCAACACGCGGGTCTATATTCTGGACCATCATCTCCAACCCGTTCCGGCTGGTGTGCCTGGCGAGTTGTACATCGGCGGGACGGGACTTGCCCGTGGCTACTTGATGCGCCCTGAGCTGACAGCAGAGCGGTTCATTCCCGACCCGTTCGGACTCGAGGCCGGAGTGCGCATGTATCGAACCGGAGATCGTGCGCGTTTCCTGTCCGAGGGGCAGATCGAATTTCTTGGCCGTTCGGATCATCAGTTGAAACTGCGAGGCTATCGAATCGAGCCGGGCGAGATTGAATCTGCGCTCAAACGACATCCGGCGGTGCGCGAAGCGTTGGTACTGGCGCGTGAAGACTCGAGCGGCGATAAACGTCTGGTTGCCTACGTCACGCAGAACGCGGAACTATCAAAACCGCTCGACAAGGAAGCAGAACTGGAAGAAGAACAACTGGCGCAGTGGCAGATAGTACACGACGACGAAGTCTTCAATCAGACCACGCCCCTGGCCGACCCGACCTTCAACATCAGCGGTTGGAACAGCAGTTACACGGGCGAGCCCATTGCTGCCGAAGAGATGCGCGAGTGGGTGGATGATGCGGTTGAGCGCATTCTCTCTCTCGCACCGAAGCGTGCGTTGGAGATCGGATGCGGAACGGGTCTTCTCCTTTTCAAACTGGCGCAGTATTGCGAGACGTACACCGGCACGGACTTTTCACCCGCCGCGCTTAGTTACGTGCGGCAGCAGCTCGCGGCCCGCGGTGGAAGGGACGGTGAAGTCATGTTGCTTGAGAGACGTGCCGACGACTTTCGAGACATCGAGCCAAACTCTTTCGACGCCGTGATTCTCAATTCGGTAGTGCAGTATTTTCCAAGTGTCGCTTATCTTTTGCGTGTGCTCGAAGGTGCGGTCAGGGCGACCCGTTCGGGAGGGTTCGTCTTTGTCGGCGACGTTCGCAGTCTGCCGCTCCTCGAAGCTTTTCACACGTCGGTCGAGATTTTTAAATCTGGTGACGCACTTTCCCCTGAAGAGTTGCAGCGACGTGTTAGCAAGCGCGTTAGTGATGAAGAGGAGCTTATTCTCGATCCCGCTTTCTTCGATGCTCTCAAAGAGCATCTGCCACAGATCAGCGACGTCGAGATTCTGCCAAAGCGCGGTCGCGTGCAAAACGAGTTGACGCGATTCCGTTATCAGGTCGTCATCCACATCGGCGAGCATACTGCACATGCCGATATACAACGTAGCAAAGCGTGGGGCGAGTATGCCAACAATCCTCTGCAAGGAAAGTTCGCGCGGTATCTAATTCCACAGTTGCGAAACACGCTCGAGGAACAACTGCCCGACTACATGATGCCCTTCTCGTTCGTGGTGCTCGACGAGTGGCCGCTCACACCAGGCGGAAAGATCGACTTGCACGCACTGCCCGCGCCTGACACTGCGCGGTCACAAGGACAGGGCACGTTGGTTGCTCCGCGCACAGCGATCGAGCAGACGTTAGCCCCGGTCTGGTCTGAGTTGCTCGGTCTTGCGCGCGTCGGGATTCACGACAACTTCTTCGAATCAGGCGGTCATTCGCTGCTGGCCACGCAACTCATCTCACGCGTCAGAGAGAAATTTCAAGTCGAGATAGGGCTGCGCCAGTTGTTCGAACGTCCGACCATCGAGTTATTCGCAACCGCGATCGAAGAGGCGCAGCACGAGAGCGCGGCGCCACAGATACCGGAAATTGTTCCGATTGCGCGACAGGCGCATCGTATAAAACGCGCTGCACTTCGCCGTCCCTAAGGGTCTTCATCCACAGATTACACAGATTGTACAAATGAATCTGTGTAATCCGTGGATACAGCTCGGTCCAGATTACGAATGACGGGATGCAGCAGCGCCAGGGCTGCGAGTAACGCCGTCAGGACGCCGGAGAGGATGAAGATGGTGGGCGCGCCCACGTGATCGGTCGCCCATCCGACGAAGCCGCTCCCGATCGGAACGAGCGCCATCGAGCCGAGCGTGGCGATGCTCATTACTCTGCCGAGCACCTTGCCGGGAATCAATTCCTGCAAGGTGTTGATGAAGATCAAATTCGGTATACCGAAGGCCACGCCGATCAGGAACGCAGCAGGCGCAACGGCGTAAATGTTTGCTGAGAGTCCGAACACGGCAATCAACAGTCCGCCGGCTATCCATAGGCTGTACGCGAACAAGCCGCGCGCACGCAGGCCGGATGTTCGTCCAAGCCAGACTGTCCCGAGTATCGTTCCCGCAATCGTTCCGGCGGCGAGCATCGAATAGAGCAGTCCGAGAGACCCAACCCCGCCGTGTAGATGACCTTTGACGAGGAAGGGAAGCGCGATGGCGAACGGCGCGGACAGAGTAATGTTTCCGAGCGAAGCAATCACGATCGTAATCGAGAGCCACGATGACTTGCGTACAACCTCTACGCCTTCACGGAAATCATGCAGCACGCTCTTGCGTTCTTTCGACACATGCCCGGCCAGGGCGAGCCTGACCAGCGGCGCGAGACACAGCGCAGAGATAACGAAAGAGAGAAAGTCGATCGTGAAGGCGGTTGGTGCGCCGCTTGTGCTAACAATCAGAGCGCCCAGCGCTGGGCCGGCAATCTCGGCGAGTTGATCGCTCAGGGTCGTCAATCCGTTGGCGCTCGGCAGTAGTTCCCGAGGAACGATTTCAGGGACGATGGCCCTGTAGGCCGGCCCAAAAAACGCGCCGACAATGCCAAACAAGACGCTGACGACGTAGATATGCCAGGTTTCGAGACGGTGCGCAAAAGCGAGTCCGGCAACGATGCCGATGAGGAGACCCCGCAATGTGTCTGATAAGAACATCACGCGAGCGCGCGAGTACCGGTCAACCGCGACGCCACCGACGAGCAGAAAGACAAGCATCGGCGCTGAAGCGAATATAAAAATGGAGCTCATCGCTGTCGCCGAGCCGGTCTTTTCCAGAACCCACCACGCCAGCGCAACACGATAGATGTTGTCGCCGAGTGCTGAAAGTTGCTGTCCTGACCAGAGCAAGGCGAAAGGACGAACGGTGAGCGATTTGAAAAAAGTCATAGCCAGAGCAATTTATACCTTGAAAGTAACGTGTGTTATAAGTATCCCTTCATAATTATTCAGGTTTGGTGTAAAGCCCAGCGCCATACCTCTCTGCTCTGCCGGAATCTCCCATCAGGTAGAAGCTTCGATTCATCGGGCAAAGCATGACGATCTGTTCCGAGCGTCTTTATCAACCCGACATCATAGTTTCCTCTTTCGTCGAACTGCTTCAGCAGCGGGCGGCGTCTGCGCCTGACCGTGTAGCTTATCGCTTCCTCGGCGACGGCGAGACCGGGGAGTCTAGCATCACTTACGGAGAGTTGAACCTTCGTGCTCGCTCGATTGCCGCCTCACTGCAAGAGATGGGCGCGTGTGGTGAGCGTGCCCTGCTCCTGTACCCGGCGGGACTCGCTTACGTCGAAGCATTTTTCGGATGTCTCTACGCGGGCGTCATCGCCGTTCCGGCGCCCCCGCCGCGTCTAAATCGAAACGCTCAGCGGCTTCAAACGATGGCCAGGGACGCTGAAGCGACGTTTGCACTCACCAACGCTGCATTCCTCACAAGGATGGAGTCCATTGCCACGCAGTTACCGGAACTCGCACGTTTGCGTTGGCTGGCGACCGACACCACTGATGTCTCGCTCGCCGGTACATATCTGGAGCCGGAGTTGAGCGCGGACAGTCTGGCCTACCTGCAATACACCTCCGGTTCAACAGCCACGCCGAAGGGTGTGATGGTCACGCACGGCAATGTTCTGCACAATTCGGCCTCCATTCACCAGGGCTTTGCGCATACACCCGACAGTCGCGCGCTCACATGGCTTCCACATTTTCACGATATGGGTCTGATCGACGGCATTATCCAGCCCCTCTATGGCGGATTCCCTGTCATCATCATGTCGCCGGCCTCTTTTCTTCAACAGCCACTGCGCTGGTTGGAAGCCGTCACGCGCTTTCAAATCACGCATACAGGTGGCCCAAACTTCGCTTACGACCTGTGTCTGCGCCGTGTAAAGACAGAGCAGCGCGCAAGACTCGATTTGCGCAGTTGGCGCGTAGCTTATAACGGCGCCGAGCCGGTGCGCTTTGAAACACTGCGGCGCTTTGCAGACGAGTTTCGTGAGTGCGGCTTTCGCTGGGAAGCGTTCTATCCGGCATATGGGCTGGCGGAAGCGACCCTGAAAGTCACGGGCGGCAGCAGCGCAGAACCGCCAGTCATCTGCACCGTCCACACTGATGCGCTCGAACAGCATCGTGTCGCGGAGGCTGTACCGGAGCAAGACAACACACGCACGCTCGTAGGTTGCGGACACGAGGGACTCGATACGGAGATCGAGATTGTCGATGCCGAAACGTTCAGGCGTTGTGCAACGGAAGAGGTCGGCGAAATTTGGGTCCAGGGGCCGGGAGTGGCGGCCGGTTACTGGAGGCGGCCGGAGGAGACTGAAGCCAGGTTTCACGCGCGCCTCGCCGAAGCAGACGAGTTGCTCTCAGAAAAGACTTACCTGCGAACGGGCGATTTAGGATTTGTCCGTGACGGTGAGTTGTTCGTTACGGGCCGGGTCAAAGACCTGATCATCATTCGTGGTCGAAATCTCTATCCACATGATCTGGAACTCGCCGTCGAGCAGTCTCACGAGGCGCTGCGAGCGGGCGCAGGTGCAGCCTTTTCTCTCGAGGTTGAAGGTGAAGAGCGTCTGGTCGTCGTGCAGGAATTGGAAGCACGCCGGCGTGCGGACCTGCCGTCGGTCATCGAATTGATTCGCCAGACGCTGGCGGAAGAGTTCGAGGTGCAGCCTTACGCCATCGTGCTTGTGAAAGCCGGAAGCGTACCAAAGACATCGAGCGGTAAGATTCAACGCAGCGCATGTCGCACCAGGTTCGAGACAGGCTCTTTCGACGCATTGGCAGAGTGGCGTGCGCCTCTCGACGTCGGAACTGATATCAGCGAGCAGATTGAGACGGCGGAACTCTCGAACAGCGAAGCTGTCGCGATATGGATACGCGGACAACTGGCAGCAAAGTTGAGGGTTGATGCCGGCTCAATTGATATTGATAGCTCAATCACGCGCTACGGCGTTGATTCATTGATTGCTATTGAGTTGGCCCACAGCATCGAGACGCATCTCGGCGTGCTACTCCCGATGTCTGAATTCATCAGCAGTCAGAGCCTCAGACAAATGGCCATGCGCTGTTTCGATCTGACCGAAGCGACGCGTTCCGCACCTCCGGTTCGTCCAATCTCTTTCGTAGAGGAATCTCACGCGTTTCCGCTGTCTCACGGACAACAGGCTCTCTGGTTCCTCCAGCAACTCGCACCGGAAAGCGTGGCTTATAACATCGCTTCGGCGCTCCGGATAAAAACGAAACCGGATGAGATTGCCCTGCGGAGTGCGTTTCAATCTCTCGTCGACCGTCACGCCACGTTGCGCACGACCTTCAGCGCCGTGCAGGGCAGGGCCATGCAGCATGTTCACGAAGGAGCGAAGGCTTCCTTCGAGATTGTCGATGCAACTCGCTGGAACGATGCCATGCTTGCCGAGCGTCTGCGTGACGAGGCGCATCTGCCTTTCGATCTGGAGCACGGCCCTTTGCTGCGCGCGCTACTGTTTAGCAGAGCAGACGACGAACAGGTCTTACTCGTGGTCGCGCATCACATCGTCATTGACTTCTGGTCACTGGCAATACTCATGCGCGAACTCGGCGAGCTCTATCGTGCCGAGACGAATGGCACAACGACGAAGCTTGCACCTCACACTTCAAACTACTTCGATTACGTTCGGTACGAGCAACATCTTCTGTCAGGTGAAGCGGGTGAACGGCTGGCGGGTTTCTGGCAGAAACAACTGGCGGGTGAACTACCTGTGCTCAATCTTCACACGGACAGGCCCCGCCCCGCCGTGCAGACATTTCGCGGCGCCTCCGAACCGCTCAGGCTCGATGCACAACTCACCGCACGGCTCAAAGCTTTGAGTCAAGCGAATGACGCAACCCTCTTCATGACTCTGTTGGCCGTCTTTAAGGTACTGCTCCATCGCTACACCGGACAGGAAGATTTACTTATCGGCTCGCCGATGGCGGGTCGTCAGTCAGCACAGTTTGCGTCAACCGTCGGCTACTTCGTCAACCCGGTCGTTTTGCGCACGTCACCCCACGGCACTCTTTCGTTTGCAGAATTTCTGAGACAGGTGCGTCACACAACGCTGGCCACTTTCGCGCATCAGGAGTATCCGTTTGCACTGCTCGTTAAACAGTTGCAACCGGAGCGCGACCCAAGCCGTTCGCCGCTCTTTCAGGTGATGTTCACCTTGAATAAGGCTCAGCTCTCGGGCGAAGAGGCGATGGGAGCTTTCTCTCTCGGAGAAGAGGGCGCGCGGATGAATCTTGGTGGCCTGCCTTTAGAGTCGATGCGACTTGAACAACGCATCGCGCAGTTCGACCTCTCACTTACGATGGTCGAAGCCGGGAATGAGCTGTCGGCTTCGCTCGAATACAACACGGACTTGTTCGACACCGCAACAATCAAGCGTATGCTTGGACACTTCCACACGCTCCTCGCCGCCGTTGCCGCTCGTCCATCTCAACGCCTCGATCGTTTACCGATGCTCGCTGACAGTGAGCGACACTTGTTGCTCGACGAGTGGAGCGGCGCAGTTGAAGATCGCGCAACTGCCAAAGGTGTCGCGCCTTTCGTCCATCAACTTTTCGAACAGCAGGTCGAGCAGCATCCGGAAAACACCGCCGTTGTTTTTGAAGGCGCACGACTGAACTATGGCGAATTGAACGCGCGTGCAAACAGACTCGCTCATTATCTGCGTCGCCGCGGTGTGGGGATGGATGTGCCCGTCGCGATCTGCGTCGAGCGTTCGTTGGAGATGGTCGTGGCGGTCATGGGCGTACTCAAGTCGGGCGGCGCGTATGTGCCACTCGATCCACGTTACCCGCGGGAGCGCCTCGCCTTCATGCTCGCAGAGACGCGTGCGCCGTGGCTGCTCACACAGAGACATCTGGTCGAAGGATTACCGGCGAGCAGCGCTCGAGCACTCTATCTTGATGAGGACTGGGATGAGATCGCGCGCGAGAGCGAAGACAATCCGAAAATCACACAGCAGCCAGAGAGCCTCGCTTATCTCATCTACACCTCCGGCTCGACCGGACGTCCGAAGGGCGTCATGGTTTCGCATCGGAACCTCGCCGCCGCTTATCAATCATGGCGGCAGCCTTACCTGCTCGACAGCTCGCCGTGCGTCCTGCAAACGGCAAACTTCTCTTTCGATGTTTTCACGGCGGATGTGCTGCGAGGTTTGATCTCCGGCGGACGAATGGTGCTGTGCTCGCGTGACACTATGCTCTCGCCGGAAAATTTATACGAGCTGATGCGTTCGGAGAAGGTAGAGCTCGCAGAGTTCGTACCCGCGCTCATGAGACCGCTCTTGCAGTATGTCGAAGAGACTCGTCAAACGTTCGACTTCATGCGTGTGTTCATCTGCGGCTCTGACGCTCTCTACGCTGAAGAGTACAAAAAACTGCGCCGATTCTGCGGCGCTGATGCGCGCGTGATCAACTCCTACGGACTCACTGAAGCCACAATCGACAATATCATCTTTGAGAACTCTGCTGCGGATGTACACCTGGACTGCTTCGCGCCGATCGGTCGCCCGTTTGCAGGCGTTCGCGCCTATCTCCTCGACAGTCAACTCCAACCTGTGCCCGTTGGCGTGGCGGGAGAGTTATATGTCGGTGGAGACTGCGTGGCGCGTGGCTATTTGAAACGTCCGGATTTGACCGCCACACGTTTTCTTCCGAACCCTTTTGCAGATGGGCCGGGCGCGCGTCTTTACCATACCGGAGACCTCGCGCGCTTTCTGGCTGATGGCAATGTCGAATTTCTCGGGCGCAAAGACGAGCAGGTGAAAGTGCGCGGGTATCGCATCGAGTTGGGAGAGATCGAAGCGACACTCAAACGGCACGCACGAGTGCGCGACGCTATTGTCGTCACCGCAAGTCACGGCAACGGTACGCAACGAGGCGAGACAAGGTTAGTGGCGTATGTAGTCGTCGGAGGTGAAGACAAGCTGGGGACGAAGCAGTTGCGCGAGTTTCTGGCAGAGAGTTTGTCGGAGCAGATGATTCCGTCTGCTTTCGTCTTTCTCGATGCCATACCAGTGACGCCAAACGGCAAGATTGATCGCCGCGCGCTGCCCCCTCCGGACTTTTCTGCCGACTTTTCTGTTAGCGACACAGTACAGACAGAGGATTTGCCGCGCACTGAGGCGGAGTGCGTTCTCGCCGGCATCTGGTCCGAACTGCTCAAGCTCGAGAGAGTCGGCCTGCGCGACAACTTCTTCCATCTGGGCGGAGATTCGATTCTAAGCATTCAGGTGGTCGCACGCGCCAGGCAGTCGGGCCTGCTGCTTACTCCGCGGCAAATTTTCGAGCATCCCACGCTTGCTTCGTTGGCTGCGGTAGCCGAGACGACTGCACAGACGGTCAATAAACAGGGGAATGAGCAGGGCCGCATCACCGGACACGTCTCGCTGACACCGATTCAACGTTGGTTCTTCGAACAGAACTTTCCCGCACCCGCACATTGGAACATGTCTCTCCTGCTCGAAACGAACGAGTGGCTGGACACGTCTCTTGTCGAACAAACACTCGTGCACCTGCTCGAGCATCACGATGCGCTGCGTCTCCGGTTCGCCAGGGAGAATAACGGCGAGGAGAACGGCTGGCGGCAATTTATCGCCAACGCTGAAGAGCCTCTCCAATGCGTGCGCCGCGTGGACTTATCCGGAGTGACGGCGGAGGAGCAACGCTCAGCGATCGAAGCGGCTGCCGAACAGGCGCAACGACGGCTCGACCTCGGCAACGGGCCACTGGTCCGTGTCGTGCTGTTCGATCTGGGTGCAAGCGGCCAGCGTCTCTTGTTTGTGGTCCATCATCTCGTTATTGACGGCGTTTCGTGGCGAATACTGCTGGAGGATTGGGAACGCGTTTACAGGCAATTGCAGTCGGGCGAGCGTGTCGAGCTGCCATCGAAGACAACCTCTTTTCAGCGTTGGGCCAAACGGCTGGACCAGTTGGCTCAAACGATGGAGTTGCAACGGGAGTTGGATTGTTGGACCGCTGTGTCGCAGCATACGAGCCGTCTCCCCGTCGATGCTCAAGGCAGAAACATAGAAGGCGTCGGACGCACGCTCACGGTTTCGCTTTCGACTGATGAGACGAATGCTCTGTTGCAGGACGTGCCGGCGGCTTATCACACACTCATCGACGATGCGCTGCTGACTGCGCTCGTGCGTGCCTTCCGGCGTTGGACGCACGAAGATGCATTGCTCCTCGAACTCGAAAAGCATGGCCGCGAAGAGCTCTTTGAAGATGTTGACTTATCGCGAACCGTCGGTTGGTTCACAAGTGCGTTCCCCATCCTGCTCAAACTCCAGCAGACGGCGACATTGGGCGATGACTTGAAATCAACGAAAGAACAGTTACGTCGCATCCCTCGCGGCGGCGTCGGCTATGGCTTGTTGCGCTACCTCTGCCGCGATGAAGAGGTTGTGCGACGGATGAGTGCGCTGCCTCGTGCAGAAGTCAGTTTCAACTACCTCGGACAATTCGACCAGACGTTTCAAACCTCCGGGCTGTTTCGATTGGCGCGCGAATCATCGGCCGGCGCGGCGCGCGGCCAACGTGACTGGGACGCGCAACGCGGCAATCTGTTGGAAGTCAATGCCGGCATCTTCGGCGGTCGCTTGCAGGCCGAATGGACATACAGCGCGGAGATTCACAGCAGCGTCACAGTCGAAAAACTGGCGCATGACTTCCTTGAAGAGCTGCAAGCATTAATCGCGCACTGTCTTTCGACGAAAGCAGGAGCCTATACGCCCTCCGACTTTCCGCTCGCGCGCATCAACCAGACGCAACTCGATGAACTGTTGCAGACGAGAAACGATGTAGTAGACCTCTTCCACCTGTCGCCGATGCAGCAGGGCATGCTCTTCCACATCCTTTACACTCCAAACACGGACGTCTACCTCGGCCAGTTCAGTTGCGCGTTGCAGGGCGGCCTCGATGCTAACGCGCTCAACAGCGCATGGCAGCAGACGCTCAACCGGCACGACGTCTTACGCGCGTCGTTCATCTGGCAGCATCTGGACGAGCCGCTTCAGTTGATTCATAAAAGCGTGAGCGTGCCGCTCGAGCAGCATGACTGGCGCGGCCTGACTGATGACGAACAGCGCGAGCGATTGGAGGCGTTCGTCATAACGGAGAGGCAACGCGGTTTCAATCTTTCCACGCCGCCATTAATGCGGCTGGCGCTCGTTCGTCTCAGCAGCGATTCATATCGTTTCGTATGGACGCATCATCACCTTTTGATCGACGGCTGGTCGGGCGCGCTTCTGCTGCGCGAAGTCTTCCACGCCTACGAAGCGTTGAGACGCGGTGAGCAGGTGGGCGCTGAGCCTCGACGTCCCTTCCGCGATTACATCACCTGGCTTGACCGGCAGGATCTATCAAAGGCTGAAGCCTTCTGGCGCGAGAACCTGAAAGGCTTCGATGCACCGACACCTCTCGTTATCGACCAGGCGAGTGCGGACACCGGCGGCAGCATGGAAGCGGCCGGTGAGAACGAAATACAACTTTCGCAAGAAACGACCGGCCGGTTGCAGTCGTTGGCGCGCAAGCATGGATTGACGCTCAACACCATTCTTGCCGGGGCATGGGCGCTGCTTCTCAATCGGTACAGTCAGGAAGAGACTGTCGTGTTCGGCGCGACAGTCGCGGGTCGCCCGCCTTCGCTGCCGGGCGTTGAAACAATGATCGGTCTTTTCATCAATACGCTGCCCGTCCGCGTGCGTATTGATGAGGAAGCGGAGTTGCTCACCTGGCTGGCAGGTTTGCAGGCGGAGCAGGTAGTTCTGCGTGATTATGAATATAGCCCACTCGTCGAGGTGCAGAGTTGGAGCGAAGTGGGACGTGGCCGGCCGCTATTCGAGAGTCTCCTGGTCTTTGAAAATTACCCGCTCGATGCCGCCGCACTCAAAGAGAATTTGAGTCTGCATCTGAAAGATGTGCGCTCGTTCGATAGAACTAACTATCCGCTCACGGTCGTCGCCATTCCCGCGGAAGAACTCTTTCTGCAAGCACTCTATGATCGACGACGCTTCACTGGCGATTCAATCGAACGCCTGTTGGGCCATTTGCGGACGTTGCTCGAAAGCATCGCCGCGCAAACGTCCGCGGCGTCGCAGACCTTAGCCGAGCTTCAGCTTTTAACTTCACGTGAACGCGAGCAAGTGCTCGTCGAATGGAACAACACGGCACGCGATTATCCGCAGGATTTGTGTCTGCATGAAATGTTTGAGGCGCAGGTCGAACGCACGCCGGAACGAATTGCGGCGGTGCATACGGACGGGGAGTTGACTTATCGAGAGTTGAACGCGCGCGCCAACAAGCTCGCGCGCTACCTGCGAAAGTTTGGTGTCGGGCCGGAGACGCGTGTCGGGGTCCTGATGGAGCGTTCGCTCGAGATGCTCGTGGCGTTGTTAGGGGTTTTGAAAGCCGGCGGTGCATACGTTCCGCTCGATCCCGAATATCCGCAGGAGCGTCTCGCCTTCATGCTTGCGGATTCCGGCGCGCGCGCGCTTCTAACACAGCAACATCTCGTCGAGCTTCTGCCCGCACACCAGGCGCGCATAGTTTGTATTGATACTGAAAGTCAGTCAATTCATGCCGAGAGCGCGGAGAATCTTCGGTGCGATGTTACCGCGCGCAATCTGGCCTACGTCATCTATACGTCAGGCTCGACGGGGTGGCCCAAAGGCACAGCCATCGAGCACCGCAGCGCCGCTATCCTCTCGCAGTGGGCGCGAGAAAGTTTCGAACCTGAAGCGTTCGCCGGAACACTGGCGCTCACGTCAATCTGTTTCGACCTCTCGATCTTTGAGTTGTTCGTGCCTCTGCACTGCGGCGGTAAAGTCATCATCGTGCGCGACGTGCTGCATCTCTCGCAAGTGCCGGCCACGCATCAGGTCACACTTATCAACACCGTTCCGTCTGCTATCGACGAACTACTCCAACTGGGTTATCTGCCTGCCTCGGCATACGTCGTCAATCTCGCGGGAGAGCCGCTACAGAAGAAACTTGTGCAGCAGCTTTACGAACGAAAGACTGTCAAACAGGTCTTCAATCTTTATGGGCCAACGGAAGACACAACCTACTCGACCTGGGGTTTGATGACGCGCGACGACGAGTCGCCGACAGTCGGCCGGCCCATCAGCAACACGCGAAGCTATGTGCTCGATCGTCGCGGCAGACCACTACCCATCGGCATTCCTGGCGAACTGCATCTCGGAGGCATGGGATTAGCGCGCGGCTATCTCGGACGCCCGGACTTGACCGCCGAAAAGTTCATCCCCGATCCGTTCAGTGTTGAGCCGGGTGCGCGTATGTATCGCACGGGAGACCTCGCACGCTTCCTGCCCGACGGCAGAATTGATTTCCTGGGACGCGTGGACCATCAGGTGAAAATTCGCGGCTATCGAATCGAGCTTGGCGAAATCGAAACGGCTTTGAACGAATACCCTTCGGTAAAAACCTGCGTTGTCGTGGCGCGCGTAGATGCAGACGACGACAAGCGACTCGTCGCATACATCGTCGCACGCGATGGAGAAAAACCGGGTCATCTGGAACTGCGCAGCTTTCTTCGCGCCCGTCTGCTCGAACAAATGGTTCCATCGGCTTTCGTGTTGCTGGACGAAATGCCTCTGACGCCGAACGGAAAGATCAATCGACGGGCACTGCCCGCGCCCGATGTCTCGAGGCCGGAGATTGAGCAGCGAAACGTCGCCCCGCGCAACGATATCGAAGCGGCCCTGGTTGAGTTGTGGCAAGAGGTTCTCGGCATCAACCCGATTGGTGTTAACGACAACTTCTTTGACCTCGGCGGTCATTCATTGAAAGCCACAAGACTTTTATCGAAAGTGCGCCGTATCTTTCGCACGGAGTTGCCGCTGAGCGTCGTCTTTCAGGCAACCACCGTCGAAGCACTGGCATGCGCCCTGGTTGAGCATGAAGCAAAGCCAGGTCAGACCGCGAAGATTGCGCAC
>Ga0207643_10000860_pt1 | contig 18331 bp, 17 predicted proteins | sample KBSMisM62_FD_184313 | JGI IMG/M metagenome (GOLD analysis project Ga0207643, IMG submission 184313) | Miscanthus rhizosphere microbial communities from Kellogg Biological Station, Michigan, USA - KBS Miscanthus M6-2 (SPAdes) (version 2) | ecosystem: Host-associated > Plants > Roots >...
TCGGGCCGGAATTTCTGGCCGCACCAGGAACCGAAAATCACGGCAGGGTAGCGCCGCGGCACTTCGAGCGGGTCGGCAATGATGCGGTTCTTGCCCAGCGACTCTCTCGCCAACTCGGGAAACACATCGTCGCCGCCGGCGATACCGACGAGCTCTGACACCCAGCGGATCCCCGAGATCTGCGGATCGTCCCATTCCTCGAAATACACGCGCGGCCGTCGCGGGAAGCGCGCGGCGCTCTGCCCCACCTGCTCGACTCCCGCTTCGAGTTTCTCAACGAGCTCCGCGGCTTTCGCCGGGCAACCCACAAGCGCGCCGAGTGTCGCAATCATGCGAAGGATCTGCGCCACACTGCGATGATTGAACACATGCACTTCGATGCCGGCGCGAATGAGCTCCGCGGCGATGTCCGCCTGCAGGTCGGAGAATCCGAGCACGAGATCCGGTCGCAGCTCCACGATCTTTTCGATCTTCGCGCTGGTGAATGCGGAGACTTTGGGCTTTTCGCGTCTTGCGCGCGGCGGTCGCACGGTGAATCCCGAGATGCCGACGATGCGCGCTTCCTCACCTAGCAGATAGAGCGTTTCGGTGGTCTCTTCGGTGAGACACACGATGCGGGTCGGATACGTCGCGGGCATGCAGGCAATCTAATCGTGACTTAGGGGTGAGGGCCACTTATTCTGCGCGCACGATGATTCTTGCGTTCTGGAACTGGCTCGACCGCTACTTGTTCGGCGAGTTCTCCGAAGGGAAGACGCCCGGTGCGCTGACGCTGCGGGTGCTTCGCTACCCGTATGCGTTGCTTCGCGACTTGTCGCGCGGGCAGATCAATCTCCATGCCATGGGACTCGTGTACGCGACGCTGTTGTCGCTGATACCGCTGCTTGCGTTTGCATTCGTCGTGCTCAAGAACTTCGGCGGCCATCTCGAACTGCAGCCGATCATCCTCGAGTTCTTCAAACCCGTCGGCGCCAAGGCTCCCGAGTTCACGCAAAAGGTCATGGAAGTCGCCGACGGCATCAGCACAGGCCTGCTCGGCCCACTGGCTTTCGCGCTACTGCTCTGGACCCTGTTGGGCACCATCAAGAAGGTGGAGGACAGCTTCAACTTCCTGTGGCGCGTCGAAGAACCGCGCAGCTTCGCGCGGCGCGTCACCGAATACGTAACGCTGCTCATCGTCGGTCCGATCGTCGTGGTCAGCTTTCTCGCGCTGTCGCACAACGCGCTCGAAAATGCGACTGCGGGCATCGGCCGGTACATGCCCTTCTTCGAGCGGCTGGTCGCGATCGGCGAGAAAGTCTCGCCGTATTTCATGGTGGCGACCATTTTCACCGCGGTGTTCATGCTCGTGCCCAATACCAGGGTGAAGTGGAAGCCGGCGATCATCGGCGGCGTCGCCGCGGGCATCCTGTGGGCCGCCGTCGGTCAGCTGTTCACTGCGCTGGTCGTTTATTCGACCCGCCTCACCGTGGTGTACGCCCTCTTTGCCAGCCTCGTGGCGGCGCTGCTGTGGACTTACTTCGGCTGGCTGATCCTGCTGGTCGGCGCGCAGTTGTCGTTCTACGTTCAGAATCCCAACTACCTGCGCATGGGCCTCACCGAACTGCGCATGTCGGCGGTGCAGCGCGAACAGCTCACGCTCAAGATCATGTTCCTGGTCGGCCGCGCCTACCACGACGGCAAGACGCGCTGGACGGTGGATAGCCTCTGCCGTCATCTTGGCATGCCCGGCATCGCCATCTCGCGCCTGGTGCACGCGCTCGAGGATGCGCATCTGCTCACGCTCACCGACGAAGAGCACCTGCTGCCGGCGCGCGACCTCGGCAAGATTTCAATTCAGGAAATCATCGACATCTCGCGCAATGAAAAGTCTGGCCAGGTCGGGTGGCGCAATCTCACCATTCCGGCGGTGGACGCCATCAGCAAGACGATGGACGCCGCCTGGCGCAAGAGCTGCGGGGACATGTCGCTCAGGGATCTGATCGAGGAAGCGTAAATCGCTGTTCGATCTGTCGGCCAGGCTATTCGCCGGCGATCATCATCTCGCTCAGGAGGATCGACCCGACCCGCACGCCGCCGCGTACGTCGACGTCATTGCCGATCGCCGCGATGTTTTTGTACATGTCCTTGAGATTGCCGGCGATGGTGATCTCGTGCACCGGAAAGCTAAGCACGCCGTTCTCCACCCAATAACCCGAAGCACCGCGGGAGTAGTCGCCGGTGACGCCGTTCACGCCCTGCCCCATGAGCTCGGTGACTAACAACCCGGTGCCGAACTCGCGCATCAGCGCGCCGATTTCCATGCCGCCGGCCTTCGATTCCACCAGCAGGTTATGCGTGCCGCCGGCATTGCCGGTGGTCTTCAACCCAAGCTTGCGCGCCGAATAGCTGCCTAACACGTAGCCTTGCAGCACGCCGTCGCTGACCAGTTCGCGGTCGCGGGTCGCAACGCCTTCGCCATCGAACGGGCTGCTGCCGAGCGCCTTGCGGATATGCGGACGTTCGGAAAGCCCGATGAACGACGGGAACACCTGCTGGCCCGCGGCGCCGAGCAGGAAAGAGCTCTTGCGATACTGGCTGCTGCCGCGAACGGCGCCGAGGAAATGCCCGATGAACCCGCGCGCCACTTCCGGCGCGAACAGGACTCGCGCGCGTTGGGTCGCGAGCTTGCGCGCACCGAGCCTTGCGACGGCACGTTCGCCCGCTTTGCGTCCGATGCTCCCGGAGCTCTCGAGCTCGCGAGCATCGCGTGCCGAGGCGTACCAGTAGTCTCTCTGCATGTCGTCGCCGGTCTGAGCGAGCAGCACGCAGCTCACGCTGTGACTGGTGGAGGGATAGCCCTCGAGGAATCCATGTGTGTTGCCGTAGACGCGCACACCGCGATGGCTGCTGACACTCGCGCCCTCGGAATTGGTGATGCGCGTATCGACCGCACGGCCTGCGGCCTCGCAATCCCGCGCGGTTTCCACCGCCTGCTCCGGAGGCAGGTCCCAGGGATGATCGAGGTCGAGGTCGGGAATGTCGCGCGCCAGCTCTTCAGGATCGGCGAGGCCAGCGCAATTGTCTTCGGCGGTATAGCGCGCGATATCGCACGCCTTCTCCACAGTTTCGGCGACCGCGCGCGACGAGAGGTCTGCGGTGCTTGCCGAGCCCTTGCGCTGGCCGAAATACACCGTGATCCCCATGCCGCGATCGCGCTGGTATTCGACCGTCTCGACTTCCCCGAGGCGAACCGTGGTCGTCAGGCCTTTCTGCAGACTCACATCGGATTCGGCCTGGGAGGCGCCCAGCTTGCGCGCCAATTGCAGCGATTCAGAAACGATGTTCTTGAGCTCGGGGATTCGGGTACCGTCTACTTCCTGCATGGCAGAATTGTACGATGCACGGCAAAGACGAAAACGGAGAATATCGGGGTCCCAGCAAGAGCATGCGCAAGCGTGAGGCTGCTTCGGCCCAGGATCTTGGCACCCGGCTGATCGCGCTCAAGGAATCCGAACTTGCGGCTCTCGATCTGCCGGAGACCCTGCACGACGCGATTTTGCTCGCCAAGCGCATCACCAGCCGAGGTGGGCTCGCACGACAGCGGCAGTACATCGGCAAGCTCATGCGCGACGTCGACCCGGCGCCCATCGAGGCAGCGCTCAGCGCGGAATCGCGCCTTTCCGCGCAGGAGGCTGAAGCACACAAACGCGTCGAGGCCTGGCGAACCCGGCTGCTCATCGAAGGACCGGCTGCGCTCGATGACCTGCTGAAATTGCGCCCCGGTGCCGACCGCAAGTCACTGCAGGCGCTGATCACCAAGGCGACGAGCGAGCGCGTCGATTCTGGCAGCAGGGAAGGCGCGTCGCGCGAGCTGTTCCGTTCGATTCGCGCTTTGTTTGATAGTATTTCGCGATGAAACCACTGGTTGGCATCATCATGGGCTCGACTTCCGACTGGGAGACGATGCGCGCCGCGGCCGAGGCGCTCGACAAGCTCGGCGTCCCTTACGAGACGAAAGTCGTCTCCGCGCACCGCACTCCTGACCTGCTGTTCGAATACGCCTCCACGGCCCAGGACCGCGGCATCGAGGTCATCATTGCCGGAGCTGGTGGTGCAGCCCATCTACCGGGCATGACCGCCTCCAAGACCACCCTGCCGGTGCTCGGCGTACCGGTGCAATCGAAGGCCCTGAACGGCCTCGACTCGCTGCTGTCCATCGTGCAGATGCCGGCGGGAATTCCCGTGGCAACGTTCGCCATCGGCGTGGCGGGCGCCACCAATGCAGGGCTCGCCGCCGCCGCAATTCTTGCCAACAAGCGCCCGGAGATCGATGCGGCGCTGAAGAAGTTCCGCGCCGAGCAGACGGAGAAGGTGCTTTCGAAGCCCGACCCGTCAAAATGAAATGACCATAGGCATCGTCGGCGCCGGGCAGCTCGGGCGCATGATGGCCCTCGCTGGCTATCCACTGGGTTTCGACTTCCTGTTCGTCGACCGCGATGCGCAGACCCCCGGCGGCCAGGTGGGCCCGATACTCGCAGGCGAGCTCACCGACCGCAACTTGTTAGGTCAGCTGTCGGAATCCTGCGAGGTGCTGACATTCGACTGGGAAAACATTCCGGTCGAGGCGCTCGACGGCCTTCCCGGCAAAGCGCGCATCGCCCCGCCATTGCGCGCGCTCGCCGCCGCACAGGATCGCCTCTCGGAGAAGCGTACCTTCGAACTACTTGGCATCGCCACCACTCGCTACGCGTCGGTCGATTCGCGCGAATCCCTGGAACTCGCGGTGAAATCGATCGGGCTGCCTGGAGTGCTCAAGACGCGGCGCATGGGTTACGACGGCAAGGGGCAGTTCGTGCTGCGCAAACCTGCGGATCTCGATCGCGCCTGGGAGGCGCTCGGCAAGGCGCCGCTGCTTTACGAAAACCTGGTCCCCTTCGACGGCGAGGTGTCCATCATCGCCGTCCGCGGGCTCAAGGGCGAAATCGCGTTCTATCCACTCAATCTCAACGTGCATCGTGACGGCATACTGCGCATGACGCGTGCGCCATATGGGAACCCTTCGCTCTCCCGCCAGGCACAACGCGCGGCGCGCAAGCTGCTGGAACATTTCAAGTACGTTGGCGTGTTGACCATCGAGTTCTTCGTGAAGCGTGGCAAGCTGGTCGCGAATGAAATGGCGCCACGTGTGCACAACTCCGGCCACTGGACCATCGAAGGCGCCGACACCAGCCAGTTCGAAAATCACGTTCGCGCCATCGCGGGCCTGCCGCTCGGCAGCACGAAACCCCGGGGCCATTCGGCCATGCTCAATCTCGTAGGTGAAATGCCGACGCGCGACGCGCTACTGGCTGAACCCGCCCTGCACTGGCATGACTACGGAAAGGCCGCGCGTCCGGGCCGCAAGCTAGGCCATCTCACCATTTGCGACCGCTCGGCGAAAACCCGCGACCGGCGGGCTTTTAAGGTCATGTCCAGGATCGACCGCGCGACCTGGCTCGCAGTTCGGAAGCCTGGATAGGGGCTTCCCTGCCCGGAGGCCAGCTTTACCGTAATATCTGGCGCTCCGATGTACCTCGACAACTTCAAACTTCGAGAGCTGCCTTTCCGCTTAAGCCCGGATCCGCAGTTCCTGTACCTCTCCCGGGGCCATGCGCGCGCCAAGGCGTACATGGAGTCGACCATCTGGTTCACCGACGGCTTCGTCGTCGTCACCGGAGAGATCGGCTCAGGAAAGACCACGCTCATCGAAAGCTTCCTGCGCCAGCTCGATTCGGACGTGGTCATCGCGCAGATCAACCAGACCCAGGTCAACGCGGTCGAATTCCTGCAGTCGGTGCTGGCCCAGTTCGGCTTCTCGCCCTTCAAGATGAAGAAAGCGGAGCTGATCGCGACGCTCAACAGCTTCCTCATCGAGCAGTACGCGGCCGGCCGCAAAGTGTTGCTGATCATCGACGAGGCGCAGAATCTTTCGCTGAAAGTGCTCGAGGAAATCCGGATGTTGTCCGGCATCGAGGCCACCAAGGAGAAAGTGCTGCGCATCATTCTTGCCGGCCAGCCCGAGCTCAATGAGAAGCTCGACTCGCCGGAACTGGTGCAGCTCACGCAGCGCATCCGCCTTCGCTTCCATCTGGGCACGTTGTCACGGGAAGACCTGCGCTCCTACGTCCGGCATCGCCTGGATATTGCCGGTGCGGACGGTCGCGAAATTTTCGCCGAAGACACGTACCCCGAAATCTTCCGGTACACCGGCGGCGTGCCGCGCCTCGTCAACACGTTGTGCGACACCGCGATGATGGCGGCGTTCAACGAAGACCGTGACTTCGTCACGGTCGCCGACATTGCCTCGTCGGTGGAAGAACTACAGTGGGTAGAGTTCGCATCGCGCACCATGGCCATCGCCGCGAAGGTGGCGAGCGCCGGAAGCAGCAGCGGCGATCGCCCCAGCAAGGTTCTTTCGAAACTGGTCCTGTCCACCGACGGCAAGGCAGTGTCGGAATTGCATCTGATTCCGGGCCGCAAGGTCATCGGGCGCACGCCCGACAACGATCTGCAGATCGACAGCAAATTCATCAGCCGTCACCACTGCCAGGTCGTGACCGGCAGCGACGGCATCACGGTCATCGAAGACCTCAACAGCACCAACGGCATCGTGGTGCAGGGCAACCGCGTGCGGCGCCACACCCTGCGCGACGGCGACGTGGTATCCATCGGCCAGCACGAAATCCTGTATGTGAATGAGCAGGGCGGCGAGCACCTGGTCGACACGCACGACGATCTGCCACGCGTGGATGTGAATGCTGCGAACGAAGATGCGGATGACGACGCAGCGGGCGAGGATGCTGCCGGCTTGCGTTAGCGAGCGTTACTTCTTGAACACGGCGTCCAGGTCGGATGCCGGGATCGTCGGAAGAAGATGCGCCCGTTTCCAGGCGCACCCCTCAAGCAAAGACTAGCGGCGGCGACCTGTGACCAGGTCGATCAGGCGACCGAACAAGCCAGGACGGAAGCCATCCACCTGCATCGTGCTGCGCGCGCTGCCCGTATGGCGGCGCATTTCCGCGAGAACGTCCGGCGGCAGATTGATACGAAATTCGCCGCTGGCCGAGTTGTCGTTACGCATTTTCGATGGGCTCCCTGGAGGATCGGTTCGTGTTAACGCGGTGGCAGTGTGCGGAAGCATGCTGAGGGCATGATGTGCCGAGGGTCACAGTGTTTCCAATGCGCAAACCGCGCACTTCATTATGTAACTGTCTGATTGTGGTGTAGGCGCGGAGCGATTCCTTTCGCTACAAAATGCTGACGCATTTCGCCGACATCCCTGCCGTCCGCGCCTCGTGATAGTGCGTGTGCGTAAGGCAATGGCCGTACCGTGAATAGTGTCGCGATTGCCGAGTTAGTCCCGCAATACAGTGCGTCCATGAAGAAACTCATCGTTTTGCTGATTTTCTCCGCGGTGGTGATCGTCGGAGTCGGCCGCTTCAATCTCGGAGAAACGGGTGCAATACGCTTTCTGGCGGAGATGGAAACGCTCATGCGTGAAGGCAAGAGCGACGAGGTCTGCGCCATGTTCCATGACGATCTCGAAGTGGATATCGAGGATCACTCGGGAGAATCCACGCAAACCGTGACCGGCGGAAAGGCCGACTTCTGCGAACTCACGCGCACGACAGTCGCCGGACTGCAGTTGGTGCCGCATTCGATGAACGTGGAATTCACCGACGTCAATTCGAAATACGAGTTCAGCAAACCGTGGTCAGGCGACCTCAGCTATTCAGAGCACCGCACCTTCAGCGTCCCAGGCGCCAACGTTTCTCTGCGCACCGTCAGCGAAGATGAAATCACGCTGGTGCAAACGTTCTCGGGCGTGAAGCTGCGCAAGTTGAAAAGCCAGGTCTTCAGGGCCGAGACGACCTGACGCGCGACGGACTCTTATCCCGTTCCGCCGACCGTGAGCCCGTCGATGCGCAGCGTCGGCTGGCCGACTCCAACGGGCACGCTCTGCCCTTCCTTGCCGCAAGTGCCAACGCCGTCATCGAGCTTGAGGTCGTTGCCCACCATCGACACGCGCGTGAGCACGTCGGGCCCGTTTCCAATGAGCGTGGCGCCCTTGATCGGCGCACCGATCTTGCCGTTCTCGATGAGATAGGCCTCGCTGGCCGAGAACACGAATTTGCCCGAAGTGATGTCCACCTGCCCGCCGCCGAAATTCACGGCGTAGATGCCCTTCTGCACCGACGCCAGAATTTCTTCTGGCGCTGACTTGCCTGCCCGCATGTAGGTATTGGTCATGCGCGGCAGAGTGATGTGCGCGAAGGATTCACGCCGGCCATTGCCCGTGGATTTCGTGCCCGTGAGCCGCGCGTTCATGGTGTCCTGCAGATAGCCCTTGAGCACGCCGTTTTCGATGAGCGTCGTGCACTGCGTGGGAGTGCCTTCGTCGTCGATGTTGAGCGAACCCCGGCGGCGCGAGAGTGTCCCGTCATCGACGACGGTACAGACGTCCGACGCGACGCGCTCGCCAACGCGGCCCGCGAACGCCGACGTGCCCTTGCGATTGAAGTCGCCTTCGAGGCCGTGGCCGATGGCTTCATGCAGCAGGATGCCCGGCCAGCCCGGCCCGAGCACCACGGTCATGAGGCCCGCAGGTGCGGGCACTGCGTCCAGATTGACCAGCGCCTGGCGCACGGCTTCGCGCGCGAGCGCGATGGGTTTGTCGTCCGCCACCAGCTCGGGAAGCGTGATGCGCCCACCGGCGCCGGCATAACCCTGCTCGCGACGTCCATCCTGTTCGACGATCACAGATACGTTGATGCGCACCAGCGGCCGCACATCGGCGGCAAGATGCCCGTCGCTGTTGGCGACCAGCACCACTTCGTGCACGGCGACCACGCTCGCCATCACCTGCTTGACGCGCGGATCCATCTTGCGGGTCTCGCGATCGATACGCTCGAGCCATGCAACCTTTTCGCTCGACGTGAAGCTGCTCACCGGATCGATGGGTAGATAGAGATCGTGGCCGCGCGTGGCCACCACTCCGTGCGCGGCACGGTCGCCACCGCGGATCGCGATGGCGCGCGCCGCGCGCGACGCCTCTTCGAGCGCCGGCAATATGATTTCATCGGAATAGGCGAAGCCCGTCTTCTCGCCGGCCACGGCACGCACGCCCACGCCCTGCTCGATGCTGGCGCTACCTTCCTTCACGATGCCGTCTTCGAGCGCCCAGCTCTCTTCGCGCGACAACTGGAAATAGAGATCGGCGGAGTCGATGGAGCTCGACATGACCTGGGACAGCGCATGGTCGAGACCGCTGATGTCCAGACCACCCGGGCGCAGGATGAGTTCGCGGGCGATGGCGAGCGGTTCGGAAGATTTACTCAAGTCCAAGATTTCACCGTTTCGAGTGCAATGTAGTCGTTGCGCCAGAGCGTAATGTACAGCAGCGCCAGCAGCGCTTTGGAATTCGGACGGCACTCCACGCGCACGATCTCGCCCGGCTGGATCGAGAACGGCAGCTCGCGCGAGCCGCACCACTTGACGCGCAGGCTCACGCGATGCTCGCCCGGCGTTACACCGATCTGTACGGTCGAATCGTCGCCGACCTCGGCACGCTGCCGCCCGTCGACCAGCACGCGGTATGGATACGCGCGATCGCTCGCACTTGCCACCCGGCGGACGACCAGCACTGTCACGTGTTGTAGATCGCCCGATGTTCGAGCACGGGAAAGCGCGCACGCGCGTCCATACGCGCGGCAGTATCCAGGTCGGCCACCAGGCAGCCAGTTCCGCTCGGCATGCGCGCCAGAACCTTGCCCCAGTGATCGATGATCATCGAATCGCCGTAGGTCTCGCGTCCGTTCGGATGCATTCCCCACTGCGCCGGCGCGATCAGGCCGCACAAATTCTCGATGGCGCGTGCCCTCAGAATCGATTCCCAATGCGCCTTGCCGGTGGGCACCGTGAACGCCGACGGCACCACGAACAGATCGGCGCCCTGCCGCGACAACACCCGGAACAGCTCCGGAAAGCGCATGTCGTAGCACACCGCGAGCCCAAGCTTGCCCACCGGGGTTTCCACCACGCGCGGCTCGCGGCCCGCCACGGTATGCGCCGATTCGCGGTGCGATTCGGTGCTGCCAGGCACGTCCACGTCGAACAGATGAATCTTGTCGTATCGCGCCGCACGCTGTCCGTCGGACTTGTACACCAGGCTGGCAGCGGCCACGCGACCGTCGGCGTCCTGGCGCAGCGGCACCGTGCCGCCGACGATCCATATCTTGAGGCGCCTGGCGGTGTCTGCAAGGAAGTTCTGGATGCGGCCCGCGCCGTCGGGCTCCGCCACCGCACGTTTGTCGCCGCTGTTCAGGCCCATGAAGGCGAAGTTTTCCGGCAAGGCAGCCAGCTTGGCATCGAGGCCTGCCGCGTGGGCCAGAAAGCGCCCCGCCGCCTCGAGATTGGCGTCGATATCGTGACCGGATGTCATCTGGATTGCCGCAACGCGCATGGCGGTCAATCTATCACCTGAGAGGGCTGTCAGCGCTCCGCTTCCCACGTACCGTGCCACTGCACGCGACGCGAGTCGGCGGGTTCGGCCCAGCCTCGGCGCGCCGCCGAGCCGCGCAGCACCGTCCAGGCTCGCGCGAGGCGCGCCCGCGCTGGGGTGGGCACGGCGCTGGCCGCAAGCGATACCTGTTCATAGTCGACCGTGACGTCGTATTCGCGATCCAACAAAGCTACGCGACCACTGCCGCGGAATAGCTGGTCCGCTTCGGGTCCTGTGCCCTGGACGTTGGCGAGCTCGATCTGACCGTCGGCGAGAGTCGCGACGGCCGACATCTGGTGATTGCCATCGTTTCCGGCCGTCTCCAGATCGAAGCGACCTGCGAGCATACGCGTGAGGTCGCCCTGCGAGTCGGCTGGCCAGGTGAGTTCGCCCGCCGCGCGCAACGATTCGGTGGGCCACTCCGCCGGCAGGCGAACATCGCCCAACAACGCAGCAAGATTGCGCGTGTCTGCCGTGAAATCGACGCGGCAGCGCGTGTCCGCACTTGCGCACAGCCCACGCGCCACGAGTTGATGCGGTGCCGACGCCGCGGACTCGAGCGAGAATTCCACGCCCGTGTCGCGCCGCGTGAGCCTCGCCTGCAAGCCACCCAGGCTGAGGCCCGCATAACGAAGGTCGTCCACGGTCATCGGCAGTTCGCCCCGCGCTGGCAACAGCGCCCCGGCCACGGCGAGCACCACGGGCGCACGCTTGAGCTCGAGGCGTTCGAATTTCAATCGCGGGTCGTCCGAATTCTCGGCACGGCGCAACTCTCCCTTCACACCCTGAACATCGAAGCGCGCAGTAGTGATGCCGTTTTCCACGAGACCGCGGATGGAAAGATCACGGCCGTCGACGACGAAGTCATGAATGCCATTGGCATCGACGCGCAGCTGTGCACTCACGGGAAGCGAGCGCGTGCGGATCTTGTCGAAAGGCTCGGGCAATCGACTCTCGACACCCGCCAGATTGCTGGCAAGCGAGATGCGCCAGCCGTCGTCGCCGCTTAGCGCCGAGCCCGTCCAGGTCAGTTGCCCGCTCACCCGACTCGCTACTTCGTCGTGACCTAACAAATGCAGCAGCGGAGTCGAGTCCGCCGTGCCGCTGAGGCTCAAGCTGAGGCCGCCGCGCACTGCCGCGCGACGGGATTCAATGGCGACCGGACCGCCTAACCAGCTGCCTTCGAGCGCGAGACTGCGAAGCTGACCGCCGCCAAAACGCGCGGCGCCTGCGAGCTTTTCGACGGGCGGCAGATCTGCGCCCAGGGGAATGGACGCGTCGCGAAGTTGCGCGCTCACGCGCCACAGATCGGGTTGTCGCAGCTCCTTTTCACCACGAGCATCCGCGTCGATGACCACCGGGCCTGCAAGCTTTTCGAGCCCCTGCCCCTGTAACACGCGCCGCAACAGGGGCGCGGACAGATCACCCTGCAGCGTGGCATGCAGCCGCGGCGGCCCTTTGCGCGGCCAATCGATGCGCGCAGAGGTGACAGCGAGCTGATCGAACTCACCGCCGTCGAGCTGAACCTTCGTGCTGCCGCGCGCAAACTCGACCGTGCCGCGTCCCGCTGCGAGTTGTGGCAGGTCACCGCTCGCCATGGCGAGGCCCGCGACCTTCAGTGTGCCGGTGGAACGTGGCCAGTCGACGGTGTTCTGACCCGCCGGGTCCTGCATCGACACCAGATTGAGGACGCCTTCGACCACGCTGCCTTCGCGGATATCGGTGAACAGCGCGGGCGGCTCGGCTTCGTGCGCGAGCAGATTCCACGCGTCGCGCATCAGCGCGCTATCGAGATTCGTCACGGTGAGTATCAGCGGCCGATCACTGCCCCACTGGCCCTGGGCATTGAGCAACATGGTCCCGCTGCGCGCGTCAAACGCATCGAACCCGATGCCGCCCGTCGCATTCGACACCGCCAGCTGACCGGCGAGATTGAAAGCACGCGGATTTTCGTCGCCGGCAATTCGCAACGACGTGGTGACATCCGGAGCGAAGCTGAGTCGCAATTCGTTCTCGTCGTAATGCATCTGCGCCGCGAGATTGCTGACGTGCAGTTGGTCCGACGTTCGGACCAACTCGGCGCCGCTCAGCTGCGCGCTCAAAGTGGAGCCGCGCGAATCGAAACGCAGCGCACGCAACTCGCCGGCGATGGGATTCCAGTCAGCCGGAAAAACCGCCATGCGGTCGGCGAACTGCGACCCCAGCAGCCCCGCCATGAATTCGGCCGCCATGAATGGCAGCCGCTCGGCCGTCAGTGTCGTGCGGGCGATCCGGGTCGTGCCGGGCTCGATGCTGAGGCGCGCGATGAGCTTGCCCGCGCGCTCCAGTCGCGCGTCACGTGTGAGCTGCAGATCGGCGAACTTCAGCACGAAGTCGCCGGCGTCACGCTGTAGTTTGCCGTTGACAGTGAAGTGATCGAATCGTGCGCGCGGATCGCCGCCGATTTCAAGCTCACGCACGCTGGCCTGCCAGCTTGCCGAGGAAACGAGACCCGCCTGCACATTCAGCGTCGCGTCGAGAGTTCCGCGACCCTTGGCGTCGATCGTGGGCAGCTTGTGCAGGAAGACGCGCCGCGCGATTACGCGCAGTTCGCCAGACACTCCATTTCGGACGCCGAGGCCTTCGAGTTTTGCCGACAGGAACAATGACTGGCCGACGTCCTGCGAGAGCAGCATGGTGCCGAAGGCATTGAAGCTCGAAGCGTTGCGGCGAACCATGGCCTGGCTCAGCGTGAATGTCGTGCGCGCCGTGCGATCGCCGCGACGAAGCAGATGCACGCGTGCGCCTTCGACTTCGATGCGGCCATTCGGCATGAGCTCGGCCCAAGCCGTGAAACGGCGCACCAGCGCCGCCTCATCTTCTTCCTGTGCAGCACGATGCGGCTTGCCACCACGTGCCCTGGCGGCGACGCTTCCCGGGATCAACGGATCGCCGATGATCTCGATGTCCGGTGACGAGAGGGTGACGTGCCCAAGTGAGAACTGGTGGTGGCGCAGATAGTCCCAGCTATCGAACTCGACGCGCAGCTCCGGCGCGACGACGCGCACGCGTCCGCGTGCGGGGTCGGTGAGCTCGACTCGCTCGAAGACTGCGCTGGTGCCATCCAGGCTCCATGCGAAGTGCACGTTGTCGAAACGCACCGCGAGACCGGTGCGTTCGGTGATGAGTTTCTCGAGAGTGGCGCGTTGCTCAGGAACGCGCGCGGCGATGACTCGGGTGAATGCGATGCCCAGAGCGCCAAGCAGCAATACGCAAAAAGTGACCAGCAGCGTGCGTCTCACCCAATGCGAGCCGCTTTCGTTCCCCCTTTGTTCAAGGGCCGCTTCAGTCATCTCACCTCTTCAGGCCAGCACCACGTCGTATTGATCGAAGCCGTAGAGCGCTTCCACCTGCAATCTGATCGGCCTTCCAATCTGGTGCTCCAGTTCGGCGAGCACCGCTGAATCCTCGTCCAGGAGCCGATCAACCACATTTTGATGAGCAAGTATTAACAGTTCCCGGGTCTGGAACTGCCTGCTCTGGCGCACAATTTCACGGAATATCTCGTGGCAGACGGTTTCAGGCGTCCGCACGAAGCCACGGCCTTCACAACTGGGACACGCCGCACACAGCAAATGTTCCAGGCTGTCGCGGGTCCTCTTGCGCGTCATTTCGACCAGGCCGAGCGAGGAAACGCTTGCGATGTGCGTCTGCGCGTGATCGCCCGCGAGCGCGCGCTGCAGCGCCTCCAGTACCTGGGTGCGGTGCGCCGCGTCGGCCATGTCGATGAAGTCAATGATGATGATGCCGCCCAGGTTGCGCAGGCGTAGCTGGCGCGCGATCGCCACCGCGGCTTCGAGGTTGGTGCGGAAGATCGTGTCCTCGAGATTCCGATGCCCCACGAAACCACCGGTATTGACGTCAATAGTCGTCATCGACTCGGTCTGGTCGATCACCAGGTGCCCGCCGGACTTGAGATTGACGCTGCGTTCGAGGGCCTTGCCGATTTCCTCTTCCACGCCATGCAGATCGAAGATCGGCCGCTGCCCGGCATATAGCTCGATGCTGGTGGTGCTGTTGGGCATGAAGGTGGCCGCGAACTCCAGCATGCCGGTGTGTGATGCAGCATTGTCGACCAGAACGCGGTCGACACCGCGCGCCAGTTCATCGCGCAGGATGCGCGTCGGCAGGGGCAGGTCTTCGTAGACGAGCTCGCCCGAACGTGCGCGCATGCCGCGGTCTTTGACGTGCACCCACAGGCGACCCAGGTACTGGATGTCGTCGCGGATCTGTTCCACCGATGCGCCCTGCGCGGCCGTGCGCACGATGTAGCCACCGACGGTCTGCTGGGGGATGGCCTCGGCCACGAGCGCCTTCAGGCGCGAGCGCTCGGCTTCGTCGTCGATGCGCGCGGACACACCAATGCCATCGCCGCGCGGCATGTAAACCATGAGCCGTGACGGCAGCGCCACGAAGGTAGTCAGGCGCGCGCCTTTGGTGCCCATCGGATCCTTGACCACCTGCACGAGGATATCGTCGCCTTCCTTTACCAGGCTGCGGATGTCCTCCCCGCTCGGAGCGCCGATCAACGTGCTGTCAGGATTCGGCGCCGCGATGTCCGCAACGTGCAGAAACGCGGTGCGCTCGAGGCCCACGTCGATGAATGCCGCCTGCATGCCAGGCAACACGCGCTGCACGCGGCCCTTGTAGAGATTGCTGACGATGCCGCGCCGACTCTGTCTTTCGACGAAGAGCTCGGTGAGCACACCGTTCTCGATGAGCGCAGCGCGATTTTCGCGTGGCGCCACGTTGATGAGAATTTCCGTCGTCACCCGTTCCCCCTCAGACGTAAAGCTGGCCTCTCCAGACGGGTATGCCAGCATGCCGCAGCATCTGCGCCGTTTCGAACAGCGGAAGTCCCATCACGCCGGTGTAACTCCCGGCAATGTTCGACACGAAAACCGCGCCGAGACCCTGAATGGCATAGGCACCGGCCTTGCCTTGCGGTTCGCCACTCGCCCAATAGGCGTGAATCTGTGCCGGCGTCAGCGATTCAAACCACACCTGCGTGGTTGAGATGCCGACCTTGACCGAGGGGCCGGTGCGCAGCGCAACCCCGGTATGCACCAGGTGCTCCCGCCCCGACAGTTTGCCGAGCATGGCGGCGGCATCCGCTTCGGATTCGGGCTTGCCGAGAATCTCCTGATTCACTACCACCGTGGTGTCCGCCGCGAGCACGGGCAGGTCCTGGTGTAGTGCCCAGATCGCCTCGGCTTTCTCGCGCGCGAGCCGCATCACGTATTCATCGGGCCGTTCCGAAGCGTGCGGCGTTTCGTCTATGTCGGCCGGCGTGATCACGTGCGGCACGCCGATGAGGTCTAACAACTGGCAACGACGCGGGGACGCGCTGGCGAGCCTGAGCACCGGCTTCTTTTCTTGTTGTATGGACTCCGACATCGACCCCTCAGACCGTCGCGGCGCGTCACTCCCGATGATACGGGTGATTCTGCAGCACTGAGTGAGCCCGATACAGCTGTTCGGCCAATATCACTCTAACCATGGCGTGCGGGAAGGTGAGCGCCGAAAGCGACCAGCGCAGGGCGGCTTTTTTCAGGATTTCGGGCCCGAGACCATCGGGTCCGCCGATGACAAAAGACAGGTTGCGCCCGTCCTGCTGCCGCTGGGACAGCCATTTCGCCAGATCGACAGTGGTTAGGGATTTGCCATGTTCATCGAGCGCGGCCACGTAGTCGTCGCCGACGCGCTCGAGAAAGCGCCTTTCTTCTTCGGTCTTGTTCTTGCCGACAGGCAACTCTTCGAGATCGATGCGCATCGAACTGCGCATTCGGCGCGTGTAGTCCTCGTAAGCCTGCGTGACCCACTCGGGCATGCGCGTGCCTACGGCAACGATGCGAACACGCACCGCCAGTTAACGTTCGGCGCGCGCTCGCGAGACGGTCTTGCGGCGCGTGGCCGGGATTCTGCGAGGCGGCGGCGGTACGAGGGCTACAGTCTCGGCAGCCGGCGGCGCGACGTCCTCCCAGAGCTTCTCGAGTCCGTAGAACTCGCGCACCCGAGGCAGCATCACGTGGACCACGACGTCGTTGAGATCGACCAGCACCCACTCGCCTTCGCGCGCGCCTTCCACGCCAATGGGGCGGAAGTCGTTCTGCTTGGCGAACTCCAGTACTCGATCGGCGATGGATTTGACGTGGCGGTCAGAGTTGCCGGAGGCGATGACGACGATGTCAGTGATATCGGTGAGATGCCGTACGTCCATGACTTTGACGTTGACGGCTTTCATGTCATCGAGCGCGGCATTGACGATGCGCAACAGGGTCTGCGGGATGGAGGTTTTCTTGGGCTGCGCGGCGGCGCGGCGGGGACGGGTTTTAGTGGCCATTGCACTCCGGTGGTTAAGGGAAAAAATCCTCAGCGGGGTCGAGCATAACACCCGGACTCGCGAATGATCTCGCGCACGGCGTCCGGCACCAGGAACCGGGGGTCGCGTCCCGCATCGATGATCTGTCGCAGTTCGGTCGAGGATATTTCTAGCTGGGTTACGGCATGCACGTAGATGCGTCCAGCCGGCGCTGTGTGCAGGTCGTTTACCGCGCCGGTGCCGCGATCGACCATAAGCTCGCCGAGAGGCCCCTGCGTCGGCGCTTTCCAGCCAGGCCGATGCGCAACTACGACATGCGCGAGGTCGAACAGCTCGCGCCAGCGATGCCAGTTGGGCAGACCCAGAAATGCGTCCATGCCCAGAAGCAGACACAGTGAGCGCTGCGGAAATTCCCGGCGAAGCTCGATCAGCGTATCGACGGTGTAGGACGCGCCTGCACGACGCACCTCGCGATCGTCGACCACGAATGCCGGCTGGTCGGCCACCGCCGCCCGCACCATGGCCACGCGCAAGGCGGAGTCGGCCAATGTGCGTTCGCGATGCGGCGGATTGCCCGTAGGCAGGAACCTGACTTCGGTAAGTTTCAGCGACTGCCACAGCTCGAACGCCGTGCGCAGATGCCCGTAGTGGATGGGATCGAAGGTGCCACCGAAAAGGCCGATGGGTCCCGTGTCATGCGAAGTGTTCAAGCGGCGCGTGATCCGGTGGATGGCCCAATGAGTGGAAGAGAACGGCGACCGGCAAACTCGACGATCAAGAGCGCCATTTCGTCCCAGGCGTCTCCGCGATGCTGACCCTTGATCATGCGATCGGCGCGCGAGATTCGCGCCGCGAGCCGTGCGTAGGGCAGCTTCGCCGCACGGCGCTTGGCGTTTTCGAGCGCGGCCGATGGCTTCTGCCAGCCACGCGCCGGACCCGGTTGCGAAGTGCCCCAGACGCTGCGGACCTCGCGTGCGAGCGACCACAGCGCGAGCGTGGCTTCCACGCCTTCGCTGCGCAGGCCGGCAAGAATGCGCAACGCGCGTGGTACGTCGGCGCCGAGCGCAGCCTCGCCGAGCTGGAACACGTCGAAGCGCGCGCTGTCGCCAATCGATGCCTGCACCGCGGCAAGATCGACGCGTTTGCCGCCTGCAGCGAGCCTGAGCTTCTCGAGCTCCTGCTGTGCGGCGAGCAGATTGCCCTCGGTGCGCTCGACGATGAACCGCGCGGCATCGTCGTCGATGTCGAGCTCGAGCGTGGTGGCGCGTGCGCGCAGCCATTGCGGCAAGCGCGCAAGTTCCACCGGCCACACCGGGAGCCAGGCACCCGCGGACTCGAATGCCTTGACCCAGGCGGAGGAGTTCTGTTCCCACTCGAGCTTGCCGGTGAGCATGAGGTAGACGTTGTCGGGGCTGGCGCCGTCGAGCAGTTCGACAATCGCCTTGCTG
>Ga0207643_10000864_pt1 | contig 18281 bp, 15 predicted proteins | sample KBSMisM62_FD_184313 | JGI IMG/M metagenome (GOLD analysis project Ga0207643, IMG submission 184313) | Miscanthus rhizosphere microbial communities from Kellogg Biological Station, Michigan, USA - KBS Miscanthus M6-2 (SPAdes) (version 2) | ecosystem: Host-associated > Plants > Roots >...
CAAAATAAAATTATTAAACTCATTCATTTGTCTTTATTATAAAGAGTATTTTTGGCCAATCCGAAATGATACAGGACCTATTATCAAAATTGCAACTGGGCGATGCAAAAGCATTGGCAAGAAGCATTTCATTTGTAGAAAATGAAGCCAATGGCTATGAAGAATTATTGCGATCATTACCTTATATCCCGAATAAACCCGTTATTGGTATTACCGGTCCTCCTGGAGCAGGCAAGAGTACATTGGTTGATTCGTTGATCGGTTTACTTGTAAGCAATGGGAAAAAGATCGGTGTGCTTTGTGTTGATCCATCTTCACCATTTAATCTAGGTTCTTTACTTGGTGATCGTATTAGAATGAGCAAATGGTATGACAATCCGAATGTTTTCATTCGTTCATTGGCAACAAGAGGTTCGCTAGGAGGGTTGCATCCGAAGATCATTGAAATAACAGAGCTGATGAAAGCGGCGGCCTTTGATATCATTATTGTTGAAACTGTTGGCGTTGGTCAAAGCGAAGTTGAAATTGCGGGCTTAGCTGATATAACTGTTGTTGTTGTTGTTCCTGAAGCAGGCGATGAAGTGCAAACCATGAAAGCAGGCCTGATGGAGATCGCCGACATATTTGTAGTGAATAAAGCCGACAGACCAGACGCTGATCAATTTGTAAAAAACTTGCGATTAATGCTGGCACCTGCCTTTCATAACCGATACGATGAGGTGCCGGTGATAAAAACTGTAGCTTCACAAAATGAAGGTGTGAGTGATCTGCTGAAAGAAATAGAACATTTGCTAAAACATCATCATTCAAAAGAAAAAAAATACTGGTTGCTGGCAGAAAGAGCTTACCAGCTTATACAGCGAAAGAAGATGAATGATATTGATAAAGGAAAACTCAAAGAAGAAATTAAAGAACTTTCAAACAAGAATTCATTTCAGTTATATTCATTTATAAAAAACTATTTGTAGCATGGAAATCATCCCCAATGAAAATTTACCAAAGATGGCTGAATGTGAGCCGGCAATTGTAAAAGTGCAGCCGGGAAAAGTATATTCATGGTGTACTTGTGGTTTGAGTGTCACCCAGCCATTTTGTGATAGTGCACACAGAAATATACAGGATGAACCTTACCGCAGTATAAAGGTCATGTTTGATAAAGAAGAGGAAGTTTATTTCTGCCAATGTAAAAAAACTAAAACGCCTCCGTTTTGTGATGATACTCACAAAAGTATAAAGTAGTCATAATCATTGTGGCAATAACTTTATTTCTTCCGGTGTTTCATTACACATGTTAATTCGTTTCTCTTCAAAAGTTTTTCGAGATAACCTTCTTATTTCAACTATATACTTGTGGTTGTTACTTTAATACTGTAGATTTAATTATTAACACACAACATGCACTCCTTCAAGAAAATCATTTTTCTTCTTTTATTTGTTATTTCCTTTTCCTGTAAAACCCGACTCGAAAAACAAGGCTGGCAACGAACTGCTATAGTTTCACGATTGGATACATCAACCATAAATAAAAAGGATAAAGAACTATTTGTTATCAAGATTCAAGGTTTTCCTTCTCGGGATTCTGCTGGCGAGATTATAAATCAACCATTTTCATTTCAGGATAAAAATCAAGCTTATGCGTTCAATATTTTTGTGAGGGACTCTGCTGGCAAGATCATAAATGAACCATTTCCAGTTATATGGGGGAGTATATCATCTAAATCTGATTTAGCCTATTATAAGTGGGAATCGGATTCCGTGTGCCTGGTAAATATATTGAATCATGGGAGTGTTCAGGATTCCTTTAAGCTTACTTATTCTCATAATTCTAAATCATTGAGATATCTTAATGAACCGAAGAAATAAAACCTACGCTTTAAAAAATAGTTTGTTTGATTTAACATGTTTGAAACCTGTAAACACTTCCATAATTGTATGTTCATCGATACGGCAATACTGTTTATCGAAAAAGTTTCTCCCCGGCATTTACAGAAGATACTTTGGTGGCATAAACCAAAATCTTCAGCATGCGAATCTTATCAACCCTTCTTTTATTAGTAGCGTCACAATGTTCGGCGCAAAAGATTGAAGTAACCAACCACATGCTTTATAGTATTACGGTCAGTATCGATCATATTTCCTATCCGGGTAATAAAAAGTACCGGCCTAAACATACTGAGTACCCCCGACACAGTCTGCATACAGGATGGGGAATATCAGCCGGCGTGGACATACCATTTTCAAAAAACAATTCTAACCATTTCCAATGGAGTCAAAATTTTCGGGCAGGATATCTTAATAACCCGGGAATTCAACATGCATTCAGATTGTATACAGAGCCAACACTTTTATACAAATTGTCTATTGAAACCTCTCAAATGCTGCAAACTGGCTTACAATTGGGCTATATGAGAGTCTATCCTAAGGGTGGCATGATCAGCAAGCAACAGGAAAAAATTTATGTTGATCGAAAAGGCCGAGGGCAATTTACCGGTGGATTTATGTTGGGTGTCGGTTATCGTTTTCAAAATGATGCTGTGGAATTACAAAATACCTTGCAATATCATTTCTGGTTACAGGGACCCTTTATCCCCAAACGTGCTCCCCTATTGCCACATCAATCCTTTTCTTTTTCATCCTCTTTTCATCTATAAAATATTTATTATGAAAAAATTATTTTTCCAAGCAGTGGCAGTTGTGCTTACAGGCCATTCAGTCCTGCAAGCACAACCGTCAGTTCAAAATATTATTAAAAACCAGAGCTCAGTTTTCAACACTTCGAAACTTCAAGGATTAGTAAATGATTACGTAAATAAAGGTTTACCGGGAATGATACTATTGGTAAAAAATGGTGAATCCACCTGGAAAACAGCCGCAGGATTTTCTGATGTAGAAAAAGGGATCGCTATGGAAACCACGAATGAATTAATGATCGCCAGTATTACCAAAATGTTTGTTGCTGTTGTTACACTCAGGTTGCAGGAAGAGGGAAAACTGGATATTGACAAACCGATCAATACTTTTAAGTGCGGGTATAGATTTAAAGATATTCCAAATGCAGAAAAAATAACGATCCGTCATTTATTGAATCATACAAGTGGTTTACCTGATTTTATCAAAACCAGCCGTTTTGTTACCAACCTATTTGATCATCCTTTAAATAACTGGAAGAAGGATGACCTGTTGAAATTCCTGGCGAACACAAAGCCTGAGTTTATTCCCGGAGAAAAAGGGATGTACAGCAATTCGAATTTTTTGTTGCTATCGGTAATACTCGATGAAGAATTTAATGACCCGATCGGTCATGCATCCCTGATCCAGAAAGATATCATTGATCCACTTCTTTTAGATCATACACATTATATCGATCGCAAGGCTCCCCCAAAAAATTTAGCCCGGGGTTATGCCGACCTGTACAGCAATAACCATCTTATTAATCTCACACACCTGAATATCGGTGGATCAGGGAATGGATTCAGCGGAATGTTTAGTACTGCTGAAGATCTGTCTAAGTTTTTGGATGCGTTATTGATCAAGAAGACCCTGCTGAAAGATAGCAGCTTAAAGCAAATGCTGAGCTTTACCCAGGATTCAGAAGAAGAAGCAGTAGCATTTGGGTTGGGTATTTGGAAAGATTTCCAGGATACAGGAACAGATAAATTTGCTTATGGTCATAGGGGAAGGGAAGCTGCCTATACTGCTGACCTGTTTTGGTTTCCAACCCAGGATGTCATGTATGTGTTGATGATGAATTGCGGCATAGGCACGGATTCATCCTTCAAAGAAATGTTTCTCGAGTTTCGTAAAGAATTGGTGACTGAATTACTTAATGGATCAGAAACCAATGCTCAGAAATGACATCCTACTTTTATTTATCGTCAAAATACTCATGTATATCGAAATAATTTCTCTTCTCTCAGGCTTACTAATAGTTTTGAATCATAAAATTTTGAAGTATGAAAAAAGTATCTATAATACTCGGTTTCACTTTTCTAATTATTTTCTTAAGCGGGTGCCTTACCACGCTTCATCCCATTTTTACTGAAAAAGACCTGGCTTATGATCCAAAACTGATCGGCACATGGAAAACCGAGAACCAGGACAATAAAGGCCAGGTGGTGATCACCAATCTTGCAAGTGAAAGCTCTGTTGAACTTCCGGGCAATATTTCTTCCATTAAACAAAAGGGGTACTTTATTAGCTACCAGAATGGACCTGGTGAAACTTCAAAACGATACATCGCATTTCTTGCACGGATCGGCAAGCATCTCTATTTTGATTACTACCCTGCTGATAGAAAAGAAGATGAAAAGATCGATGAGTTCTTCGGGGCACATTTGGTAAAAATGCATACCTCTTACCGCGTCGAAATTTTAAATGATGGAAGTTTTGAATTAAGTCAATTAGATGAATCGTATGTAACCAAACTGATCGACGAAAAGAAGATCCGCATCAGTCATGAAACAGATGCCGATGATAATACAGTAATAACTGCTTCCACCCAGGAACTACAGCAATACCTGCTTAAATATGGTGATGAACCTTCGGCTTATAGAAGTGATAAAACTATTTTTAAAAAATAAGTTATTGGGCTTAAACATAAATTTTTAAGAAAATGAAAAAGATACTTTTCTTCTTATCTATCTTGATGGTTACAATCTCTTCCTGCGTTACATCGCTCCAACCACTTGTGACTTACAATTCAGCGATTGCAGATAACAGGATCGAAGGAACATGGCAACAAGACGGACAGGAATATATTGTTCAAAATGTTTTCATCAGCGACTTTTACAAAAAGAACAAGAAAGATCTTGAAAAGAATCGTAAAGAAAATAATGGTCAATTATCAGAAAAAGATAAAAAAGACTCTATTCTTTTTTCCAGATCCTATATAATCACCTACACCAAAAATGGAATGCAATATCTATTGTTTGGAAGCATGATCAAACTAAACGGCCGGTTATTTATGAACTTCACTCCTGTCGATATGATTAGTACAGATAGTACCAGTACAATAACGGAAATCAACTTCGATAACCGCCTCAATTCTTATACGATTGCCCGTGTTCAATTCGGCACCGTCAATACAATGAAACTTGATTTTATTGACGGTGGTTACCTGCATGATCAGATAAAAGCAGGTCGCATGAAAATAAAAAATGAAACTGATGAGCTCTACGGTACTTTTTTGATCACTGCATCTACCAGGGAATTGCAACAGTTCCTTGAAAAATATGGCAACGATAGCCGTTTCTTTAACAAAGAAAATTCTGTTACCTTAAACCGTAAAAGCTGAACAGGTGAAGAAAAAATACTGGGAACTTAATCATCCTATACTGAGAATTATTCAGCACCTGGCATTCTGGGTGCTTTCTTTCTTTGTGTTCCTTTATCTTTTTAAAACTGGGGCTAAGCCCGAAAAGATAGATTATGTCTATACAATACTGTTCCAGCTAACGCTCTTGCCCGCTGTTTATATAAATATTGAATTGCTTTTACCAACGCTGGGAAACAGAAAAAGGATCTTGTTTTACTTACTCTCATTAATTACCATTATCATTCTTTTTGCATGGATCAATTATAATTTTTTTGACAACTGGTCCGCAAAAGTATTTCCGGATTATTTCTTTATCTCCTATTTTACTTTTCGTGAAATCGTCCTTTTTTTTATTGTTTACATTATCATCACCATGCTACTCAAACTTTCCAAATCATGGTTCCTGGTAAGCTGGCTGCAAAAAGAATTACTGGAAAAAGAAAAACAAAAAACCGTGGTAGAGCTAAAAGCACTCAAGGCGCAGATCAACCCGCATTTCTTTTTCAATACATTGAACAGTATTTATTCAATGGCGCTGGATAAAGATGACCGTTTACCGGGTACTGTGCTACAACTATCGGACCTGATGCGATACTTTCTTTACGTGTCCAGAGACAATTTTATTCTATTAGAAAAAGATCTGACTGTTGTGAAGGAGTACATTGCTCTCCAAAAGCTGCGTTCGAATCCACAATTAGATATTGAAACAAAAATATCCGGAGAAATCAGCGATCAGCAAATTGCACCATTGCTTCTTATTACATTTCTTGAAAATGCATTCAAGCATGGGGCAAAAGGAAGTTCAGGAAATACATTTATAAAGCTTGATATAAAAGTGGAGAAAAATAAATTGAATTTTACGTTAGAAAATAATAAAGGCATCATTGATGAAGTAAATACAGGTGATCATAATGGCCTGGGGCTTGAAAATGTAAAACGTCAGTTGGAGTTATTATACCCGGGAAAACATTTACTGAACATAAAAGATGAACAGGATCGATTTGTTGTCGCATTACAATTAAGTTTATGAGCCGCTATAAATGCATAATAATAGAAGATGAGCCGTTGGCGCAGAATATCCTTAAAAAATATATTTCTGATCATCCTTCACTTGAGTTAGTGGCAATATGCGCCGATGCATTGGAAGCGCAGGCAATACTAACACAACAAAATATTCAATTACTTTTCCTTGATATTAACCTGCCCAAATTATCAGGCATCAACTTTATTAAAACACTTATTCATCCTCCACTTGTAATATTCACAACAGCCTATCCCGAGTTTGCGGTAGAAGGATTTGAATTAAATGCTGTTGATTATTTATTAAAACCATTTTCGTTTGAGCGTTTTCTGAAAGCCGTAAATAAAGTAATTGAAAAGCTGAATACGCCTGTTCAAAATAATATTGCATTCAGTAATTCCTTTATTTTTCTTAAGGCAGACAAAAAAAATCACAAAATTGACCTGGAAAGCATTCACTATATCGAGGCTATTGGCGATTATATGAAAGTGGTCACCGATACAGTTCAACTGATCGTTAATGAAACAATGAAAAAGATGCAGGAAGAATTACCGGTAAGTCTTTTTATTCGTGTACATAAAAGTTTTATCATCTCCCGAAGCAAGATCAGGTTCATTGAAGGAAACTATGTACAGGTAGCTGACAAAAGCATTCCCATCGGTGCAACATACCGAAACGAATTGCTTTTAAGTATTGAAAAGAAAAATTAACGCTGCTTACTCAACCTCTTCGCATCCGATCGGCGCTCCGGGTGGAATTTCTTTATGGATCGTTGGTTTTGCTTTTTCCGGCTCTTTCATTCTTTCTAATGCAAGCAATAAATGGCCCTTATAAGTTGCGTCGGTAGTTGTTTTCAACTTAGCATCAATAAAAGTTTTCAGCTCTTTCAATGTTGTTTGCAATACTGATTTTACGGCAAAAGAATTATTATCATTAATACTCGCAGCCAATAAATAAGTCAGTAAAACTTCTTCAGTTTGCATTTGGATCAATCCATCTATACCAACTGATCTTGGAGCTTTCCAGGTTTTAGAAACAAGCAGATCGATCATTTCAGCAACACCTAATCCTTTATTCATTGCTTCATATTGCACCATTCTGTTCAATCTTTCAGAATTAAACAAAAATGATAAAGGGAGATCGGCGGCAGTTTCAGCAGGAGCTAAAACATCAAATGCCAAACCTGTTCTCTTTCTAAAAAGTTCCCTTGAAAATCCATATCCCGCCGGCAGTGGCGGAATTAATTGAGCAATGCGATCGGGTAATCTTAAAAATTTTGGATTAATACAATCAATGATCGTATTTAGTGCAGTTAATTGATCTTGTTTTGATAAAGACCTTGTTATTATTTGTCCATCACCTCGTAATGAATAATTATAAAACATTCCACCCACGACTTTCGTTGCCGCTTCTACCTGGTAACGATGATAAAAATAAACCGGTACCAATACATCTTCAAGCATTGCCATTGGCATGCCGGCTCTGATATTTTTTTCACCAAAATCAGTTAATGCTTTGTTGCGGATCTTCATTACATTTTTCAATTCCGTTACTGCATCAATTCCATTATCCCAAAGATGTGCCTGCGGATGCAAACCGCCGGGTGCACGGGCATCCCGATCGGAAATAAATTGCAAGCCTTTCTTTTCAGCATCAGATAAAATTTTATTCAATGCTGTTGCTTCATTTGTACCGGAAGCAAAATCACTATAGCCAAAACTGATTGCCGCTTTATCCCATTCGCCGATCTTATTATCATAAGCATTACTGAGATCAATTTCACCTGCAGCATTTAAACTTACTGTCGGATGCGGGTAATCCATCACACTTGCACGATCGCTTACACTTGCCGCATAGTTGTGCATCAAGCCAAGTGTGTGACCAACTTCATGTGCTGATAATTGTTTTAATCTCTCCAGTGCCATCCTCAACATTTTATTATCTACCGGCATTCCATTTTCAAATGGTGCTAATAAACCAGTAGCAATTAAATAATCTTGTCTTACTCGCAGTGAACCAAGAGATACCTGTCCTTTTATTATTTCACCAGTTCGTGGATCGATAACGGATGCTCCATAGCTCCACCCTCTTGTACTGCGATGCACCCAGTTGATCATATTGTAACGTATATCCATTGGGTCGGCATCTTCCGGTAAAACTTTTACCTGGAAAGCATTGATATAACCTGCAGCTTCAAAAGCCTGGTTCCACCAGCTTGCACCTTCAAGCAATGCACTACGAATTGGTTCAGGTGTTCCATTATCTAAATAATATATGATCGGTTTTACCGCTTCACTCTTTGCCGCAGATGGGTCTTTTTTCTTCAGGCGATGCCGCATGATATAAAATTTTTCTATGGGTTCTGTAACCGGTGTGCTATAGTCATAATAAGAAACAGGAATAAAGCTGCTTCGCGGATCAAACAATCTTGGCTTGTAATCATTATCCGGTAACTGAACAAAAGAATGATGCATACGCAATGTGATAGCTTCAGGAGAAGGTGTTACCGAGTTTACAAAATTGCCCGTGATGCCATCATTATTTACAAAAGTTATTGTTGTTTCAAAATCTGTATTCAGGGGGAAATTTTTGGTGCGTGGTAAATAAATAGCAGAACGTGTCTTATCCAACAAATAATTTCCCTGTTGGCTGCTTTTTATGCGATTGGTGACCTGCATTGCATCACGCAATAAAAAATCTGTTGCATCCACGAGATAGTGATTATTACTTTCTGCTTCAACTGTAAATCCCCAAAGCGTTGACTGCGCAAATGATTGCTCAACAGCTCTTTTTTCTGCAGCATCTTTGGTTACAGCACGATAGTCATAGTTGGGTTGTATCAACAATAATTTTCTTCCTGTCTTTGAAAATTTCACGATGCGTCCGCCACCTGATAATCCACGGTCAAGACCAATATCATTTGATCCTAAACCCGCCGGTAAAGAAATTGTATAAAGAATTTCTGTATCAAGTGTATCTACTTCAAGCCATATTTTACCTGTATTTTCATCCCAGTAGAAATTAAAAAAGCCCTCAAATTTTTTCAGGTCTTTTGTTTTTTCTTCTATAGTGGAAAGTTTTTGAGATGAAGCAAAAAATGGCACAAATAATAGTGATAAAATAATTTTTCGCATAGCAGTTAATTTACAAATTGAAGATATGATATAAAGTTTTTTGTTATGGGATAAATACGATAAACCCGCACAATGATAAGGATTATCAATTCAATATAAACAAACTAAAAAAGAGTATTTACCCCCTTTTAATCATACCACCTACACCGTATTTTAGCTTTTTACTGCAAGAGAATTATCAATCCTATGAGGCCAGTGAACTGCTATTTGCGGAAATCATTCTTATTAACTACTCTTTCAAGATCGTGGTTTCTTGTCTTTTTTTTATTTTCATTCTCATTTTCTTTTTCCCAAACAACAAATATTAACGGTATTAGAAATAGCTACCACAGTGTTTTGGGAATTTCAACTGTTGCCGCAAAACTTGATAATGTTTCTGGTCTTGCTTACGGCAATACAGTTTTGCTAATACAAATGAAAGGGGCTTCCATTAACATAGCAAACACTGCTTCATTCGGCGATACCATTTCTTTGAATTATGCAGGTAATTATGAACTGGCAACAATTTGTTCTGTGAGTAACGATTCTGTTTATTTTTTTAACCAGGTAAAAAATAGTTACGATGTAAATAATAAAGTTCAACTTGTAAAGTTTGCAGAATATTATTCTGCCAATGTAGTTGATACAGTAAAAGCACAATCATGGAACAATACGACAGGCAAGGGCGGTGTGCTTGCGATAAAAGTGGAAGAGGATCTGACATTGAATGCGCCCTTATTTGCTGATTCAACCGGGTATCGTGGAGGATCCTTTTTTTTGCATGATGGTACTTGTAGTTTTTTCTTTCCAGTAGGGAGTGGCTATGCGTATGATGCTACTTCATCAGGGGCACTAAATGGCGCCTACAAGGGCGAAGGAGTAGCAGTTGTACCAGCAAATAGTGATGGTGCAAGAGGAGCACCTGCAAATGGAGGTGGCGGAGGTAATAATCACAACAACGGTGGGGGTGGCGGCGCTAATTTAACTGCTGGTGGAAATGGCGGTGCTAATTTTAGTTCTGGGCCTGCTGCATGTACAGGCAGTTACCAGGGGCGTGGAGGAAAAGCATTAAACAATTGGAACAATACAAAAATATTTTTAGGTGGTGGTGGTGGTGCAGGTCATGCCAACAGCACTACACAACCGTATGCAGGTGGTAATGGTGGCGGAATTATAATTGTGATCGCAAAGAATATTATTGGTAATGGCTATAAAATTTCTGCAAATGGCCAAAACGGTAGATCCACTTCTTATGATGGTGCATCTGGTGGTGGTGCCGGCGGTACTATTATAATGAATGTTACAAATAGTTATACCGGGGCATTGACTGTAGAGGCAAATGGTGGTAATGGAGGTAACGAAGATGATGATAATAGTGTTGGAAGATGTTATGGTGCTGGTGGCGGTGGTAGCGGTGGCACTATTTATTTCAATGCGTCATTACCTGCTATCTCAAGTTTAGATACTGGTGGTGCCGCAGGGATAAATATTGATCCTAACGGTTGCAGCACACCTGTCCCGGCAGTACATGGAACAGATGGATCAAAAATTTTCAATTACTCATATCAAAGATCTGTTATTCCGTCCTCGGGCTGCGCCGCTGTTTTGCCTGTCAGGATCATCTATTTCAATGCAATTCTTAACGCTGATAAAAAAGTAAAATTAGAATGGGATATTGCCAACCCTGAAAAAGCAACTTCGTTTACAATAGAAAAAATAAATTCACTAAATAATTGGACAGAATTTCAAACAATTGATGCACAAACGAATCTTCACCACTATGAGATCTTAGACAATGTGCCAGCACCTGGTGAAAATATTTATCGCATGCGGGTAAATGGAAAAGATAACAGCGTCACTTATTCTATACAAAAAAGAGTTATCCTGAAATTCAATGATCAATTTTCGTTTTATCCAAACCCGGCAAGAAATAAGATCATAATCAGTGGTAAGTTAAATACAGGAACAGTTATAAAGCTTACAGATTTTACCGGCAGAGAAATAAAGAAAATAATTACAAACACAAGTTCGACATCTCTTGAGTTCTTGCTTCACTCAATAGATCCCGGCATTTATTTTTTGCGTGTTAATAACTATACGGAAAAAATTGTGATCCTTCGTTAACTTTAAAAAAAATCGAACCATGAAAAGAAAGGTTTTCATTCCTCTCTTGTTATTTGTATTTCCCATTATTGCTTCATCACAATCCACAGCCAAAGAATGGTACTCAAAAGGAATTGAATTAAAAGAAAAAAAAGACTATGAAGGGGCACTGGCGGCTTTTAATAGTGCTATTTCTAAAAAGGCTGATTATAATGACGCCTATTACCAGGCTGGTTGGTGTTGTAATGAATTAGAAGATTATGAAAACGCAATAGATCTTTTGAAAAAATATATGCCTTCGGATGAAAAAAATAAAAAAAACAAATCTAATGAGTTAGGCTTTTCATATTACAAACTTCAAAAAGCAACAGAAGCAATAATAGAATATAAAAATACGATCGCATTATCTCCAAAAGATGGAATTGCATTAAGGGGGCTGGGAAATGTATATTATGAAATAGAAGAAGATTATGACAGCGCTATAGAATATTTTGAAAAAGCCATTAAGGAAGATGAGGAAGACTCTAAACCGATCTATTATAAACTTGGCTGGTTATATAATGATAAGGAGCAATATGATGACGCTATAAAAATCTTACTAAAAGCCATTGAGTACGATAGCGAAGATTCCGGTTATCGTGAAGAGCTTGGCTATGCTTATTATCAAAAAGAGGAATATGAATTTGCGCTTACGCAACTAAACAAGGCACTTGCCTTGGATGATGCTTCGAAACTTGGATATTATTATAAAGGCCTTTGCTTTGTCGCTACCAATAGAAAGGGTGAAGCAATGAGCATGTATTATAAACTTAAAGAAATAGATAGCGACACCGCTGCGGAGTTGATGGCTAAAATAGATAAAATGAAATAACGAAAGCTCAACCTTTAATCAGTGTGATCACTTTTTTTCCAACGATAAAAAACATACCCTGCAATAAGAAATGGCGCCGAAGCGAGATAAATAATTCCGGCATTTAATCCTTTAGCTGGTTTTTCACCAAGCTGTTGCGCTGTTTTTGTGCAAATGGAACATTGAGCTGTTGAAAACTGGAAAAATAAAGTAGAAAAAACAAAAGTAAAAATCAATAAAAAGATCGCCTTTTTCATAACACACATATAAGAGAGCAAAAATACGACAGAAATAAATTATAGCGCTGAAATACTAAAAAGAAAAGCTGCCTTTATCGGGCAGCTTTTTTATTAATAGAAAAAATTAAATTATGCTTCAACACTAATTCGCTTGCTTTGTTTCTTTCTCTCATCCTCATCCAGTATCACTTTCCGCATACGAATAAAGTTTGGGGTTACTTCGATACATTCATCCTGCTGAATATATTCCATACATTCTTCCAGCGTCATCAAAGTTTTAGGAGCAATCCTGGTTGCATCATCACTTCCGCTGGCGCGGTGGTTGGTAAGTTTCTTTCCTTCTGTAACATTCACTACAAGATCACCCGGCTTAATATTCTCCGCAACGATCTGTCCTGCATAAACTTCTTCACCCGGGTCAACAAAGAACGTTCCCCTGTCCTGTAGTTTATCGATAGAATAACCTGTTGTTCTTTCCTGGATCTTTGAAAGCAATACACCATTATTTCTTCCAGGAATAGATCCTTTCCATGGTTTATATTCTGTAAAGCGATGAGCCATTACTGCTTCACCAGCCGTATTTGTGAGCATTTGCGAACGTAAGCCTATCAATCCTCTTGATGGAATTTCAAACTCCAGGTGTTGTATCGCACCTTTTGTTTCCATCACATGCATCTCACCTTTACGTCTTGTTACAAGATCAATTACCTTACTCGCATATTCTTGTGGCACATCTACCACTAAATTTTCATAAGGCTCGCATTTTGTTCCGTTGATCAATTTAACCAACACTTGTGGTTGACCCACTGTTAATTCATATCCTTCACGACGCATGGTCTCGACCAATATTCCTAAATGAAGGATACCGCGACCATAAACATTAAAACTATCTCCACTATTAGTATCCTCCACTTTTAAAGCGAGATTTTTCTCCGTTTCTTTCATTAGCCTGTCACGAAGATGTCGGCTGGTAACAAATTTTCCGTCTTTACCATAGAATGGTGAATTGTTGATGCTGAAAAGCATACTCATCGTTGGCTCATCAACACTTATCACTGGTAGCGCTTCAGGGTTTTCTATATCTGCAATTGTATCGCCGATATTAAAATCTTCAATTCCTACAACAGCACAAAGGTCACCGGCAATTACTTCACTCACTCTCTTTTTTCCCATTCCTTCAAACACATATAATTCTTTCACCTTCGATTTCTTAATTGAACCATCCGCCTGCATCAATGCTACCTGTTGGTTTTCTTTTATCACACCACGGCTTACCTTACCAATTGCAATACGACCTAAGAAAGATGAGTAATCAAGTGAAGTGATCTGCATTTGCAGAAAACCTTCATTCACTTTTGGTGGTGGTACATACTTTATAATCCCGTCTAACAATGGGTCAATCCCTTCGATTTGTACATTGGAATCATTGAACCAACCATTCTTTCCTGAACCATAAAAGGTCGGGAAATTCAATTGCTCTTCTGTCGCATCAAGATTGAAGAATAATTCAAATACGGCGTCATGTACTTCATCAGGACGACAATTTGGTTTATCAACTTTATTAATAACAACTATCGGGTGAAGATTCAGCTGTAAAGCCTTTTGCAACACAAATCTTGTTTGCGGCATAGGACCCTCAAAAGCATCTACAAGCAACAGCACACCATCGGCCATTTTCAAAACTCTTTCTACCTCGCCACCAAAATCAGAGTGGCCCGGCGTATCGATCACATTAATCTTTACATCCTTATAAACAACCGCTGCATTCTTACTAAAAATAGTAATGCCACGTTCTCTTTCGAGGTCGTTGCTGTCCATGATCAACTCACCTGTTTCCTGGTTATCACGAAACACTTTAGTAGCATGTAATATCTTGTCTACCAAAGTAGTTTTGCCATGGTCAACGTGAGCTATAATTGCAATATTTCTTATTTCCATACTCTTTTTTAAACGAGCGGCAAATGTACGCCAATTCAGCGGGGCAGCGAAAGAAATGGGGATGTTTATTATACTCCCAACTGTTAAACCTTGATTTGACTTTCGTTGCGTCGCACTCTTGTGCTATACCAATTCTATTCAGCTATTTGTAACCTAAAATTGATGCTTTACGTCTACTCTCCATCGCTTCTTTGTTCCCGGGTAATTAATTTCTAGCTTTATAAAAAATCTGGCATGCGTTTTCTCAAATGGTTCGGAATTTTTTTATTGGTCTTAATCATCATTTATTTCCTCGGTCCCCAACCCGCCACTCCCAAATACAATAACGAATTACCCAATATCCCGTCCGATGCAATAAAATTGGAAAAATATATTGCGAATAACGAATCAAAACATCAACTAAAACCCGATAACGAAGCAAGGATCTTATGGTACAATGACTCTGTAAAACAGAAAACAGAATATGCAGTTGTTTATTTGCACGGTTTCAGCGCCTCACAGGAAGAAGGCGATCCGGTTCATAAAGAGTTTGCAAAAAAATTCGGGTGCAACTTGTATTTGGCGAGACTGGCAGAACATGGAGTTGATACAACAGAACCTCTTGCAAATTATACCGCTGAAAAAAGCTGGCGATCTGCTGTTGAGGCTTACGCCATTGGCAAACAACTTGGCAGAAAAATAATTTTAATGTCAACCTCAACAGGTGGCACATTAGCATTAAAGCTTTGCGCTGAGTTCCCGGATATAACAGCAAATATTATGATGTCGCCAAATATTGCGATCAATGATCCAAATGCATGGATGGTTAATAATCACTGGGGCTTACAAATTGCACAAGTAATTGTAGGTAAACATAAAATTGTAGATGATACATCAGCATTATATAAACAATATTGGAATCAACGTTATTCAACAAATTCATTAGTTCAATTAGAAGAGTTACTGGAATCAACAATGAAAGAGTCAACTTTTAAAAAAGTTACACAACCATCGCTGTTGCTTTATTATTTTAAGGATAAAGATCACCAGGACCCGGTTGTTAAAGTATCTGCAATGAAAAGAATGTTTGTGCAGCTTGGTACACCTGACAGCCAGAAAAGAGAAGTCGCCATTCCCAATGCAGAAGATCATGTGCTTGCGTCTCCAATAAAATCAAAGGATGTTGAGTCTGTAAAAAATGAAGTTGATAAGTTTGCAATTGAAATTCTGAAACTGCCGGTTGCAAAACAATAATATTTACACCCTCACATAAATTTTCTTTTTATCCAATACATAACCCACCAGCCAGCAAAATAACATAAATGTTATTGCAAACAGGAATGACCCAACATACATCCCTGCATGACTGAAAATATTTTGAAACAGCCATTGATAAAGCGGTTTATCCCCAATAGGAATAAACCACATTAAAGTAGCGCCGATCTCTGAAACGATATAAACAAACAATGGATTTTTGCCAAATACTTCAAAGAAGTAATTGAATCGCTTTATTTGTAAAAAGTCAATAACATAGATCAATGCTGACAGCAACACACAATCAATTCCCACGGTTACGAACACAAAGCTTCCTGTCCATAATTTTTTATTGATGGGGAAGAAATTGTTCCAGCATAATGCAAGAAAGATCAGCGTGACTCCAACTAATAATAGTTTAGTCAATCCTTCATAACTATTTCCTTTTTCCTGTATCCATTTACCTGCAGCATAACCAAAAGTTACATTCGCAATAGCGGGCAATGTGCTCAACAATCCTTCGGGATCAAATGCCACTCCTTCTCCATGATACAAATGCTCAGGACCAAACACCCATAGATCCAATCTTGTTCCGGCATTTGTCAGCATATCAAAAGGATCATCACCTCCGCTAAACATTCTTAGTATAAGCCAGTATATAAAAAGAAAACTTACCGATAGCGTTAATACTGTATTTAATTTCAGGTAACGGATCATCAATGAAGCGGCGCAATATCCCAACGCAATTCTTTGTAACACTCCCATTATTCTTGTATGACCGATCGGGTTGACGGATAATCCGCCACTTTCATTCCAATGCACAAAAGGGAACCAATACATCAGGTAGCCCAATAAAAAAATGATGATCGTTCTTTTAAAAATTTTACTAAGCACAGCTGCATCACTCATGTTCGCCCACTTCTTCATTACAAAACTCATGGCGTTACCAACTGCAAACATGAAGGAAGGAAAAACAAGATCGGTTGGTGTAAAGCCATGCCAGCTGGCATGATTCAATGGAGCATACGACGTATCGCCATTACCTGGCGTGTTTACAATGATCATAAAACAAACCGTCATACCCCGAAAAACATCAAGGGCCGTAAAGCGTGGAGTTGGTTGCATTTAGCAGTCGTTTAGTTTCCGAATGTAGAAATTAAATCACAGAAACGTTATGATAATTTTTAAAAAGAAAAATCGACCTAAAAGAATTTTCGGATAAGCCAAATGATAAGTGTGCCGAGCAAACTGAATAAGATCATTGTAACAATAGGAAAGTAAAATCTGAAATTTTCTTTTTCAATTCGAATATCACCGGGCAAGCGACCGATCCAATTTAATTTATCATGGAAAAAATAAACGATGACACCAATGAAAATAATGAGGACTCCAATGCCAATGATCCATTTACCGGTTTCGCTATTCATATTACAAAACTATAAAGAAGGAGTTTATCAGAAGGGGAATCCAATGCCAAGGTTATAGACAATATTTTCTCTTCTCCACGTCTTCTTACTGAGTTTAATTTGGTCCATCACCCATGGATTTTGTTCCCATGGTTTGCGTAATGGAAAAGCAATATCAAGCCTGATAACAAATAATGTTATATCAAAACGAAAACCGATACCTGCATCAATTGCCAACTGGCTTAAAAATTTCTTAGTGAATTCGCCGCCGGGTTTATGAGTATAGGTACTGTCATTCATCAGCCAGATATTCCCGGCATCTACAAATAAAGCTCCATACAATGGGCCGGTTAATCTGAAACGAAATTCTGAATTCAATTCAAGTTTGAGATCTCCTGTTTCATCAGGAAAAAAGGTATTGGTAGTATCAACATATTTATAAGTACCCGGTCCTACGGAATAACTTCTGAATCCTCTAAGACTATTAGTACCTCCAATAAAATACTGTTTGATAAAGGGAAGCTGGACAGAATTTCCATAAGGAATTCCAACACCAATGATCGCCCTGTTTGCCCATGACGAATACAATCCAAGCCTTCGGTAATAACGACCGTCTAGTTCAAATTTGATGTACTGGGAAAAAGGAACATTGCGGATCGTCACTATTTTCCCCCCTTTCAGATCAGCGCCGGAGAATAAACCCGCTAAATTTCCTGACAGGTCGACAAAACTATTAAAGTAATATGCATTGTTTCGCAGTAATCCATTTGCCAGTTGATTGTAATTAAACTGGTAGGTGGCGCCAAGAATAAATTGTTTTTGTACAGCACGGGCAAGCAGTGTATCCTGGTGAACTTTAGCTTTATATTCATCAGTAATCTTTCCTGGTTCCACATAATTTATCCTTATAGGATAGAGCTCGTGCTGCTTTTGCAAACTTTCTTTCCATAAATATCCATAAGCAACACGGAAAGAATTGAGTGAATAAAGTTTTACACGATCCAACATATCATATCCCAACTGGATATTTGTTCGCGGCATATAACCACCCTTGCTTCCAAAAT
>Ga0207643_10000868_pt1 | contig 18218 bp, 13 predicted proteins | sample KBSMisM62_FD_184313 | JGI IMG/M metagenome (GOLD analysis project Ga0207643, IMG submission 184313) | Miscanthus rhizosphere microbial communities from Kellogg Biological Station, Michigan, USA - KBS Miscanthus M6-2 (SPAdes) (version 2) | ecosystem: Host-associated > Plants > Roots >...
CGGTGATCAGAGCAGGGAACCGCTGGCTGGTCCCGATCGAGTTCCTGTCCGTGGCGCTGGCGTCCATCTACGACCAGCGTATCGAGCTGCGGCGAGCATCGAGACTCGTAGTCGTCGGGGATGTGAGGCTGCCGCGCGTGACCACGAATATCGACTCCGCGGGTCCGCCAACGCGCGCGTCGATCGACGTCGCTCCTGCGGCCGCTGTTACAGTCGGCACAGAGCCAGGACGGCTGATAGTACGGGTCGACGCCGACGCCCTCGACTTTCCTTCCGCGACCGGCGGAGGCCTCGTTCAGCTGATTCGCCAGGGCGACCAACCGAATCAGATTGTCGTTACCCTGACGGACGCAGCCGGACTGCCACGCGCGACGGTTACAACAGCTAATAATGTCGCGCACGTCGCAATCGAGGTTCCTGCTGCCGCCACGTCGGAGTCCAAGGCCCCGCCCAACGAACCACGACCGCCCGATGCCGAACCGCGCGCCCCGGAACCGGTTCCTCCCGTATCGATTGTCGCGACCCGGAACTGGCAAACGATAGTGATTGACCCGGGCCATGGGGGTGACGATGTCGGTGTTCGCGGCCCGAAAGGTATCGAAGAAAAACAGCTGACGCTCGACATCGCCCGTCGTCTGCGCGCGATGATCGAGAATCGGCTGGGTCTGCGCGTGATCATGACGCGAGAAGACGATCGCGCCCTTGGCCTCGACGAACGGGCCGCCGTTGCCAACAACGGCAAGGCGAATCTGCTCATCAGCCTTCACGTCAACGGCTCGCGCGTGCCGGAACAATCGGGCGCCGAGATCTTCCATCTCCAGCTGGATCGCGAAAGCGCGCAAGTGGTGCGGGTGGCCACGGCCGAGGGAGCATCGCTCCCGGCGCTCGGTGGCGGCGTGCGGCGCCTGGATCTGATTCCATGGGACCTCGCGCAGGCGCGGCACCTCGACGAGTCGTCCGTTCTCGCCAGCGTGCTGCAAGAGGAACTGCAACGACAGGTCCCGATGAGCGGACATCCGGTCCGTCAGGCGCCCATGCGTCTGCTCGCGGCGGCCAACATGCCGGCCGCGCTCGTCGAGGTCGCCTACCTGACGAACCCGCAGCAGGAGGCGCGGCTGAAAACGGACGACTTCAAGATAACAGTGGCGCAGGCGGTGTTCAGCGCCATCGTCCGTTTCCGCGCCTGGTCTGAGGAGTCGCAGACGCCATGAGCATGCGGGTCTGGTGGCTCGCATTCATCGGCGGACTTGCCGCCCTGGTGCTCATCGCGATCAGCATCGCGCGCATGTATGCGCCGCCGCGCGACGTGCCTGCGGAGACGCCGGTCGCGAGCGCACCGGTGACTCCGAAGGAAACCGCGCACATCACAGCGACGCTCTTCTTTGGTGCGCCCGATGGCCAGTCGCTCGCTCCCGTGCGACGCGACGTACCACTGGCCGAGACCGTCGTCGATCAGGGCCGGCAGATCCTGACGGCGCAGCTGGCAGAAACCCCGCCCGCCCCGTTCGTCAGCGTCATCCCGATGGGCACGACGTTGCGCGCCCTTTACGTCACCGATAAAGGGGATGCGTTCGTGGACCTCAGCGCCGAGGTCGTTCGTGCGCATCCGGGCGGATCCCTCAACGAGCTCCTGACGGTCTACGCCATCGTCAATGCTGTGGCGGCCAATCTGCCGGCCGTTCGCCGCGTGCAGATCCTCGTGGACGGCAAGGAAGCGGACACGATCGCGGGACACGTCGACCTTCGTCGTCCGCTCACACGAAACGATTCACTGGTGAGGGAGACGGACGAGAAGTAATTGCATTACAGTGTTCATTCAATGAGAACAGACGGCCGTCTTCCGGAACAGCTCCGACCAACACGTATCACTCCCAACTACCTGATTCACGCCGAGGGCTCGGTGCTGGTTGAAGCCGGCAAGACAAAGGTGATCTGCACCGCCAGCGTCGAGGATCGCGTGCCTCCGTTTCGCCGCAACACGGGCAAAGGCTGGGTGACGGCTGAATATGGCATGCTGCCGCGTGCGACAACCACGCGCACGCAGCGTGAAGCCAGCGCCGGCAAGGTCGGCGGCCGCACGCAGGAGATTCAGCGCCTCATCGGTCGGTCGCTGCGTGCGGTGACCAAACTGGAAGAGCTCGGCGAACGAACGATCACGCTCGACTGCGATGTGATCCAGGCCGATGGCGGCACGCGTACGGCATCGATCTCGGGCGCCTTTGTCGCACTCGTGCTCGCGATCAACAAGATGCGCGAGCAGGATCTCATTCGCACGATGCCGGTGACCGACTTCGTCGCTGCAACCAGCGTCGGCATCGTCGGCGGCGAGCCGATGTTGGATTTGGCTTACGCCGAGGACTCCAAGGCCGACGTCGACATGAACGTCATCAAGACCGGGGCGGGACTGTACATCGAGTTGCAAGGCACTGCCGAAGCCCTGCCCTTTGGGCGTGAAGCGCTCAATCGTCTGCTCGACCTCGCCGACACGGGAATCCGGCAACTCATCGCGCTGCAACGAGGTCTGGTCGGCCAGTATCTTGGAAAACAGAACTGACACCAGATCTGCGCCGGAAGCCGCATAACGGGCTGACGATGCGGCTGCTCATCGCCACGACCAATCGCGACAAGATCCGCGAGATTCGTTCGTTGCTGGCAGGCGCCCCTGCCGAACTAATCACGCTTGCCGATCTCGCACCGGTCGCGGAGCCTGAAGAGACCGGCGACACCTTTGAAGATAACGCGCGGCTGAAGGCTCGTTATTACGCAAAGCACTCGGGAGCGCTGACCGTCGCCGAGGATTCCGGCCTCGTGATCGATGCCCTGAACGGTGAGCCGGGTGTGAACTCGGCGAGGTTCCTGCGACCCGACGCGTCGTACCCGGAGCGATTCGCCGCCATATTCGAACGACTGGCCCGCCACCCCGATCGGCCGCGGACCGCTCGTTTCGTGTGCGCATTGTCTGTCGTGCAGGGGGATGCGATCGCGTTTGAAACAACGGCAACGGTCGAAGGCGTCATCGCGCCAGCGCCAGTGGGGCGTCGCGGATTCGGGTACGACCCTATCTTCTATTACCCGCCATATGGAGCAACGCTCGCCGAGGTCGGCGAAGAGGACAAGCTCGCGGTTGCACACCGTGGCAAAGCCTTTCGCGCTCTCGCTCGCTGGATTCTCGAAGCGGGCAATAAGAAGTAGGTGGCAGACAGTGGCCGTGTCCGCTCAATGATCATTAATGAACACGAAGAAGGCACCCGAACGGGAGCTTTCTTATCAAATTGAGAACCTCTGACATTCTCAGACTGGAAGATCACACTTTTGAGTAGTGCTGATCCCGCATTGGTAAGCCGATATGTGCACGTAAACGCATCTCGGCTGTCTGCAAGCACGCGGGGTGCACTTGGCTTCCCGGTTGCTGCATAGGGAGCGATGTCGAAATTCGTCGCCGGGCTGCTCGCACTCGACGGAACGCTCATCCTCGCGCACCAGGTGCGCGCGATAGAGCGGGACTGAGGTTCGACGTGGCAGGCGAGCCCATCACGCGTTACGTCGACGGCAGCAGCCGCGTGGAGAAGACGGCGCCCGCGCGCTCGCGCGCAGGCGTGTCGGATGCGGGCGCAGATTCGCAACCACTCGGCGCGACGCTCTTCGTGTCGGTGATCATCGCCGCTGGCGTCACCGTGCTCGCGCTGTGGGGGCCGCGACACGTACCCAATCCAGTTTTGTTCGGGACTCTTCTCGCAGCCTCGGCGATCGCGTCGAGTCTCCGGCTCAAAGTTCCGCTCGGCGCGAGCTCGTCGACCCTCTCGGTGTCGTACAGCGTAGACTTCGCCGCCCTTTTGCTCATTGGCACCGACCTGACGATGGTCGTGGCGGGTGTGAGCGCGTGGCTTCAGTCCGCCTTCGGTCACGACCGCCGGCGCAACCCTGTCTTCCGAACGGTCTTCAACGCGGCGGCGCTTGTGCTGACGGTGAAGGCTGCCGGACTCGCCTTCCAGTACATGGGTGGGCAACCCGGTTCGCTGGATCTGCGTCTGCGCGAAATTTCAAAGCCGCTGGTCGCCAGCGCCCTCGTCTACTACCTGGTGAACACGTCGATCGTCGCGACGGCGATCGCATTGGCGAATCGGAAGTCGGTGTGGAGCGTCTGGCAATCGAACTTCTTGTGGACCGCCCCCAGCTACTACGTGGGTGCCGGTGCCGCAGTGGCCGGCGCCCTGGTCTGGCAGACGCAGCAGTGGTGGCTGCTGCCACTTGCGGGCGCGCCCCTCTACCTGATGTTCCGCTCCTACCGGATGTACGTCGAGCGGCTCGAGTCCGAGGAGCGCCACAAGGAAGAAGTGCTCCGGCTGCATGGCGACACGCTGGCCGCGCTCGAGGCCGCTCGCCTGTCAGAACAGCGCTATGCGCTTGCCGCCGCCGGCTCGAACGACGGTCTCTGGGACTGGGACGTGCGCGCCAACGCCCTCTATTGCTCCGAACGTTGGAAGCTGATGATGGGGTTGTCGCCGACCGACAGCGTATGCACGCTGGAGGAATGGGTGAACCTTGCCGACGACGAGGATCGCGCGCGGCTTCAGGAAGCGATCGAGGCGCATCTCACCGGCGAGCGATCGCATTTCGAGATCGAGTACCGGATGCGTCATGTCGATGGCAATGTCCGCTGGGTTCACTGCCGCGGCATCGCTGTACGTGACGAGTCGGGGCGTGCCATCCGACTCGCGGGGTCGCAGACGGACATCAGCGAGCCGCGCCGAATCCGCGATTCGCTTGCACAGGCCGCTCAGCACGATCCGCTGACCGATCTGCCCAACAGAACATTGTTCCGCGAGCTCGTTCAGCGTGCGATCAGTCAGACGACGCGTGTCGGCTCACCTGGTTATGGAGTGTTGTTCATCGATCTCGATGGGTTCAAGGCGATCAACGACACGCACGGGCACGTGGCAGGCGATCGCTTCCTGAAGGCGATCGCCAAGCGCTTGCAGTCGCATCTGCGTCCCGGGGACGTACTCGCGCGGCTGGGTGGCGACGAATTCGGTGTCCTCGCGCACAACGTCGAAACGGCGGACGATGTCTGCGCGATTGCGGAAAGACTGCAGGAGGCGCTGGCCGAGCCGTTCCTGGTCAACGGACAACGCACCCGCGGCGCCGCAAGTATCGGAATCGTCGTGGGCAACGCACAGTCCCGGTCGGTCGATGCCCTGCTGCGCGACGCGGACATCGCTATGTATCGCGCGAAAGCGGCCGGACGAGGCGGCTACGAGCTGTTCGACCCGGACATGCACACGGCCGCGCTGCAACAGCTCACGTTCGAAACCGAGCTCCGTCGCGCGATCGAACGCAACCATCTCGCGGTCTTTTATCAGCCGATCGTCCAGCTATCGTCGTCACGCATCTGCGGATTGGAAGCGCTCGTCCGGTGGGAACGTGCCGATGGCCGGATGATGGCGCCGTCGGAATTCATTGCCGTTGCAGAGGAAACCGGCCTGATCGTCCCGCTGACGTATCAGGTACTCGGCCAGGCGTGTCACCAGGTGGCGGCGTGGCAACAGATGTTCGGACGGCCGCTGGATCTGTCAGTGAACATCTCGTCCAAGATGTTTTCGCGACCCGAGTTCATCGACAAGGTCGAGGAAGCCATCCGTGAGAGCGGACTGCTTCCCGGGACGCTGCGCCTCGAGATCCCCGAAAGTGTCCTCATCGATCACGCGGATGTCGTCGGACATCAATTCAACCGGTTGCGCGCCCTGCAGGTGGCCCTGCACCTGGACAACTTTGGAACGGGGTACGCCTCTCTGAGCTACTTGCAGCGGTATCCGGTCGACGCGTTGAAACTGGATAAGTCCTTCGTGGCTCGCATGGGGACGCCCGGCAATGACGGCGTCGGCGGCGCGATCGTGAAGCTCGCACGCGAGTTGGGAATGGGGCTCATCGCCGAGGGCGTCGAAACCGCTACGCACGTCGAACAGCTGCGCCTCCTCGATTGTCCGCACGCACAGGGTTACCTCTTCTCGCGGCCGCTGACTGCCAGCGACATGGCGCCGCTGCTCGCCAGCGAGTCGGCGGTGGAATCTCTGCCGGCGGCTTCCTGATTACAGCTTCCGCAGTCGCACCCGGCGCACGGCGTGATCGCGGCCTTTCTCCAGGATGAGATGCGCGCGTTCGCGCGTCGGCTGGATGTTCTCGCGCAGATTTGCGAGATTGATCGAGGTCCAGAGTCGCCGCGCCGTCTCGACGGACTCGGCGGGGCTGAGCGCAGCGTAGCGATGAAAGTATGAGGACGCGTTCGTGAAGACCGTTTCCCGCAGCGCCAGGAAACGCTCGATGTACCACTGCTCGATATCGTTCTCCGCAGCGTCGACGTAGATCGAGAAATCGAAGAAGTCCGACACGAACATCGGCATGGGCCGTCCGGCTCGGCCGCTTCCCGTTTGCAGGACGTTGAGTCCTTCGACGATGACGATGTCGGGACGGCGAACGACCTGATACTCCCCCGGCACGATGTCGTAGCGCAGGTGCGAATAGACGGGAGCCTGCACCTCGGGAACGCCCGACTTCAGTTCGGCCATGAAGTGCACCAGTCGCCGGAGGTCGTAGCTCTCCGGGAAACCCTTGCGATGCGTCAGGCCTCTTGTCTCCAGTGTCGCCAGCGGAAACAGAAATCCATCCGTCGTCACCAGATCGACCTTGGGATGGCTCGGCCATCGCGAAAGTAATGCCTGCAACAACCGCGAAGCCGTGCTCTTGCCAACGGCGACGCTGCCGGCCAAGCCAATCACGAACGGAATGTGCGCGCTTTGCGAGCCGAGGAACGTCGCCGTCGCGGTATGGAGGTTCCTTTTTGCGGCAACGTAAAGATTGAGCAGGCGTGACAGCGGCAGGTAGATGTCGGCAACCTCGTCGAGTGATGTCTTCTCGTTGAGGCTGACGAGACCGCGCAGCTGCGGCTCGGTCAATGGCAACGGTGTCGCGGCGCGGAGCCGTGCCCACTCGGCGCGGCTGAACTCGACGAATCGCGAAACCGCGACGTCCTCGCCGCGTCCGGACATGCGGTCATTCTAGCCTTGCCCTCCTGAGGGGCGGGCCCGCAGTCTGGCAAAACTGTGAAGGGGGTCTGACCCCTTGAGTGCAGTATTGTGAAGGGGGCTGACCCCGCGCGAGAGGCGTCGTCTCTCGAAGACACGGGCCAGCCACCATCGTCATGTCACATGGACATCACGATGTTGCCTCAGATACTTTCTAGGCATTCTTCGTTTCTTCGATGGCGTGATGTTTGCCAAACCGGGCATTATGCGCTACTGGCTTCCAGCCGTTCTTATCCTCCTGGCCGCCGTCCCCTCGTACGCGGCGCCGGACGGGCAAGATCAGCCGGATCCTGGTAGCGGGTCACGCCGAAGTCCCGATTTCCTGTTCGGCCGGCCAAATGGCACTTTTGGGATTCGCGGCAATTGGGTCTTCAACCGCGGCGGCAGCGACTGGTACGACTTCGTCACTGACCAATTGACCCTCGATAAAGGCGCCTTCAACGCGCCTGGCGTCACACTCGAGGTCGGGTTTCTGCTGAAGCCCCGGCTGGACGTCCTGGCGGGTGTTGACTTCTCCGGTACATCGACTGACTCGGAGTACCGGCGGTTCGTCGATAACAATCGCCTTCCTATCAATCAAAGGACCGAGCTTCGCGGAACGACGATCAGCGGCAGCCTGAAGTACTTTCTCGTCCCGCGTGGACGTGAGGTGGGGAGCGTGGCATGGGTCCCCAACACGGTTGTGCCATACGTCGGCGTAGGTGGCGGCACCCACTGGTTCAAGCTCACTCAGCAGGGCGACTTCGTCGATTTCGTCGATCTGTCCGTCTTTTCGGACGCGTTCGTATCCAGTGGATGGTCACCCAGTGCGCACGTCTTCGGCGGTGCCGACGTCAAGCTGAACAAACGCATGTACCTGACTGTCGAGGCCCGGTACGAATGGGCCAAGGGCGACCTCGGAAGGGACTGGATCGATTTCGATCCGATTGACCTTTCGGGCTTGCACGTGGGAACGGGAATCAACTTCGTCTTCTGAGGCGGAGTAGGATCCATTTGAGGAGCAACCGGATGAAGACGCTGGCCCTTGCCTCTGCCGTGTTGTTGTTCCCATTGGTCTCGCATGCGCAGGCCACCGACCCGAAGTGGAATGCCTGGCTCGGATGCTGGGAGCTGGTCGTCGAAAACGCGCGAGACGCCAGCACACGCCCGAACCCTGCTCGCCGTACGTTCTCACAGAACGGCGCTGACTCGCGGGCGCAGATATGCGTCGAGCCTTCCGGGAATGGCGCGACGCTGACGACGCGGGTCGCGAATCAGACCGCGATTCAACAGACGATCGTAGCGGACGGCGCCGAGCGCCCGATCACCGACGCGGAGTGCCGTGGCACGCAGCGCGCCGAGTGGTCTGCCGATGGCCGAAAGCTGTTTTCACGGGCCGATCTCACGTGCTCGAACGACAAGGGCACCCGGCGCGTGTCGGGTATGTCGATTCTGGGTGCCAATGGAACGTGGACGGATATCCAGGCGGTCGACGTCAGCGGACAGCAAACGGTACGCGTTCGCAGCTACCGCCGCGTCTCTGAGGTGGCAAAGATCGGACGGGGCCTCACACATGCGTCGCCGCTCACGCTAGACGATGTGAAAGAAGCGAGCACGAAAGTGTCGCCGCGAACGCTCGAAGCGGCACTGGTCGAGACCGGCTCCGCGTTTGACTTGTCCGGAAAGGATCTCCTCGCGCTGCAGGACGCCAAGGTGCCCGGCACCGTCACCGACCTGATCGTCGCGCTGTCCTATCCCGAGCGCTTCATCGTCGAACGGAGGCGACACGATGACACCACGCCAACAACGGCGCTGGTCGACGACCCGTTCTTCGTTGGATATGCGTTCGGTTATCCCATGTGGGGCGACTTTGGTTTCTACTCGCCGCTGTACGGACCGTATTCACCGTACTTCTATTCACCGTTCTTCGCGTACCTGCCTTGGTACTACCCTCGTTACTTCGGCAACACGTACTACGTCGTCTACGGTGATGACTCGGGTTCGGGCGGCGGAGGCGGAGGCGGGCAGATCAGGCCGAGTGGAGGCGGACGAGCTGTAGACGGACTCGGTTATACGCGCGTGCGCCCGCGCGAAGCCGAGCCCACACCGCACGGCTCTCCAGGTTCCGTTGCTTCTTCGTCTGGCGGATCGTCGTCATCAGGAGGCGGCGGGGGCAACGTATCGAGCCAGGGCTTCTCGAGCGGCGGATCCGGAGGAGGTGACGGCGGTGGTCGCACTGCGCAACCGAGGTAAGATTCCCGGATGCATGATGGAGTGAAGAAGACGATGCGCGCTCTCGCGCGGGTGGCACTGGCCATCGTTGCGATGGGCGCAGCGGCGGTCACTCTCGAAGCGCAGCAGCAAGGCCAGGAACGCGGCGCAGGCGCCGCAGGCGGTCAGGCCGGTGGTCGCGGAAATCCACGGCCTGAATGCGTCAATCCCAAGATTCCCGCAGCCGAGTGCAACGTCGGCGCGACACCAATCAACTGGGCCGATCCGCCGCTCGGTGACGGTCCATTCCTCATCGAATCAGCGCGCCCGGAACACCGCAACCTTCGCGTCGTGGTGATGGCGCGGCTGCGTCAGCCGTGGTCGATCGCGTTTCTGCCTGACAACGCAATCCTTGTCACAGAACGGGGAGGTCAGCTCCGGATCATCCGCAACGGTGTGCTCGATCCCACACCGGTTGCCGGCGTGCCCGCGGTTCATGCCGCCGGCCTGCAGGGGCTCATGGACGTCGTGCTGCACCCGCGTTTCGCCGAGAACCACTTCATCTATCTGGCCTACCACAAGCCGGTGAAGGGACCGACTGGAACCGAGGCTGGCGAAACAACGCTCGCGCGTGGCGTGTGGAACGGGACGGCGCTGACCGACGTCCGCGACATCTTCGCGTCTGGTGCGACCAACACCGAGTCGTCGCGTATCGGATTCGGCCGCGACGGGATGCTGTACATGTCCATCAGCGCGAGCGGTACAGGCCCCGACGTCTTCCGTTCGGCGGATCCGAACGACTACGCGGGGAAGACAGTTCGGCTACGAGACGATGGGACCATCCCACCGGACAACCCGTTCGTGAACAAGCCCGGATACAAGCCTGGGATCTACACGCTGGGACACCGGAACGGCCACTCGATGTCGCTCAATCCAGAGACCGGGCAGTTCTGGATGACCGAGCAGGGTCCCAACGGTGGAGATGAAGTCAACATCCTGAAGCCGGGTGCCAATTACGGCTGGCCGTTCGTCAGCAACGGCCGCAATTACATGGGGCCGAAGATCTCTGACGTTCCCTACCAGCAGGGCACTGAACAGCCGCACGTCGTATGGGTACCATCCATCGCCGTGACGGGTGGAACGTTCTACACCGGGGACGTCTTCACCGGATGGAAGCGAAGCTACTTCGTGGGTGGATTGCGAGAAGGTGAAACGCCGCGTACCGGGCAACTGCAGCGCATCGAGTTCAACGAGAAATGGGAAGAGGTTCGGCGCGAGCCGATGCTGCGCGAGTTGCACCAGCGAATCCGGGACGTCCGGCAAGGGCCAGACGGATTGCTTTACCTCGTTACGGGCGAGGCACAGGGGGCATTACTGCGCATCGAACCTGCCGCGCCTCCAGCAGCGCCAGCCTCGACCTCCAGGTAGCAAGTAAGGACACCGGGTGTGATTTTCTGCGGATTCGTACGGAAATCACACCCGGTGTCTTGTGTCGTGTTCAGAAAGTCAGTAGACCCTAGAAGAAAACGGTCGAACGTGTCCCGGCCCGGCACACCGGGACACGGCGACGGCCTTCCCCGGCGAGCGTTCTGCACACAAGCAATGCGCTGATTTTCAGAAAGTTACCCCCAAAGGCTCACCTCGGAACCACCGGAACAGCAGTTGCTCAGGCTTACTACGGATGTGGCCGTTTGGGCCCGTCGTGTGAAAGCAACCGCCATGAGAAGACTGCTCGTGAAGAGCGCGCTCGAGCGCGTCAACAAAGAACTGTGGGTCGTTCTGTCGCTGTTTGCGATCGCGCTACTGCTCAACCAGGTGATCGCCGCCCAGCGGATGGTTTTGAGCTTCTACGTTCTGCCCACTATTGCTTCGGCCTACTTCTACGGCCGGCGGCACGGAACGCTCACGGCACTTGCCAGCGTGCTCCTCGTGGCCGGCCTGCTGGTCTTCCGCGACTCCGTCGCAGGCGGGCCCGCCGCGCTGAGCATGACGTTCACGGATTGGCTGGAGGTCGTGGTCTGGGGCGGCTCGCTCATCGTCACCGGCTACTTGATGGGGACGCTCTACGAGCACAAGAATCAGCAGATCAACGAACTGCGTGAGACGTATTCGGGCGTGCTGCTGATCCTTCGTCACTTCATCTCGAAGGACAACTACACGGAGAATCACTGCTATCGAGTGTCAGTCTATGCAACGCGGATTGCGGCGCAGCTGAACTTGCCGACCGATCGCATCGAGGATGTCAGAGCCGCGGCGCTCCTCCATGACATCGGCAAGCTGGAGATCAGTCGCGACCTGCTCTACAAGGCCGCCCGGCTGACGCGCGAAGAGCACGACCGAATCCAGGAACACGTGCCGCGTGGTATCGAAATGCTGGAACCTGTCGGCGGCGCGCTGCGGCGGGTCATTCCGATCATCCTGGCGCACCACGACAAGTTCGATGGGAGCGGTTACAACCCGACGAGCGGCGAGTCCATCCCATTCGAGGCGCGAATCATCGCCGTCGCCGACGTCTACGATGCGCTCACGAGTGACCGGCCCTACCGCAAGGCGATGTCGCCGTTCGAAGCACGCGATGTGATCACCAACGGGGAGAACACCGAGTTCGATCCGAAGGTCGTCGCCGCGTTCAATGCGCTATTCCGGCGAGGTGAGCTCGAGATCTGGTCGGCGCCCTTGTCCGCAGCGTAGGCCGGGTCTTTAGACCCGGTGGGGTCAGAGCCCTTCACACGTTTGCACGCGTTGTCGCAACGTAGGCCGGGTCTTGCCTTTTAGACCCGGCGTGATCGGCGGGTCCAAAAACAGGACCAGCCCTACGAATCAAAGAGAAGGACCCGCCCTACGCGTTCACTTCGCGGAAGGGATCGCGATCGACAAGCTGGTCAGCCCGTCGAGACAGTCCACGCTCATACGACCACCATGCGCTTCAGCGACGTGGCGCGCGGCGCGCAGGAGCGTGAGCGCCGACGTCGTACCTGATCCGCCAGGGACCGCCCCTTCGCGCGCATCATCGTCGGCAAGGATGGATCGCCAGAACAATGGCAGTTCGGCACCCTCATGATCCGCCACGAATACAACTGCCCCATCGGCTCGTGTCATGACGCCAAGGGAGACATTGCGAGCGCTCTGGCCATTGAGTAGCGCCGGCGCCGCCACAACCAAGGCACCGATCGAGGCGACCAGCAGTTCTTCGTCACCCGTAAGGAGTGCACCGTCCGCCTTGCTCTGATTGATCGACAGCGCGACACTCCGCAGGCGACGCTCGGCCTCTGTGTCGCCGACCACGCGCTGCAGAATCGTCCTTGGATAAACAGGGCGCCGTACCGGGTTGACTTCCCCTCTGAGCACCCGAACCGCGCGAAGAAGGTGAAGGGCCCGTGCCGCCTCCGCCCGGACCAAATCGATGGCGACTGCGTGCGTCAGGGCCGACCCGCTGGCCAGTAGACCGGCCGACGAGGCGACTGCGGTCAGGCAATCGGCAAATGCCCCGAACGCAATGTCCGTCTTTGGACGCTCGGGACGCACGGGCGAACCCTCTCGGGGTGCTGACGGGACGTTCGTCGCCGCCGCCAGGATCCGAGCCTGGTCGTCATCTACACGTTCTACGAGACAGGGAACCTCAGTGAGTCCGGCCTCGAGGGCCGCGGCCAGCCGCTTGCTCCCGGCCATCACCTGAAAACGCCCTCCCCGGCTCCTCACCAGCAAAGGCTGCAGGACACCGTGCCGCCTGACCGACTCTACGAAGTCCGCCGACGGACTATGGTCACCCTCCCTTTGAATCGGGTCGATGGTGCGCACATCGAGATGGCGGATCGGCGCGCTAAATAGCGCCGAATCCAGTTCTTCAACGTAGTGAGCGTCGGCCCTCATGCGGAATCTCGGAGGCAGGCCTTCACGAAGCGGGGGTGTCGGTTCGCCGATATGGTTGTCCAAACCAGGCTCAATATCAGACATAGTTAGGGGGTACCGGAAATCGCGTGGCCGCAGAAAGATAGTGGCGCTGGGCAGGCGTGACTTCGGGCAGCGCCACGAGTATAGATCGCCAGTCACCGCTTGCATCACCCGAATGTCAGAAAAATCCGTAGTACCCCTATTGAATCTCTGGTAAGAACCGATAACCTCCTCCGGAGAACAGCGCCCGGCGGCGCCGAGACATCATGAACGAGACGGTCTACCTGTTCGCCCTTAGTTTGCCCGACTTGTTGGACCGGATCGTGGCCGATCGAGACGAGGCTCGAGTTCCTGTCCCACAGCCGCCGTCACCAGCCCCTCGAACGTAGCGAGGCCCTGTGGAAGCAAACCGTCGCGACACGACGCGCCGTGCCGAGGTCGTCAGAACCGTTCTAGAGGAAATCGTCCACGGGGGTGCGCCCTTCGTCACGATCGACGGACTCCAGACTTCTCTCCAGGTTTCACCCGAGGCCGCGACCCGAATCCTTGAACGTCTGGTGAGTGCCGGACTGCTGACACAGGCCGGTCAAGGCGTCTGGACCCGCGTCTCTCCCTGATCTTCGTCACACTTCTTCCAGCCCGGAAGATTCCGATCATCGCGCTCTGGACTTTGGCGCGCCGCGGCCGATAGATATCAGTGTGAGCGCACTTGTTCTGGCTTCCGTTTTTCTCCTCACTCTCGCCCTCGGCGCAGCCCTGGCGAAAGGCGTCCTGACCGTGATGCTCAGCCTGATGGTTGGAGCCCAGGTTCCGACCGTAGCATCTGTCCGAGCCGCTGCGGCAGGCCTGATCGCCCTGGTTCGGTAAGAGTCACACACCCTTCCGTCATGTCGCAGTTCAAGGTCCTGAAGCAACAGGTCGCGGCCAGCCTCATCCTGTCGACGGGCGCCATCCGGCACGGCTGCTTCTTCGTCGTCACGTCGATGACTCATGGCGGCTCCGAGAGAGTCGGCGACCTGCTCAACAGCGCTTCTGGCTTCTTTCCGTTTCAGCATGACGACGGGACGACGGGGCAATACAACCGCAACCATCTCGTCATGGTGATGCTGCCGGAAGGCATAGCCGAAGAGGAGTTCGAGCCTGGCTTTGCGGTGTCGCTGCGGCGCGCCGTCTCTGTAACGCTCTCCACGGGCACATCCATTGATGGCACGGTTCTCGTCAGCGACGCCGCCGGGCACGAACGTCTCAGTGACTTCGCTCGCGCCTCGAAGCGATTCTGGTACATCCTCACTTCGCGGGGAACCGTTGTCGTGAATTCCGAACACATCGTCGAGCTCATCGAAAAAGGCACCGAATGACCCCCGCGATCGATCGTCTCTTCAAATTGATGTGCGAGCAGGGAGCCTCGGACCTGCACCTGTGCGTCGGGATGCCGCCGCTCGTGCGCAAGGACGGCTCGATCCAGATGCTCGAGCTCGCGGCGCCGCCGCTGGATGCGGCGACGATGACCTCGCTGCTCGAGCCGATCATGCCGGGCAAGAATCGCGAAGAGTTCGCGCGGCGCCACGACACCGACTTCGCCTACGAGCTCGCGGGAGTCGCACGCTTCAGGGCCAACGTCTTCATGGACCGCAAAGGGAGCGGCGCCGTCTTCCGCGTCATCCCGTCCAAGATCCTGACGGCAGCTGACCTCGGATTATCGCCGCACATCCTGCAGATGTGTCGGCTGAACAAGGGGCTGGTGCTCGTGACCGGTCCAACCGGTTCCGGCAAGTCGACGACGCTCTGCGCGATGGTGGACTACATCAACCAGAATCGCAGCGAGCACATCATCACGATCGAAGACCCGATCGAGTTCGTACACGAGAACCGCAAGTGCCTGGTCAACCAGCGCGAGGTCCATACCCATACCGAGTCGTTCCGCGACGCGCTGCGCGCGGCGCTCCGTGAAGATCCAGACATCCTGCTTGTCGGAGAGCTGCGGGATCTCGAGACTGTCGCGATCGCGATCGAGACGGCCGAAACAGGCCACCTCGTATTCGGCACGCTGCATACGACAACGGCCGCATCGACGGTCGATCGCATCATCGATCAGTTCTCCAGCGACCGGCAGTCGCAGATTCGAACGATGCTGGCCGAATCGCTGCGCGGTGTCATCGCGCAGACGTTGTGCAAGAAGATCGGTGGCGGACGGGTTGCCGCGCTCGAAGTGCTGATCGTCACGTCGGCCGTCAGCAACCTGATTCGCGAGGGAAAGACGTTCCAGCTTCCCTCCATCATGCAGGTCGGCAAGGCGCAGGGCATGGTCACGTTGAACGATTCGCTGATGAACCTCGTGACCAAGAAGCTGGTTGCGCCGGAAGAGGCGTATGCGAAATCGGTGGACAAGTCCGGTTTCGAGGGTCTGCTCAAGCGCGCCGGCATGGACACCAAATTCGTGACGGCTGGCAACGCGGCAGCGTGATAAGTCGCCGGGTCCACAGAACAGGACCCGGCCTACGCAGCAGATCGATATTCGTAGGGCGGGTCTTGCTCTAGACCCGCCGACGTCCATACAACAGACATCGACCGCCGGACATTTACACCGCTCCTGCTGGTGCGTCGAAATCCAAATTCTCCGTGATTCGCGTGCCGTCGGTTCGAAAGGCGGTCCGCAGCATGTCAATGCGTCGCCGCGCCTCGGCGACGTCGTTCACGCCCAGATTGATGTTCAGCAGATCGATGTACCACGGCAGCTTGATGCCGTCGGTGACGTAGGTCTCGACGATCTCGCGCGCGATCGGCAGCGTCGTGTCTTTCGAGTTGTCGTGCACGTCGCGGTTGCTCGCGCGCCGAAGCTTGTCGTATTCCTCCGCCAGCAGCCGCTTGAAGAGCGCCGCGCTGAAGACGTCGCCGGCCTTGCTGCCCGTTTCAGGGTCGTCTGCCGTCAATTGCGCGCCCTTGTGCAGCCATTCCCAGAGGATGCTCAAACGGATCTCCCCGGTGGCCATATCCTCCATCAGGTAGAGCACATCGTCATTGGCGAAGAAGTCGGCGGCCTTGAGCGCAGCCGCCTGCATGCCCTGACCAAACGCATTGCCGTACTGAATGGCGACGCTGAGCAGATCGCGCGCGCCCCGAATCGTGCGCGGCGCCGGCTCGAGCAGCAGGAGACCATCCGCGTCGGCGGCTGCATAGGTCAAGGGAGGAAATGCGCGACCGAGCTGATTCGCCTTGCCCACGCGCTCCCAGACGGGCCGGACGATGTGAACCATCTTCCAGTGCGCAACCCACTTGCCGCTCGCCCCCTCGCGCTCTTCGCGTTCGGCGCCAGCGACGGCTCGCTCCATCGCCTTCTTGACGCCTTCCGCCGAGCCAACCGGGATGTTGGGCTCCATTCCGCCCTGCCACAGGGCGTAACCGCCGCGCGAGTCCGGCGTGTTGACGGCTCGGCGCACGCGGTCCTCGTAGTTCCGCATGTACCCATAGGTCATCGTGATGGCGTCGATATTGGGATCGATGAAACCGGAATCCCAGGCCATCGCGTCGGCGACGCTGTTGATGTAGTCCCATCGCCCGGTGTTGAACCCGACAAAGTGCTCGCCGAGTGCAGCGCGAATCTCCATCAGTTGATATACGGCCTCGAGTTGCTCAACGAGAACGTACACCTTGATCAGTCCGGGGGAAAGCTGCAAGAACCGCTCGAGTGTGGTGACTATCTCGTTCCAGATTGCGGCCTCTTCGGCGGTCTGGATCTTGGGCAAGTACAAGACAATCGAGGCGCCACTCTCACGCAGACGTTTGTAGTTGTTGATCACGTACAACGTCATGTCGACGATGGACGCCGAGAATCCTCCCCCATTCGCTCGCCGCACGTGGCGATCGTCAAGATGCAGGCCGCGCGCGCGGAACATCTTGGTGGTGAAGTCGAGCTGGGTTCGCCAGTCGGCGATGATCGGGCGGCCGAAGAACCCTCGTCCCCACTCGTTCATTTCGGCGGCCACCTGCTCGGCCGCGCGCATGAACACCGCGTCGCGATGAATGGCCAGCTTGAGATTGCGCTGGTTGTCGAGCGACATCATCGACACTTGTCCGAGCGCGTCTTCCCCGTCGAACATCCAGCCGTCGGCGCCTGACAGCAAGGCATAGGCGACATTGCGAATGCTCTTGTCAGTGGCGACGCCGGGCCTTGCCGCAGGCCCGGTGCCCTGAATCCACTGCCGCTGCAGATCCGTTGGAATGTCGCTCCCGACGAACTTTCCGTCACGCGCGTCCTGCACGCGAATGCGGGTTCGAGGAATCTCGGAGGAGGGATCGAGGAACGCGATCCGCTGTCCGGTCCGCGCCCGGGCGTGACGACGAGCAATACGGCCCGCCATGACAGCCTTGCGGTCATCGTCGAGCGGGGCTAGCGCATGCAGGGCATCAAGGGCCTGTGTCGTGAAAATGTCGGGGTAGTTTGCGCGCGCGCTCCTCCGAATTTCCAACATAGGGGGGCGATTATCTCAGACTATACTGCTCGAGTTGATGCCCCTGGTCGTTGCAAGCAAGACCTTGTGATCCCGCTTCCTCTCCGTCTGCGGCGCGCCACCAGAGCTATCGCCGCACTCCTCGCATTTCTCGTGCTGGCTGGCGCGACCTATCAAGGCGTGGCGACGGCGCTCGAGCGCCATCGTTTCAAGCGCCCAGGCGGCCTCGTCGATGCCGGCGGGCATCAGTTGCACATCTACTGCACAGGTCGGGGCGCGCCTGTTGTTATTCTCGAAGCCGCCGCGGGAAGCATGTCTCCTGCCTGGGCGTGGGTTCAGCCTGATGTCGCGCGGAAGACACGCGTCTGCAGCTACGATCGCGCGGGGCTGGGATGGAGCGAGGCGGGCGACGGGCGCTATGTCGCCTCGCGCGTGCCTGAAGAACTGCGCGTGCTGCTCGATCGCGCCAACGAGATCGGCCCAGTCGTCCTCGTTGGGCACGAGGCTGGCGCACTCTTCGCCCGCATGTATGCAGCGCGCTTTCCTGAAAACACGGCCGCGCTCGTACTCCTCGACGATCCAACGACCGTGCAGACCACGATGAGGACAA
>Ga0207643_10000870_pt1 | contig 18192 bp, 17 predicted proteins | sample KBSMisM62_FD_184313 | JGI IMG/M metagenome (GOLD analysis project Ga0207643, IMG submission 184313) | Miscanthus rhizosphere microbial communities from Kellogg Biological Station, Michigan, USA - KBS Miscanthus M6-2 (SPAdes) (version 2) | ecosystem: Host-associated > Plants > Roots >...
GGTTGGCGGCGATGACACGCAGATTTTGATCGAGAACCACGAGTGGATCGCGGACGGTATCGACGATGGCCTGCGCAAGCGTAAGTCCGTCCCGGATATTGATGAAAGGGACGGCTTTCGATGGAAGCGAAGTGAGCATATGAACCTTTCGCCCCGCTTTTCGAGCAGCGGCAAGGCAGCGCTAATTTTCCTAAAGAAGGTGGCGCGAACGCCAAAGACGCCTTCATGAGCGTCGATTCACACGCACGGTGCGCTTTTATGTACGAATAGTCGAGCGTCTGGTCATCACGATTGAGGGACGCAAAGTGTGCAATATTGAACACTCAGCCAACGAACTTAACCTTTGAACAAAGGGAGCACGCCCTGCGTTGTATTTGCAGAGCTAAATCAAAAAAGTATTGGAGAATATTATGAATAAACTTGTATTCGGGTTGGTTGTCTTCGGTGTACTCGTCATTGCGGCACCAGCTAGTGCGCAAGTGTTTATAGGCGCGGACTCCGGCGGTGCGGGCGTGCAACTTGGTCCGGTTGGTGTGGGCGTAGGCCCGCGGTTTTCGGATGATCGCTACTATCGCAGGGGCTATGACGCCAACGCTTACGATGGCGACTGTCGCCTAATCCGTTCGCGTGTCGTTACGCCCAGCGGTCGTGTGGTGTTCAGAACGCGTCAGGTCTGCGGATAACTGGCCTTTGATGCAATCGGAGGATGGCCTCGCACAAGCGGGCCACCTCCACTTTGGATTGCAGTCGTGGAACACGCAGCAAAGTCTGTAGAATGCGTAAGCGTCACTGACATGCAAATTCAAATAAAAGTTTCAGGCGCGTTACAATTTCGATTGGTCGGGCATATGTAGATAGAACCTCTGTTGATCCAAGCATCGGCGATAACGGGCAATGACTGAGTCAAATCCGCATTACATCAACGAACTTCAGTCAGATTTGCGGGCAGTTAAGGAGGGTTGGTACGCGACGGACGAACATGGCAACCTCTTACTTGGCCCATTTTCCAATCGTGAGAATTGCCTGGCGAGAATCAGCCAATCAGCGAAAGAGGCAGCGTCCTTTGAGTCGTCACAGCAAGCGTCTACACGATCCCAGTAAAAGGTCCATCGCAAGATGGGAGAACGAAGGTGGCGCGACCAAAAATGGTCGCGACAAGCGACCTAACGATCTCGCCACCTTGCAGCGGTCGGAGATCGACCGGCGGCGCAGGAGGCCAAACGAAAGGGCGCCTACGCCGCGGATATAGCGCTCTCATAGTGGAGCTATCATGACGTCAGTTCTTGCTCTTCAAGGTTTGGCGACCAGAATATTTAATTTTTCCATGACAGCGAGTGCTTTCATTTTTATCTCGATGTTGTTGACCGGTATTCATCCCTAAAGTTTTTCTGCGAAAGCGCCGTTTTGCAAACAGCCGCAAAGGACAAACTCAACCTCCATGACCGATATTCTAGATAATGCTCGTGTGAGCGACGAAGAACCAAAGCTGATTGTCCGAAAGGCATCTCATGCCCCGATTTGGTCGGTATGGGCCGTCCTTGAAGGCACCCCATCCGAGGAGATCTTTGAGGGGTTTTCTGAGGAAGATGCGTCAAGCTGGATCAATAGCGGCGGACGATCGTGGCTTGAAGAACGCAGGCGAAAACGCAATGCCTAGCGGGCGCGCCGAAGCTCAGCGCGCGTTGTAGCGGATCGGCACGACGATCGGAATTTGCGCGCCCGAGACTTCAGGGGGAGGCGGCGGTAGCGGCTGCGCACGCTGTACCAGCGCGAGCGTCTCGTGGTCGAGAACGCTGGAGCCGGAACTGCGAACGATGCGGGCGTTGTGCACGCCGCCTTGGCGGTCGACGCTGAACGCAAGTTGCGCGATGCCCTGATCGCCGCGCGCCTCCGACGGATATCTCTTGCTGCGTTCGAGCTTAGCCACGAGCTGTGTCTTCCAGTTCGGCAACGCATCCGAGTTGCGCGACGACAGTCCCGGCATCGGCGCGGCCGGCCGATCGGCCTGCGGATCGGCCCTGGTCGGCGCGCTCGCAAGGCTCGCATGCTTCTGCTTCGGCTTTTTCTCTTTCGGCGGTTCCAGCTTGGGCGGTGGAGTCACGGCCACGACCGGCTCGGCTTGCGGGTCGGGCGGCAGCTCGATCTTCTCGATCGGCTTCTCGGGCTGCGGTTCGGGCTCCGCCTCCTGCTGCAGCGGCCCGGGCGCCACGTCGGTCGTGATGTTCGGGGACACCGCGACGGGCGCCAGATCGACCATGACGACCGCTGTGCCGGCAACCAGATTGGAATCCTCGGTCCAGCGCGCAAAGAGCGCGGCCGCGCCGGCGGCATGAAAGGCGACGGCCAACGCAAAGCATGCACCCCAGCGGGCGGCCTCGGGCCACCGGCTGAACGAGAACGTCTTGGTGCCGCCAATCATGCCTACATCTTATCGGCTTCGAGCCCGACGAGCGCCACATGGAGATACCCGGCGCCGCGCAGTTCGTTCATCAGGCTCATCAGCTCGCCATAGGGAACGGTCTTGTCGGCGCGCAGGAACACGCGCTGCTGCTTGTCGCCCGCGGTTGCTTGGTCAAGCGCGCCTGCCAGCGCCGCGCGGTTGATCGTGTCGTTGTCGAGCGAAACGCTCAGATCGGATTTGAGCGTCAGAAACAGCGGTTTTTCGGGCCGTGGCGTGCGCTCTGCGCTCGAGGCCGGCAGGTCGACCGAAATGTCCACGGTCGCCAGCGGTGCCGCGATCATGAAGATGATCAGCAGCACCAGGATCACGTCGATGAACGGCGTGACGTTGATCTCGTGGACCTCGCTGAGCTGATCGTCGCCATGGTCGAGACGGACGCTCATGGCGGTTACTCGGCGGCCATTGCGCGCCGGCGATCAGCCGGGCGCTCATCCAAGGCGCCACGATCGAGATCGCGGCTGACGATCCGGAGAATCTCCGCGGCGGCATCGGCGTGCAAGGCGCGATAGCCGGCGATCCAGCGGGAGAACATGTTGTACATGACCACCGCCGGAATGGCCGCGACGAGGCCGAGTGCGGTCGCCAGCAATGCCTCGGCAATGCCGGGCGCCACGACCGCGAGGTTGGTGGTGTGCGATTTCGAGATGCCGATAAAGCTGTTCATGATGCCCCACACTGTGCCGAACAGGCCCACGAAGGGAGCTGTGGCGCCGATGGTGGCCAGGATGCCGGTGCCGCGGATCATCTGCCGGCCGGCTGCGGCCTCGAGGCGCTCGAGCCGAGATGCGATACGTTCTTTAATGCCGGTTGCTGAATGTGCATCGGCCGACATGCGCAGCTCGGCGTCGGTAGCGCGAAGCATCGCGGCGACGCCGACGTCGCGGCCTTTTGTCCGCACATTGGCTTCGCTCCACGATTTCGCGTGAGCGAGTCTGTCAATCGCTGCGTGCAGCCTACGGCGCGCGAACATGAGCTCAAGGGCCTTGGCAAACCAGATGGTCCAGGTCAGCACGGACGCGAAGGCAAGGCCGACCATCACCGCTTTCACGACAATGTCGGCCGCCATGAACATGCCCCATGGCGAGAGATCGCGCGGCAGCTTGAGGGCGAAGTCGGGCGAATTCGAAGCCTGGGCGGTCACAGGTGAATCGACAGCGGGCGCTACGGCGGGTGCGGCAGCCGGATTCGTTGCCGGGGTCGCCGGCGCGGGTTGCGGGGCCGTAGGAGACGGCGATGTCGCGGCAGGCGCCGTCTGTGCGAGAGCGGGCACTGGCAGAGTAAGGACCGCGGCGACAACGGCCACCACGATGGTGTGGTACTTGGGACGATTAAAGATCATTGAATGTACGGTCCTTTCTGCCTTCCAATCCTAGCACAACACGATCACTCGGCGGGACGTAGGCGCGGTTTGGCGCCTTTCCCAGCCACTTCCTTGCGATCGGAACGCTTGCGCAGCCACATGATGATGCCTGTGACCGCAAAGATAGTTGGAAATATTCCCGTCAGCGTCACCAGAACGGCCCACACAGGGCCACCGCGGCTGCCTTCGTGGATCCACCGGATCCACGCGGCCGAGCGGTCGCCCGAGAGCGGCACCAGAGCCGGTGAGGTTTGTCCGCTCTGATCGTCCGTCATCAGAGTCACGATGTCGCCGCTGCCCGCGCGCGAAATCTGCGTGCGCCAGGCGAGCGGTCGCTCACGCTGCTGCACCGGGAGGAAGAGCGCGACTGGCTTTCCGTTCGGTTCGGCCTTCAATGCTGCCGCAAGCGCCTGATCCGCGGTGAGCGCTGTGTGCTGTGCAACCTGTCCGAAGCCGCGTTGCCCTTGCGGAGTCATCGGTGCAATTGACGACATGGTCTCGCGGGCCGTCTGCGGAAATGACAGATAAATTCCGGTCGCCGACACCACCGCGAGTGGCAATGAGATCCAGAAGCCGAGAAGGTGATGCAGGTTGAACGTGAAAAGCGGCGATCGCCGCCAACGCAGGCCGCGTCGAAAATCGCCGCCACGCGGCCACCACAGCCAGATTCCCGTCAGTGACAGGATCAGCATCCCGACGCCGGCCCAGCCGACAATCTGGCGGCCGCTGTACTCCGGAATTGTCAGGTTCTCGTGGAACACGTGCAGGAATCCAAACAGCGACGCACGGAAATCGACGACGTCCAGGACTTTGCCCGTTGGAGGATCGAGATAGACGTTCAGCAGCCGCGGCCGTGCGCCCGCTTCGCGGGGCTGTGCGCGCATAGTGGCGCGCACGGGCCAACCAGGTTCGGGATAGCGCAGCGCTGTGGCGCGCGGTTTCGTTGGATCGTCCGCAACCGCCGCTTCTGCTTTTGCCAGATACTCTGACGGCTGCAGCGAGACCTGCGGTCCTGACACCGCATAGCGTTTCGGGTTGAGCACGGAATCGATTTCGTCGTGCCAGACGAGCAGGCTGCCGGAAATGGAAATAGGAACGAGCAGAGCGACGAGGCTCAGCGCTATCCAGAGATGTACGTTGAGCCACAGGCGGCGCAATTGTGCCGCACGCGTGTCCGCCATAGGACGCCCTTTCGCAATTCGCGCGCGGAGCTATAACAGCCAACCCGGCCCCGTGAAATACAAAACAGCAGCCGGCATCCAGTTTTTAAGTATTCAAAACAATAAAGACAGTTTAGAAATATTCTAATTCGATAATAGTGCTTGAATATCAACTTGTTCTTGACGTCGAATACTGCCTGTGGTTTCAAATATAGCCTAATAATCAACCTGATTATTACGGTTCTAAAGTATAGTATTGATACGGCCGCGGAAGATGAACAACACGATTTCAAGTATTCGGTCGGAGCCATTCGACCGGCACGACAACTCTTCAAACTACGTAAAGTCAAAGGCGGGCTGCTCTCCGGAAACTTCCAACCGTACATTGTTGCGCACGGCCGTAAGTCTTGCCTCATTGATGGCGGCATCGACGGCATCGGCGCAGGAAGGCGGAAGTTCAGGCCTGCAACTGCCGACGATCGACGTCTCCGGTAACGCTCAGGCCGGCTATCAGGCGACGCAGCAATCCATCACCCGGCTGCAGACGCCGCTGCTCGACACGCCACAGACCATCAACGTGGTCCCGCAGCAGGAAATCCAGGAGCGGCGGCTCACCACGATGGAGGATGCGCTGCGCACGGTGCCCGGCATCACGTTCATGGCCGGCGAGGGCGGCCAGCAGGGTGACAGTCCGATCATCCGCGGCTTCGTTGCCCGTGGCGATATATTCCGAGACGGCTTCCGCGATCCCGGTTGGTACACCCGCGATCTTTTCGACGTCGATCGTGTCGAGGTCTACAAGGGACCTTCCTCATTCGCCTTCGGCCGCGGCTCGACCGGCGGCGCCATCAACAACGTCTCGAAGCTTCCGACCGGTCAGACTTTCGTCGAGGGCACCGCGACGATTAACTCAGTGGGCGGTTATCGCGCCGATGTCGATGCCAGCGGCAAGCGCGACAACATTTCTGGCCGCATCGCCGCGCTTTATACCGAAACCGACACGCCAAATCGCGACAATGTCTGGACCCGGCGTTGGGGCGTGGCGCCTTCGATCAGCGCGCAGCTCGACGACGCTACCAAGGTGACGCTCTGGTACATCTACCAGGGCGAAGAGGGCGCACCGGACTACGGGTGGCCTTATCTGCCGCAGCCCGGCTACAGCACGACGACCGGCGCCCTGGTCAATCCAGGCTACAACGGCAACGGCACGGCGGTGACGCCGGTACCGATCAACCGCAACACCTGGTTCGGCATCGCCACCGGTCCGCTGCGCGACATTGTCACCACCGAGACGCACATTTTGACCGCCAAGATCGAGCGGGAGCTCGGAAGCAATTTCAAGATCACCAACGGCACGCGCTATATGCTCAACGATCGCTTCGGCCGCAACACGGCGCCGCGCGGTCTTGCCAACGCCGCCCTGCAACCTTTCACCAGCGGCCTGACCACCGGCACCGGCGGCAACGGCATCGGCTACCCGGTTGGTCTCATGACCATCGGCCGCGAGCGGCGCGAACGCGAAACCGACGCCGGCTATTTGGTCAATGCAACCGATCTTACCGGGAAGTTCGATACCGGCATCATCAATCACACGCTGACCGCGGGCGTGGAGTTGTCCCGCGAAATACGAGATCAGACGCGTACCGATCTGTGCGTACCGACCGGGGCTACCGCCAAGCTCGCCTGCTATACCAGCCTGACGAATCCGACGGTTGGTGGCGTGCCGGCGACAGGCTTCACCTTCGTCCCGGGAAACCAAACCCTGTCGACCGATTACGCGGCCTACGTGATCGACCAGATGAAGATCACGAAGTATTTCGAGCTGCTTGGATCGTTCCGGTTCGACCGCTTCTATACCCATTTTCTCGACGGAACCGGCGCGCCGGGTCAGCAAGATATGAAGCGCACCGACAACCTGCCGAGCTATCGCTTCGGCGCGGTGTACCATCCGACGCCGAACTCAAGCCTCTATGTCGTTTACGGCAATTCCTACAATCCTTCCGCCGAGCTCGGCACTTTGTCCGGCAGTCCAAACAATGCTGCCAGCGTAACGCTCGCACCGGAAAAAAACGTTTCCTACGAGGCCGGCATCAAATGGGATGTGCTGGAGGGAGGTCAGCTTAGCCTCACCGGTGCAATTTTCCGCATCGAAAAGACCAATCTGCGCATACCCGGCGACCCGACCGCGCCGACAGCCCAGCAATTCCTGGTGCTCGATGGGCTCGCGCGCGTCGATGGCTTCGAGATCGGGGCTGCCGGCAAGGTGACCGACAAATGGCAGGTCATTGGCGGTTACAGCTACCTGGATTCCAGCATTGCGAAGACGTCGAATCTCGCCGAGCTCGGCCGTTGGCTCCCCAACGCTCCGCGTCACAATCTGGCGCTCTGGTCGACTTACGATATCACGCAGAAATGGACGGTCGGCGCCGGTGCCACCTACCAATCGGATGCGTTCGTCAACACGACGAACACCGCGTTTGTGCCCGAGTTCTGGAAGTTCGACGCGATGGTGAGCTATAAGGTCGACAACAAATCGACGATCCAGCTCAACGTCTACAACATCACCAATGAGTTCTATTTCGCGCAATACTACCAGGGGCAGGCGGTCCCGGCGTCCGGCCGCTGGGCGTCGCTGTCTTACCGTGCGCGGTGGTAGGCGCGGCAGGATAGCTCGCCAATGATGATCCATGTGCCCAACGTGCTGACGCCCGAGCAGGTCGCGCGTTGTCGTGATGTTATGGAAAAGACGGCGTGGGTCGACGGCTGCGTCACCGCCGGGCATCAGTCGGCCAAGGTGAAGAATAACTTGCAGCTTCCGGAAGGGTCGCCAGAGGCACGTGAACTCGGCGGCATGGTGCTCGAAGCACTGGCGCGCAACAACCTGTTCATGTCGGCGGTTTTGCCCAAGCAGGTCTTTCCGCCGCTGTTCAACAGATATGACGCCGGAATGACTTTCGGCGCGCACGTCGACAATGCCATCCGTGGCATCGCGAATAGCGGCATCCGCATCCGCACCGACGTTTCATCGACCTTGTTTATCTCTCGCCCTGAGGACTACGACGGCGGCGAGCTGGTCGTCGAAGACACCTATGGCAGCCACTCGGTGAAGCTGCCTGCCGGGGACATGATCGTCTATCCGGCGACCTCTCTGCACCACGTCACGCCGATCACGCGCGGCTCACGCATCGCGTCATTCTTCTGGACGCAAAGCATGATCCGCGATGAGAGCAAGCGATCGCTCCTGTTCGACATGGACATGGCGATCATCAAGCTCTCGCGCGATCACCCGGAGCACACCTCGGTCGTCGAGCTCACGTCCATCTATCACAACCTGCTTCGGCAGTGGGCCGAGCTATAGGTTCTGCAAGAAAAAAGAGAAGCGGCCCCGGAAGATCCGGGGCCGCTTTTGCTTGTCGAAGATCCTATTTCAGGCGCTTGGCAGCTTCCTGAACGAGGCTGAGGTCCGAGTACTGCTTGATGTCGATCTTCTTTTTCACGAAGCCGAGATCGCGGGTCGTGTCGACGTTGCGCTGCAAGGCTTCGAGGTTCGGAATCAGGTTCGGATCGCGATAGGTGTCCTGCTTGGTGAAGAGCCAGCCGAAACGTTCCGGAGGTGCTTTCGTGATCTTGGACGCGATCTGGGCGACCTCGTCGTGATTTTTCGGGTCTGTGTACCAGCGCGTGATCCGCAGCATATCTTCCATGAAGTCCACCATGGCGGCGCGGTTCTTGTCGATGAACGACTTGCGCGCCGTCCATACGATCATTTGCGTCACGCCGAGCGCTTCGGTTTGCTTGAACAGGACCTTTCCCTCCTCGCGCAGCTTCGGATTGAAGGAGAAGGGCAGAACGGCCGGGATCAGGTCAGCTTTCTTGTCTGATAAAACGGCCGGCATTGTCGGCAGCGGCGCTTCGAGCAGCGTATAGTCGCGATTGGCCTCGAGCCCGTGCTTTTTCAGCATGGCGCGCATGGCAACGTCCACGGCGCTGCCGCCGGCATTGGTGCCGACGACCTTGCCCTTGAGGTCCTCGACCTTGTCAATGCCGCTGTCCTTGCGGACGAAATATTCCTGCGTGTAGTAGCCAGGCACGCCGTCCTGGAATTCGTCGGCAATGACGCGAATATCGTCGAGCCCCGCGTTTTCGATCGCGATCGCGAGCGACGAGTAGGCGAGGTTGGAGACTTCCAGCTCGTTGTTGGCAATCGCCGTGATCATCGGCGGGGTGCCCTGATAGCGAACCGGCTCCAGCGTGTAGGATTTGCCGAGGTGCTTGGCGAGATCCTTCTTCTCCAGCACGATTGACGCCCAGTTCGAGACCGGCGCCACCCACGACATGCGAATTTTCACCGGCTCCGCGCTGTTGGCGGTACCGGCAAGGCCGAGTACGCACACGCCGGCCAGCGCGAGTTTCAAAAGGCGCATATTTTCCTCCCAGGTTTCGCCGGGCTTGCGCGCTCCAGCGGCAAGCTTCTCTTGCGAAGACTGAAGATTGTCGGGCGTCCAATTGTTTTTGGCAAGCCTGCCGCCTGCGGCAAACGCCCCGCCATCCGGTACACTCAGGCGGTGCTGGGCGCGTGTGCTTCCTGGTGCCAGATCAGCAGGCGGCGGCGGATCAGGCTCATGGCCTTGACCAGGACGTAGCCGACGACGGCAATTTCCAGGATGCCGGCAAAGACGCTGGTGGAATTGGCAAAGCGTGAGGCTGTCATCATGGCCCCGCCGAGGCCGTACCCGCCCATGAGCATCTCGGCAACCACCGCGACGATCAGCGACAACGGCAAGGCGACCTGCAGTCCGGTCATGATCTGCGGCGAAGCGGCCGGCAGGATGATCTGGTACAGCAGCTCGCGGTTGGTCGCGCCCATGTTGCGCGCCGACCAGATCAGCTCGCGCTCGACGCCCTGGATGGCGATGACGGTCGCCGCGATGACCGGGAAAATGGCGTCGATGACGATGATGGTGATCTTGGAGACGTCGTAGACGCCAAGCCAGAGGATCACCACCGGAAGGAATGCGATCTTGGGCATCGGAAAGCCGACCGATACGATCGGGTCGAAGAACCAGTGAGCGAACACGTTGCGCGACATCGCCATCCCGATGAGCACGCCGCCGACGGCGCAGATCGCGAAGGCGACGAGCGCGCGATAGAGCGTCAAGGCGGTGTTGATCCAGAGATCGCCATCAATGGCGTCGCTCAAGATCCGGTCGAGCACCGCGCTCAAAGCCGGCAGTTGAAACGGGGTGAATGTCCCGCTGCGGGCAAGCACTTCCCAGGTGACCGCGAGCGCGAGAATGGAAAAAATCCGCGCGAAGCCCCATAGCAACGTGTACGCAACCCGGGCCACTTTTTCCGGGACACCGTTTTGCGGCTCGCCAGCCGCAGTGGCTGGGTTCAGTCGCGCCATGCGAGCGCCCGCCTGGTGATCTGCAGATAAATGCGGTCAGCGGCAAAGCCCAGAAACGCCACCGTGAGAACCACCGCATACATGGCGTCGTAATTGCCATTGGCGCCCGTGAATCCGATCAGGTAGCCGAAGCCCTTCTGCGCCACGATCAGTTCCGACGAGACCAGCAGGATAAAAGAAAGCGCGAGCGCAGTGCGCACACCGTTGAGCAGCTCCGGCATGGCGCTCGGCACCACGACGTCCCAGAGCATGCGCAGCCGGCTCGCGCCCATGCTGCGCGCCGACCAGACCAGCACCTGCTCGCTCGAACGTGCGCCGTTGAACGCGCCGATGGTCACCGGCAGCATGCAACCAAGGAAGATCAGCAGGATTTTTGATCCGTCGCCGAAACCCAGCCAGATGACTGTGACGGGGATCAATGCCGATTTCGGGAGCGGGTAGAAGATTTCGACAATCGGCGCGACCAGGACGTTCACCGGCTTCCACCAGGCCATTGCGATCCCGACGGTGCCGCCGATCAGGATTGCGAGCGCCAATCCGGCACCGGCCCGGTAGAGCGAGGACGCGCCATTGCTGATGAGCTCGCCGTCCTTGACCATGGCAACCCCCGCCGAGATCACTTCGGTCAAAGGCGGCAAGGCAGACGTCGACACAAGCTCAAACCTCGCCACGATCTCCCAGGCGATTGCGAGCAGGAGCAGTGGAAGATAGCGGAGCAAGGACTGCTTCATGATCGCTTGCCCTGCGCCTTGATAGCCTCTTCCTTCACCAGATTCCAGGTCTCGTCGACTTTCTCGACAAAGAACTTGTTCTTGAAGATATCGGGATCGTTCTTGTCGAATTTGGTGTCGACGATTGTCTTGATGCGGCCGGGCCGTGCTGACATCACCGCGACGCGGTCGGCAAGATAGACCGCCTCCTGTACGTCGTGCGTGACGAAGATGACAGTCTTTGGCGTTCGTTGCCAGATGCGCAGCAGTTCACTCTGCATCAGGCCGCGCGTCTGCGCGTCAAGCGCGCCGAACGGCTCATCCATTAAAAGAATCTTCGGGTCGATGGCGAGCGTCCGTGCGATTGCCGTGCGCTGCTTCATTCCACCTGAGAGTTGCGAAGGATAGCTGTCCTCGAAGCCGGCGAGCCCGACGAGCTCAATGAAGTCCATAGCGCGTTTTTCACGCTCTTCCTTGGGCATGCCTTGCCGCTCGAGTCCGTAAAGAATATTGCCGCGCACGGTCTTCCACGGAAACAGTGCGAAGTGCTGAAAGACGATGCCGCGATCCGGCCCCGGGCCGGCGACATTCTGTCCGTCAATCAAAATCGCGCCGGTTTCGACCGGCAAAAATCCGCCGATGAGATAGAGCAAGGTGGATTTGCCGCAGCCGGATGGCCCGAGGAGCGCGACGAACTCGCGATTGGCGACCTCAAGCGAAACCTGGTCGAGCGCCAGCACCTCGCGCCCACGCGGCGGACGATAGAGATGATTGACCCGGTCAATGACGATCTGTGCTGCGGCAGCCATAACGGATGAAGCGTCCCCAACCGGCACAATCTGTCAAGCACCGTTCACTCTGGCTCGATGCCGACGATGTCCTATAATGCGGGACCTCACACTTTCAGCACTTTCAAGAGGAAATACCAGTGGTCAACACGCTTCTCGAAGCTCGCCGCGAGCTCGCGCTTGCAAACCGTATTGTCGCCAATGAGGGCGTGATCGATGCCTTCGGCCATGTCAGCATGCGGCATCCGGACAATCCAAAGCGCTATTTGCTGTCGCGCTCACGCGCGCCCGAACTGGTGACGCCGGACGACTTCATTGAATATGACCTGGACTCGCGGCCGGAGCGCGATCCGGGCGTTGGGCAGTATTCCGAGCGGGTAATCCACGGCGAAATCTATAAGGCGCGCCCGGAGGTGAACTCGGTGTGTCACCACCATTGTCCGGCGTTCATGCCGTTGCTCGCGACCGGCACCGACTACATGCCGATTTTCCACCTTGGCGCGGTTGGCGGCATCAGGCCGCCGTTCTGGGATCAGCGCGACGAATTCGGCGACACCAATATGCTGGTGATAAAGCCGGAGGAGGGGGCGTCCCTCGCGCGCGCTCTCGGCAAGCACTGGATGGTGCTGATGATGCGCCACGGCGTCACTGTCGCCGGCACCAGCGTGCGCGATTGTGTCTTTCGCTCGGTTTTCTCGGCCCGCAATGCCGAGTATCAGGTGCGAGCGATAACGATCGGCTCCGACATCGCCACTCTTTCACCGGGCGAGACGATGTTGGCGGGACAGATCAGCTCCAAGACCACCGGCCTCACCCGGTCGTGGGAATATTGGTCAATGCGGGTCGCCAAGGCCGGCGGCTTTAAGGCCGCTCCTGAGCGTAAATCGAGCCAAAAGCGTCGGGCCGCGCCCGCCAAAAAGTCGGCGCCAAAGCGAAGCCGTAAGCGGCGGCGCTGATTGCGCTTTTCTGCGGCCGGCAGCCGGTGTTGAATGCCGCCCATAAGGGGGCATACGTTAACAAGCAAAAGCACTATGGGAGGAAACGCATGAAAGCCGTCACAACAATAAGCGGCATGCTCGGGATTGCGGTCGCGCTGGCCGTCGCCCCCGCTGCAGCCGAGGATCACCTGAAGGTGGCTATCGGTCAGATCAACAACTGGGAAAATCAGGCGCCAACGCTCGGCCAGGATGCCGGCATCTTCAAGAAGCATGGGCTGGTGCTTGAGAATGTCGGCACGCAGGGAGCGGGCGAGACCATTCAGGCGGTGATCTCGGGATCAGCCGACATCGGCGCCGGAGTCGGCGCCGCCGGCGTGATGCGGGCTTTCTCGAAAGGAGCGCCGGTGCGCATTCTGGCGCCTGCCTTCACCGGTACCGGCGATCTGTACTGGTACGTAAAAGCGGACTCTAAAATCCAGAGCCTGAAGGACGCCACAACGGAAAACACGATCGCCTATTCCACCAACGGATCAAGCTCGAACAATATTGTGGTTGCGTTTGTCAACGAGCTCGGCGCAAAGGCGAAGCCCACGGCGACTGGCGGCCCGCCTGGAACGCTTACCGCGGTGATGTCCGGTCAGGTCGATATTGGCTGGGCAGCGCCGCCGTTCGGACTTCAGGAAATCAAGGATGGCAAAATCCGCATCGTTGCTCATGGCAGTGACGTGCCGTCGCTGAGAGGCCAGACGGTCCGCACCCTGATCGTCAATGAGAATTCGCTGAAGACCAAGCGCGATGCGATCATGCGATTCGTGGACGCCTACCGGGAGTCGGTCGATTGGATGTACTCAGATCCAAAAGCTGTCGAAATGTATTCAGTAAAGGTTCGTCAGCCAGTCGATTTGCTGAAAGAGTCGATGGCGAAATTCCAGCCGAAGGACGCGTTGCAGACAGACAAGTTCGCCGATCTCGACGGCGCGATCGCCGACGCGGTGAAATTGAAATTCCTGGATAAGCCGCTGACCAAGGAACAGATCACGGAATTGCTGCAGATTCCGCCACGGAAGAAATAGAATTTATGGCGCGAAATGAAAACGGGCCGCTGCATGAGCAGCGGCCCGTACGTTTAGACTGAATCTCAGATTACGCCTTTTTCTTCTTTGCCTTCTTGCCGCCGGACGCCTTGGCAGCCTTTGCCGCTTTGCATTCACCCGGCTTGGCACCCTTCGCGCCGTCTTTCCCGGCCCAGCAGGCGTTGTGATAGGTGAACTTCTGGTCGCCCTTGGTCGCGCACACCGGGGCAGGGCCTCCGGCGCAAACGACCTGCGGGGGCGGTGGCGGCGCCGCGGCTGCCGCCTTCTTCTTTTTCGCAGCTTCGCTAGGCACGGCCGAGCCAATCACAAACGCGACCGCAGCCGCCGCGACGAACGTAGCGTATGCAAGATTTTTCAATTTCATTTGATCCTCCCCAGCGGTTTTTGGACAAAACATAGTAGAAGGTGGCACGCCACGATGACAAGAAATTTGCGCTGAAGCGGCCGTCCCAAATCTGAACGTGCATTCATGTGGACGGCGGTCAATGCCTGTTCTTGGCCGCCGCGTTGATTGCGCCGAGGATGGCCGCGCGGCCGGATTTCAGCGCCGCGCGCACAGTTTCAAGCTTGCCAATGGCGCCCATCTCGCGCTGGCGTTTGACGGTGGAATCCACCATCAGCGGGTCCAGCCCGAGCTCGCGCAGGGTCGCCGCGGACTCCTCCATCTCGGCTGCTCGTCTGGCGCCGTGGCTCGCCATGCGCTCGAGGTTGTAATCGGCGATCTGTCCCCAATCGAGCGTCGGATAGTTGTTCTTCAAGGATGCCGTCACTTCATCCAGGACCCCGGCACGCGCCGCGGCCAGGAAGCATTCCAGCGTCAGGGCCTCGATGCCCTTGATCATCACGCTGCGGATCATCTTGATGGCCGCCGCCGAGCCGGTTTCGGAACCGACCACCGAAAGCTGCATCTCGAGCTCGCGCAACAAAGGCGAAATTTCTTCCGCATGTGGGCCTGCGATCAGAAGAGGCGTCCGGTGCCGGGCAGGGTGGATGGCGGCAACCACTGCAACGTCGACATAGCGGGCCCGTTCGCCCAGGAGCCTGGCGGTCTCCTGCTTGTGGCCGGGAGAAACCGAATTGATATCGAGATAATAGGGATTGCCGTTCAGGTGCGGGGCAACGGAACGCGCCGCCTCCACGCTCGAGGCAGCGGTGACGGCAGAGATGACAATATCCGTCTCGCGCACGGCATCGGCGACTGAAACGGCCGTACGCACCCCAATGGCTTTGCCGGCGGCTTTGAGAGGTGCGCCGGCCTCGTCCGGAAACAGGATGTCCCAAGCCGCGATGCGTTCGACGCCGGCGTCCTTGAGGCCGGAGGCAATTGCCTGGCCTGCTTCACCGAAACCGATAAAGGAAATTCGCGGCGTGTTGCGCCGATTCATGACGCAAGCTCACTCAGGAGTCCGGAACGCCGGGGACGGGTGGCGTACCCTTGGTGTGGAACGATTTGATCGTCTGCAAGCCCCAGGCCTGGCCCTTCTTTCGTTCCGCCTCCGTCCAGGTGATCGGTTTCCAGTCGGGGGCGAGCACGAGCCGCGCGCCTGCGCATGAGACTTCGACCCGGTTGCCGCCCGGTTCATAGACGTACAGGAAAAAGGTCTGCTGGATTGCATGCTTGTGCGGCCCGGTTTCGATGTAGACGCCATTCTCCAGGAAGATATCGGCCGCCCGCAACACGTCCTCGCGCGCATCCAGCGCGAACGTGACGTGGTGCAAGCGTCCTTTCGTGCCGGTGTGGTCGCGCGTGTAGGCGAAGTCGTAGCTTTTATTCGTCGCTGTCATCCACATGCCGGCTTCCGTGCCGTCGTCTAGGACGATCTGCTCGGTCAGCATGAAGCCAAGATAGTTCTGGAAGAATTCGCGGTTGGCCTTGATGTCCACCGCGAGGCCATTGAAGTGGTCGATGCGCCGCACGTTGATGCCGCGGGCCGGAAACTTCTGCGCCTGATTCTTGAGGGCAGGCTGTAACGTGCGAGGTGCCTCGTACCATTCGGTGTCGTAGTAGAGCTCGAATCGGTGGCCGTCCGGATCCTTGAAGACGAACGTCTTGCCGTGGCCGAGATCTCCGTCCGTCCACCCGATGTCAAAACCCGAACCCTTGAGCGCGGCGGCGCGGCGTTCGAGCGCTTGCGGTGAGCGGGTACGGAAGGCGGCATGGCCGAGACCGGATGTCTTCGAGTCGGTGAGCTTGAGCGAATAGCGCTCATAGTCGTCCCAGCCACGCAGGTAGACGCTGCCGTCTTTTTCCCCGCTTTGCGTCATCCCCATGACGTCGATGAAAAACCGCCGGCTGTCCTCGATTTTCGGCGTCAGCAACTCGACATGGCCGAGATGTGCAATGTCGTGGATCGGTTCAGGCTGCATGATCGATGTCTTCTTATGTTGCCGTCGCTAAACTCAATTCTGCCCAAGCGCTCGCGCGAAAGCCAGCACCAGGTTATTGGCCGGCATCGGTGAAATCTCTGCCTCCGTCAAGCCGGCAGATTTGGCAAGTCCATTCAGGTCCGCCACGTCGCGCACGCCCCATTCTGGATTCTCCGCCCGCAGGCTGGCATCGAATGCCGCGTTGCTTGGCGATGTATGCGCGCCGTCCCGCCGGAATGGACCGTATACAAACAGGCGGCCGTGCTCTCGCAGGTATCGGCCCGCTCCTGCAAACAGATTCTTTGACACGTGCCAGGGGGAAATATGCAGGACATTTATGCATAGCATCGCTGTCAGCGGTGCATTGCGGTTGCGGTCACCGATCCAGCTCCAATCAGGATCGCTGAGATCGATGCGCTGGGGTGGACGCAGGCTTGCGACACCCGAATGGGCGCGCCATGCGGCGATGCTCTTGAGGTGAGACTCGTAAATATCGCTCGGCCACCAGTTGATCTCCGGCACCCTTCCGGCAAACGCAGCCGCGTGCTGGCCGGTGCCGCTGCCGATCTCCAGAAGGTTGCCGCTTTGTGTCGCCAGAAACCCGCCAATGGCTGACCAGATCGCCTCGTGGTTGCGATGAAAAGCGGGCGCGTCCAGCCGGCCGTCGGGTTGCGGCGGCTTGGTGGTTTTACCGTACTCGCTGACGAATTGCGCCATGATGGCCGCCGGTCACAGTTCCGATAAGTGCCTTAACCCTTGCGTTAGCTGTCGGTCAAAGGTTGCGCCATCAGGCGGGACTACGGTGCCAAGCTTCGTTGTTTTTGCACACACAATGGGGCAAAATCCCCGCTTTCACGGGCCATTTGCGCACGAACAACAAAAATCCAGGGAGGAGCAAAGATGCAAAACTTCAAATCATCGCTGGCGGTGCTGGCCGCTGCGATCATGTTGCCGGCCGCCGCACAGGCGCAAACCAAGATCACCATCGGCATACCGACATCGCCGCCCAATATCGTTCACATGCCGGCCATCGTCGCCAAGGATCTCGGCCTGTACAAGAAGGCCGGCCTCGACGTCGATATCGTGTCGCTCGGAGACGGGACAAAAGTCTATCGCGCGCTGCTCGCGGGCAATATCGAGTTCGGGCTCACGCCCGGCGCACCGACGATTATTGGCCGCTCGAATGGCGCCGCGGTGAAGGCACTGTCCGCCAATCTGCCGAAATTTGAAGCCTCAATGGTTGTGCGCAGCGAGATCAAGACGCTGGCTGATCTCAAAGGCAAGCGTATCGGCATTCAGGAGCCGGGTGGCTTCGCCGACATTCTCAGCCGCAGCGTGCTGCGTGCCGCAAAGATCGATCCGAAAGAAGTAAACTTCGTGACGATCGCCAGCGAGGACGTGCCGGCGCTCGTCGCCAATCAGGTCGACACCGCCATCCTGCACGTCGAGCAGGAGATGTTTGCGCAGAGCAAGGTCCCGGACCTGCACGCCATCGCGCGCATGTGGGAGTTGCAGCCGAAGACGCTCTATACGTTCCTCTCGGCGACCGAAAAGACGATCAAGGATCATCCGGACGTCGTGCAGAAGGTTGTCGCCGCCAATATCGAGGCCACCCGGATCATGTATACGGATCGGGCCAAGATCATTCCGATTCTCGTAAAACAGACCGGCTACCCGGAAAAAGTTCTGGCGGAGAGCTTTGACTTTCTGGTCAAGCAGTGCATCTGGGATGCCAATAGCGGCTTGAGCCCGGAGCGCGTGAACTTCACCGCCGAGTTGATGACCAAGGTCGGCAACATCAAAGAGGGCAAGACGCCGACATACGACGACGTGGTCGACACAACGTTTGCCAAAAAAGCCATTGAACAGCTTGGCGAGTGGAAAGGGCCGGTTTGCCCGACTGCGGC
>Ga0207643_10000872_pt1 | contig 18178 bp, 14 predicted proteins | sample KBSMisM62_FD_184313 | JGI IMG/M metagenome (GOLD analysis project Ga0207643, IMG submission 184313) | Miscanthus rhizosphere microbial communities from Kellogg Biological Station, Michigan, USA - KBS Miscanthus M6-2 (SPAdes) (version 2) | ecosystem: Host-associated > Plants > Roots >...
GGTTACGGTGCTCACGGCGGCGACTGCCGTTCTGATTGTCGCTGCGGCCGCTGTGGCCTTCACTATTACCTGACGGGCTGCCTCAACGGCCTTGCGTCTCCGGCCGACGATCCCGCATGAACGCGCGGCTCGTCATCGCACCATCATGATCGCCGGCTACCGGCTATATGGATATGGTCGACATGGATATGGTCGACGCGTCGGCGCTAACGACCGCGGATGTACCGGTAGTGGCGATGGCGCAGGGGCCAAATCGTTGCGTTGCATAAAGGGCCCGCCCGGAGAAATCCGCGGCGGGTTTTCACTTGGCACAAAATATCGGGCGGCCAGTTGGGCGGGATCAACTCCGTCCACTGCTTGCTCATTCGAGCGTCGAGCCGCCCTCGCCCAGACGCCCGTGCGATCGCTCCAGGATGTCGACCACCCTGGCGAAAGCTCCAGGATCCAGTTCCGCGCCCGGGTTGTGGGCTTTCCGGTCCCGGACCACGCGATCGTGCGCCGCGACCAGGCCCTCCTTGCTGATGCCGGTGGCGATGATCTCGGCCGCCATCGCGTCACCTACCGGGCCAAGGATTTCGACGACCTCATCGCGTGATAGTTCGGACATTGGGAAACGCCTCCTGTCAGCGGGTACCCTTCACCCACGAATTGGGCGCGGCCGCGGCTTTCATTCACGGCGGTCCATCTGTAGCCGCTGATTTGGGCGCCGTCACGCCGGCAGGGAGTGCCCTGCCCTGCCACCCGGAGACTATTGCGCTGGGACCGGTTTGACGGCCTTGTCCTTGCGCGCGGCGCGCCATTCCTCGAACCGTCGAACCACGACGAAGAACGACGGCACGAACAGAACGGCAAGACAAGTCGAGGCGAGCATGCCGCTGAACACCGCGATGCCGATCGATTTGCGCGCACTGGCGCCGGCGCCGGTCGCCAGGACCAGCGGCAGCACCCCCAGGATGAAGGCAAACGATGTCATGAGGATGGGACGAAAGCGTGCGCGCGCGGCCTCGATGGCCGACTCGAGGATCGGCTTGCCGTCAAACACGCGTCGCTCGCGCGCGACTTCCACGATCAGGATGGCGTTCTTGGCCGAAAGTGCGATCAGCAGCACGAGGCCGATCTGAGTGTAGAGATTATTGTCGATGCCCAGCCCTTTGAGCGCCACCACGGGCCCGATCAGAGAGAGCGGCACCGCAAGAAGGACGGCCACCGGCATCAACCAGCTCTCGTACTGGCCCGCTAGCACCAGGTACACAAGCAGCATGGCAAGCGCGAAAATGTAGTAGATCTGGTTGCCGACGATCTTTTCCTGGTACGACATCGCCGTCCATTCGAACCCGGCGCCCGGTGGCAAGACCTTGTTGGCGATCTGCTCCATCAGGGCGTTGGCCTCGCCTGAACTGAATCCGGTCGCGGGCAGGCCGAGCACCGTCGAGGATGGATAGAGATTGTATAGACTCAAGAGCGAGGGACCGACCGACGGGGTGATATGGATCATGGTCCCGAGCGGGATCATGGCCCCTTGCTTGTTGCGGACGGGCAGAAGCTCGATGTCTTCGGGCCGCAAGCGAAACTGCGAATCCGCCTGCACATAGACCTGGAAGACGCGGCCGAACTTGTTGAACTGACCCACATAACTCGATCCGAGATAAGCCGCGAGCGTCGAGAACACTTCATCGATGGAGACCTGCAGCGTCTCCGCCTTGGCGCGGTCCACATCGACCTTCATCTGCGGCACCGTGGAGCGGAACGAGCTGGTCACCCGCTGCAGCCCACTCTGCGATTGCGCGTCCTTCACCACTGCATTGGTCAGGGTCTGCAGCTTGGTCAGGTCGAAGCTGCCGTCACGCAACTCCAGCTGCATTGCAAAACCACCCGCATTGCCAATTCCCTGGATGGGCGGCGGCGGGAACGCAACGATGCGTGCCTCGGTTATGACGGCGAAATCCCGGTTGAATTGCTGGAACAGCGACCGCAGATCCTCGCCCTTGCCGCGCACGCTCCAATCCTTGAGCACGACATAGGCGACGCCAGCGTTGGCAAGCGTCGAGTTGTTGTCGAGGGCGGACACGCCGGAGATCGCGATCACGTTTTCGACTGCCGGGTTCTTGCCGGCAATTGCGCTCAGTTGATCCATCACCGCCTGGGTTCGTTCAAGCGAAGCGCCGTCCGGCAGCTGCGCCGTCACGAGAATGTAGCCCTGGTCTTCGATCGGGAGAAAGCCGGTCGGCACCCGGGAGAGGCCGTAGCCTGCTCCTCCGATCACGATGAGCGCGATGATGCACATCAACCCACTGTGTCCGACCATGCCCCCGATCAGTCGGGTATATGCCCGTTCGAACGGGTTATAGATCGCATTGAAGCCGCGAAAGAACCAATTGCGCTGTTCCGGCGGCACGGGCGGCCGCAGCCATAACGCGCACTGGGTCGGCTTCAACGTGGCGGCATTGATGGCACTGAGCAGCGCGGTCGCGGCGATCACCAGCGCGAACTGCGCGAACATCTGTCCGGTAAGCCCCGGAATAAAGGCGGCCGGCAGAAATACCGACATCAATACGAGCGTGATGCCGATGATCGGGCCGAACAGCTCGTTCATGGCCTGGATGGCTGCCTCTTTCGGCGCCAATCCGCGCTCGATGTGATGTGCCGCGCCTTCGACCACCACGATGGCATCGTCAACGACGATGCCGATCGCCAGCACGATCGCGAAGAGCGTCGACAAGTTGACCGTGAACCCGAGCGCGGCCATGCCGGCGAATGCACCGATGATGGTCACCGGGACCGTGGTCATGGGCACCAGCATGGCGCGCCAATCCTGCAGGAACACCACGATCACGATCAGAACCAGGATCGCCGCCTCGAACAGCGTCTTCCATACCTCGTTGATGGAAGCACGGACGAAGGTCGTGGTATCGAATGGAATGCTGTAGGCCAGCCCTTGCGGAAAGCTCTTCGCGAGCTGAGTCATCTTGGTGCCGACCGCACCGGCCACGTCCAACGCGTTCGCCTCCAACGTCTGATAGATGCCGATGCCAGCCGCCGGCTTGCCGTTGAGCGTGAAAACCTGGCTGTAAACCTGGGCGCCAAGCTCGACGCGGGCAACGTCGCGCAGATATGTCATCTGGCCGTTGCTTTCGGTCTTGACGACGATGTTCTCGAACTGGCTGACGTCGTCTAGGCGGGTCGCAATGTCGAGCGTGTACTGGAATGGCTGCGTGCTCGGTGCCGGGGGCATGCCGAGCTGGCCGGCGGTCACTTGCTGGTTCTGGCCTTTGAGCGCATCGACGACGTCTTGAGTGGTGAGCGAGCGCGCGTAAAGCTTGTTGGGATCGAGCCAGACCCGCATGGAATACTGCCCGGCCCCGAAGATGTTGACCTGACCGACGCCTGGCAAGCGGGCGAGTTCCGGCTGCAGATTGATGGTCGCATAATTGGCGAGGAAGAGGCTGTCATAGCGGCCGTCGGGGGATGTCAGGGTGACGAACTGCAGAATGGCGGTGGACTTCTGTTGAACCGTTACACCCTGCGCTTGCACCGCCTGGGGCAACTGAGCAAGCGCGCTGGACACCCGGTTCTGCACCAGTACCTGCGCGAAGTTGATATCCATTCCGATCTTGAACGTCACGGTAAGCGAATAGCTTCCGTCAGACGCACTATAGGACTGCATATAGATCATGCCGTCGACGCCGTTGACCTGCTGCTCGATCGGCAGGGCAACGGTATCGACCACGGCGCGCGCGCCAGCACCGGGATATCGAGTGGTGACCGAAATGGTCGGAGGCACGACGTTGGGATATTGCGCCACCGGGAGCCGCAGTAGGCACACGGCGCCGATGACCACCATGAGGATGGCGAGCACGTTCGCTAGAACGGGACGCTCGATGAAAAATTTTGAGATCATGACGCGGCGTTATTTCGGTGCGACCGGATCCGCCGCCGCGGACGTCGGCGTCCGCAGTTGCGGATCGACCTTCTGGCCGGGAACAGCGTCGAGGATGCCTGACACAACCACGCGCTCGTCGGGCTTCACCCCGCTCTCGACGACCTGCATCTCGCCGACCACCTGACCGAGCTGCACCCGTCGCTGCTCGACGACATTATCGGCGTTGACTGTCAGCACGTAGCGGCCCGCCTGATCGCTGCCCACAGCCACCGCCGGAATGAGCAGCGCAGGTTCCGAGCGCAACGGCACCCGCACGCGAACGAAATAACCCGGCAGCAAACCGGCCTTCGCGTTCTCGAAAGAGCCCCGCACCTGCAGCGTTCCGGTCGACTGATTGACTTCGGGGGATGTGTAGTCGAGCAGGCCCTGGTGTGGATATCCGGTCTCGGTCTGCAGCCCAACCTCAACCGGGACCTTGTTTATGAGCTCGGCAACGGTCACGCCGCGTTCCGCCATCGAGGCGCGGACGCGCTGAACGTCGCGTTCGCTGAGGTTGAACCAGACCCAGATCGGGTTGATCTGGACAATGGTCGCGAGCTCGCTCGGTTGGTTCCCGCCGACCAGTTCGCCGACCGAGACTTTGCGCGCGGTGACGACGCCGTCGAACGGGGCCGACACCGTGGTGTATCCGAGCGTGATTTCCGCGTTCTGGGAATTGGCCTGTGCTTGCAGCACATTGGCCCGCGCCGTGTCCCGGTTGGCCCGCGCCTTGTCGAGATTGGCTTGGGTCGAGACGTCCTTGGCCTGCAGTTCCTGCTGCCGCGTGAATTCGGCTTCGGCATTGACGAGCGTCGCCTTGGCGCCCTCCTCCGCTGCTTGGGCCTGCTCCAACTGAACCTTGTAGGGCTCCGGCTCGATCACGAACAGCGGCGTGCCCTTCTTCACCACCTGGCCGTCTTGATACTTGATCTCTTGCACATATCCTTGCACGCGAGCCACGAGCTTGATGTTGTTCACCGAGGCGACATTGCCGGTCGCCTCCAAATAGGGCGTCACAGTCTGCTGTACCGGCAGTTCGACCGTCACTTTCGGTGGCGGCGGCGCGATAAAACGGTTTTCCTGACCGCACGCCGTCAACAGGACGGCGATCGCCGCACAGGCGATTAAGGTCACGCGTTCTCCACCGCATGCCCGCGTCCGGCGCCGGTCGCCTTCGGTGCGCTGGCCCTGCGTGAGGCAAACTCCAACGGCGCCCGAGAAGGTCTCGGCAGCACATTTCATGTTCATCTCTCCGGTCTTGCGCCGGTCACCGACATCGCCCGAGCGCGTGACCAAGGACATCGACTTCCTCGTAGCGAGCCGGGCGCAGGTTACGACGTGTCGATATTTCCGCGCCAGCCAATACTAGCTTAGCTGCGACAAAATTGACGAAGCCTCCGCTTGCGATGCTGCGATGGAGCACCCTTTGCGAGATTCGGTGATGGATTACTTGATCTTCGCTGGGCGAGCCAGATTGATTGTCGGGACAATGGAGCGGACGGCGCCGCTGAAGGCCTAGCGAGACGCCTTGGCCGCCGGCGCCCGCTCCGTCGTTTCGGCCTTGAGCTGGAGTTCCTGGATGACTTCTTGGCCATACCGGACGAGCGCTCCGGTCTTCTCGGCATCCCCGACGCCGGTGAGATCCACCACCCCCTCGCAATAGGCGAGGATCAACGCGTTGGCGAGGTCCGCCGGCTTGGCCTTCGGGTTCTGCGCAAGCATGTTGTCGGCTTGCGCGATCGCCGCAGGGGCGGGGAAATTCAGGTCGGGCTTGCCCCGAATCTGTGTGGCGGTAGCGACCAACGACGAAGGCACGCGCGAATTGTCGTTGGCCGGGCATTTAAGCGAAGGTTGCCAACCGGGGTCACGCTCCGCGAGCGAATACCCTACCGGGACCGCCCAGATGATGCTGACATCGGGCTCCGCCTCGGTCACCACGCTCTGATTGGACAGGTACGACGTGATGTCGAGCGCGAACCGCTTGACCGCCAGGCTTTTCGCTTGATCCGACCCGCCGCTTCTGGCCGCGACCGGACAGTAGGCTGCCACGAGATTGTTGACGATGTCCGCCATGTCCGCGCCGGGATGCGACGCCTTGTACAAATCGACCAGCGTGGCGTAGGCGACGGAGCGCTGCGCCATTTCGCCGCCCAACATCGCGATCAACTGGGGATCGAGGTCGGCACTGCCTCCCTGGCCGACGTTCGCGCATTCAAAGCGCCGAGCGGCGTCACTCGCATAGACCGGCAGGGACAAGGTCGAGCGCCAGCTCCCGGCCAAGGCAGGCGTCGCGTTCGGAGCTGCCTCGTTACCCCAGTTCGTGCGCACGTAGTTGGCAAGACCTGCAACATCGCTGTCGTTCAGCGAGCCCGCAAAACTCGGCATTGCCTGGATCCCGTCGCGAGCAGGAACGCCTTGCAGGACCACAGAGAGCGTGTCGAAAGGCTTGGTTGCGATCACCGCCGGATTACCGGCGAGTGGGGGAATCGAGCCGACAACACCCTGGCCATTTGCCTGGTGGCAGGTCGCACAATTGTCCGCGTACAATTTGGCGGCCCGGGCCGCAATCTCGGGCGGCAGCTTTTTCGCCGCAACGAGCGCCGGCGCACTACTTCCGTTGGTCACATCGAGCAGATAGCTGGCCATGGCGTCGAGATCGTCCGGCGTCATAAAAGACAAGCTGTCGTGCACGACCTCCTGCATCGGGCCCAATGCGGTGGAATTGTTGGCAGCGCCCTTCTTGAGAAACGCGATGAGCTGGGACTTATCCCAGCGATTGGTCCGGGCCAAAGCTTCTGGGGTGATGTTAGGTGCGTACCACTGATCGATCTGTGCGCCCTTGAAGCGCTCGCTCGCGACTGTCGCGCCCATGAAATTTCGCGGCGTGTGACAGTCGCCGCAATGGCCGAGCGCCTCGACCAGATAGGCGCCCCGATTCCATTGGGCGCTCTTCGTCGGGTCGGGCTCGAACCATTGCGCGCGGAAGAATAGCGCCCGCCACACCAGCATGCCGTAGCGGATGCTGAAGGGAAATGTCAGCTCATTCTCCTGGTTCTTCTGCTTGATGGGTGGAAGGCTGCGGAAATAGGACCACAACGCCTTGAGATCATCCTCGCTGATCTTGGTGAAGGCGTCGAACGGCATGGTGGGATACAGGAACTTGCCGTCGGCCCGGATGCCGGAGTGAACGGCTTGCTTGAACTCCTCGAATGTCCACGCACCGATCCCGGTTTCACGGTCCGGTGTGATGTTGGGCGAGTACATCACACCGAACGGCGTGTTCATCCGCAGTCCACCGGCATAAGCCTTATCGCGCGCCGCCGTATGGCAGGGCATGCAATCGGCGGCCCGCGCGAGGTAGTTGCCCCGCGCAATCATGTCGGGATCAGCGGCCTCCTCCGCCACCGCGTGGCCGGGATCACCTGCAACCAGAGCAACTGCGGCGAGCAGGCTAGCGAGCAAACATCTGACATGCATAACGTTTCGGTTCGCCGGCTGGTGGTGGCATTCGAAGCGTTCGAGACGAGAGCCAAGCAAAGGCCACCGTCCGTTGGACCGGACGAGCGACCGCGGATAGCGTCCGTCAGCCTTTGCGTCTTTGGTGTGGTAATGTACATCAGCGTGGCGGCCCGGCAAAGAGCGCGGCCGCGCGAGGACGATGTCGATGACGAGGTCTATTCGGTATCCGGCCATGAACGGTGCAAGCCGCTTGCTGGCGTTGGTCATGGGCGTGCTCATCCTGTCCGCGGTGCTGCCCGCGCACGCACAGTATGCCTGCACCACCAACTACTGCATTCGCAGCCAGAGCCTATCGGTGCAGACGCCGCCGGAATGGCCGGCCGTCGCGGTCGAGCCATGCTGTCAGACCCATTGGGGTGCTCTCCCCGGCGGCATCGACTGGACCAACGCGGCGCCAGTCATGATCTGTACCGCCAATGCAGAATACGCCACGGCTTTCCCGAATTGCGGAGGCCCAAACAATCTGTCGCAGGCGTTTCCCCTGGACTACTGGCAGCCGAAGATCGGAATTGGCGTCGCCTGGCCCAACCCCAAGGACTATCGCTACGAGATGCAAAGCGTCCCGCTCATCGATGGACCGGACGGCACCTGCGCCCAGTATTCCAATCAGCCCGGCAAGGTGACGAATTGGTGGGTGTATCAACTAAAGGAGCCCAAACGCGGCTCCTACGTGTTCACCGCGAACGTGAGTTTCCAGAAGGGCGAGAAGGGCTATTATGCCGTGCTCAATGGTTGCAAGCTCGAGTCCCCCCCGTCAGCGGGCGCGCAATAGCTCGAGCAGAGCAAGGAATGCTGCATTCCTGCGCTCCGGCGAAGGTCGCGGCGTCCCCTGCGACAATGGATGCGACGTGCGCAGTTCGACTGAATCGCAAGTGGTCGAGTGACGGCAGGCGGCATTGTCAGGCCATTCTGATCGGAGCACCGGCGACAACCGTTCAGGCGGTGAATTGCCGGCGCTCTTGCGTCTGGCGCAGTCCCGCTGCGAACGACGCGCGCAAGCAAGAGGCGCCACATGCTTTCCTCCGGTGTGATACTTGCGCTCGGTGGCACGTTGCTGCTCGTCGTCGCCGACAACGTGCCCAGCCTCAACGTCGAGCCCGCCTGTCGCGCGGCCGCGAAGATGGGCGACAGCTTGAGCTTGGACACCACGCTCCGGCAATGTCTGGCTGATGAAAAAAGCGCTCGCGACCAATTGGAGAAGGAATGGACGCAATTCACGCCGGCATTGCGCCAGCGTTGCGTCGCCACCACGCAGACCGGCGGCGACCCCAGCTATGTCGAAGTGCTCGTATGCCTGCAGATGGGGCGCGACGCAGGCCAGATCCAACGCAACTGACAATGACGCAGATCGTGAATGCATTTGTCTCGCCAGGTTCTGCTTCCCCGCCGAGCCGGACTTGCCACACGCGCACTAATCGCGCAGCGGCGCGCAACCCGTGCCAGTCACACACACACCAGAGCACACGACAAAAGCGGGCCTGAAAAACACTGACCGGAGCACAGCATGAAGGAAGCAGAGGTCAAGGCACGGGCGTTCGCCATGCCGCTGACAAGTCCGGCCTACCCGCCGGGCCCATATCGTTTCGTCAATCGAGAGTTCATGGTCATCACCTATCGAACCGATCCGGATAAGCTGCGCGCGGTCTTGCCTGAACCGCTCGAGATGGATGGGCCTCTGGTCAAATACGAGTTCATCCGCATGCCGGATTCCACCGGTTTCGGCGACTATACCGAAACCGGTCAGGTGATCCCGGTGAAGTTTCGAGGCCGCAAAGGGGGATACACCCACTGCATGTTCTTGAATGACGAACCGCCGATTGCGGCTGGCCGCGAGCTTTGGGGCCATCCAAAAAAGCTCGCCAATCCCAGCCTGCGTATCGAGGTCGACACCTTGGTCGGCACGCTCGATTATGGTCCGGTCCGGGTGGCCACCGGCACCATGGGATACAAGCACAAAAGTGCTGACCTGGACGCGGTCCGCGCCTCCCTGGCGACACCAAATTTTCTGCTCAAGATCATTCCGCACGTCGACGGCACCGCGAGAATTTGCGAGTTGGTGGAGTACCAACTTGAAGACGTCACCCTCAAAGGCGCCTGGACGGGCCCGGCGGCGCTTTCCCTGGTCCCTCATGCGCTCGCGCCGGTTGCCGAATTGCCCGTGCACGAGATCGTTTCGTCCGTTCATCTCATCTGCGATCTCACCCTCGGCCTGGGCAGGGTCGCCTACGACTATCTGCAACCCTCCCCGGCCAAGCGCGAACCGGCGCTCGCACCCGCCACCGCAGGAGCCGCGTGACATGCGTCTCAAGGACAAAGTTGCGATCGTGACCGGCGCGGCCAGCGGAATCGGCAAAGAGATCGCACGAGCCTATGCGCGCGAAGGCGCCCGCGTCGTGATTGCCGACCTGAACCAAACGGCGGCCGATGCAATCGCAGCAGAACTCGGCGGTCCGCTCAAGGCCCTCGCCGTGGCCATGGACGTGACCAACGAGCAACAGGTGGAGGAAGGGGTCGCACGCACCATAGAACAGTTTGGCAAAATCGACGTGCTGGTGAGCAACGCCGGTATCCAGATCGTTGCTCCGCTGGACGAATTCGAATTCGCGAGCTGGAAAAAGCTGCTGGCCATCCATCTCGATGGTGCGTTTCTCACGACACGTGCCGTGCTTCAGCGCATGTACAAGCAGGGCACTGGCGGCAGTATCATCTATATGGGGTCAGTGCACTCGAAAGAGGCATCGGTGTTGAAAGCGCCTTATGTCACCGCCAAGCACGGACTGATCGGGCTTGCCAAAGTGGTCGCGAAAGAAGGCGCCAAGCACGGCGTGCGCGCGAACGTCATTTGCCCCGGCTTCGTGCGGACGCCGCTGGTCGACAAGCAAATCCCGGAGCAGGCCAAGGAGCTCGGCATTTCCGAGGCCGACGTCATCAAGAAGGTCATGCTGAAGGATACGGTCGACGGCGAATTCACCACGCTTGCCGACGTGGCCGAAACGGCAGTGTTCTTTGCCGCCTTCGAAAGCAATGCGCTGACCGGGCAGTCGCTGGTCGTCAGCCATGGCTGGTCTATGCAGTGACATAGCCGAAATAAGATTTACTTTTAAATTCAATTATATGCGGTGATATTTTGAGACAATAGCGCAGCCAGAAAAGGGCCTTCCGGCTCGGCGGCAGATTTGAACCTTTCGACGCCAAGACGCGACTAATGGGGACGCAGGTCACCGGCCGCCCCTATAGGGCATTTGGGACAAGAGTGGCCGCGGATCGATCTCTCAGGGCGAGGTGCGTCATGCGTGTACAAAGTGGACATTGGCTCGACTACGACCCGGTCGCCCTTGTGATCCTGGTCGTGGGCATCGGCGCGGTCGCGTTGCTCGCGCTGAGCATCTGACTTTCGGGAAGCCGCCGGGCTGCCATTGGTGCGGCCCGGGGCGTTGCCCACGTGCTTCCGGTTCGGCCAGCGTACGCTCGCGGGCCCTCTCCTTCGCCGGCCTTATTCAGCCGACCAGTCTAGACGGGCGCATTTGCGTCACATCCGGGACGCTCGCGCGTAGCGCTGGCAGCCTGCCCCCGCGCTGACGCCAAGAAAATGAACGCTCAGGCGCTCAGGGCGCTACCACCGCGGTTCCAGCCGCGGCCGCCCTCGCCATAGATGTCAAAGCCGGTATCGGTGACCACGACCGTGTCTTCGAGCTTGATGAACCCACGCTGCGGGTGCTGCAGCGTGGTCTCGACCGAGATCACCATTCCCACCTCGAGCGGTCTGGCGGCGTCATAGGCGTCATAGGGCACCGGCCCAGATGCCGTGAGCCGCGGCGCTTCGTGGCTCACCAATCCCATCCCGTGGGCCAAGAAGTGCATATGGTTGTGGTGCTTTGATTTGTGCACCAGCGGCTCGGCGGCGGCGTAGATCACGCTTCCCGGGACTCCCGGCTTGATCGGCTTCATCGACGCGCGCTGGATGCTCTCGATCTCAGCCAGCAAATCTTCGAGCTCCCCATCAGGCTCCCCGTGAATCGCCATGCGGCAGAGGTCACCGATATAGCCGTGATAATTGCCACCGGAGTCGAGGGAGAGCACGTCGCCCTTGCCCCATTCCTGCTCCGACGGAGCGCGGTTGAGGCTCGTGCCCGCCGTAATCAGGCAATAGTCGAACACGAGGCCGCGATTGGTCTCCTCCCGCCGAAGTGCTTCGGTCAACTCACGCTTGGTCGTTCCCGGACGGTGGTTTGCGATCACCGCCAGCACGGACTCGATGACGCGCTCGGATGCGATACGCAACTTCTTCAGTTCGGCCGGGCTCTTCACGGCGCGCTGGCGCTCAAGCACGAACAGAGCGTCTATTATCTCGCTGCCGGGGAACGCATTGCGCAATGCTGCGCCGGAATCGACCGGCAGGAAGGCGAGTTCGGCGCCGATCCGGTGCGCCTTCACGCCCGACCGGCGGACATAGTCGATCGCCTTCTCTATGGCATCCACGGATCCCGACGAATTGGTCTGTGATTCCGGTACCCAGAATGGCTCGTTCTCCTTCTGAAAGCCCTCCATGCGATGGCCGAAATACGCCGCCTTCTGGCGACCCCCCTTGGGATAGACGAGGACCGGCAGGTAACGGCTCAATCCCATCGCATCCATCGACTCGAAGAAAAAGGCGCGATGTCCCCCGAGCAGATATTGCACGTTGTGCTTCGAGGTCACGAGCAGGACGTCGATCCCGGCTTCATCCATCAAGCGGTCGAGCCGATCCGCATCGAAGGGAATGGAGGGCGCAACTTTCTTGACGACGTCGAGCATGATCGGAGCTCCTTTCATGGGCCGAGCCCAGCGCACCGTCGAAAGGGTGCAACTCACTCGGCTGCGATTCTTAGCTTTGGCAATGAGCGGCAATGCCTCGGTGGATCATACATCAGGGCAACGCGATCCTGCCATGCCCTTCGACCAGCGGCACCCGTGCGGATATGCGGGCCGAGGCGAACATCCCCCTCCTCTTTCACGTAGGGGCCGCCGGCCGGGTCGCGTCGATTACGTCCGGTAGCTTGGATCGACCCGATCGAGCAGCCGAAGGTAGGCGGGCCAATCGGCGGAGCCGCGGCCGCTGTCGTGCTTTTCGTACTGGGCCACCGTTTTCCTGCAAATGTCGGGCGGGATCTCGATCATCTCGCCGCCGGTCGCTTCCATGGCCAATTGGATTTCGGCCGCCTCCAACAGATGCTTCATCAGAATGAAAGCCTCGCGGGCTGTCTTGCCGACGGTGAGTACCCCGTGATTGTGCATGATCATGGCGCGATTGTCGCCGAGATGGGCGATGAGCCGCTCGCGCTCACTAAAATCCTCGGTGATGCCCTCATAGGGGTGATAGCCGATACGGTCGTGAAAGCGCACCGCCTCCTGCGAGATCATCCGCAGGCCGCTCTTGAGGCCGGCGATCGCCATTCCGATCCGGGTGTGCACATGCACCGCGCAATTGACATCGGGCCGCCCACGCAGGACGCCGCCGTGCAGCGTAAAGCCTGGCCGATTGACGCCGGCGCGCTCGTCGAGGTCCTCGTCCATGTCGACCTTGACGAGATTGGAGGCCGTGACCTCCGTCCACAGCAATTCATGCTGCTTCATCAGGAATTTTCGATCTTCGCCCGGCACGCGCATGGAGCAATGATTGTAAATGACGTCGTCCCAGCCGTGCCGGGCGACCAGCCGATAAACCGCTGCAAGGTCGACGCGCGCCTGCCACTCCGCGGATGACATCGCCGGCGTGCTGCTCGTGGCCTTGGCATGGATGTTCACTGCACGACCTCCCATTGTCCGGCTGGCCGACACATGCGTGACGCCGGCTTCGCGCGCTGCGACAACTCATCGTAGTGAAACCGGCCGACGCTTTCCAGCCGCCCTGGCCGCCGCACGTACGGTCAGAACTCGCGTCCGATCAGCAGATGGTCGGCCGAGATCGCGCCTCCACCGTGCACCAGGAAATACAGCGCGGCCACGGTCCACATCAGCGTGTACTCGAGGCCGGTCTTGTTCCAGAAATATCCGCCCACGCGCCAGCGCTCATAGTTGGCCACGATGAGGAAAATGACGATCGCAAGCGCGGCGGGCCGGGTGAACAGTCCGAGCGCGAGCAGGGGTCCGCCAATCAATTGTGTCAACGAGATCGCCAGCGCCCAGAATTGGCCGGGCCGGTATCCGTCGTTCTCAAGCTGCTGCGCCAGTTCCGTCACATTGTGGGACCGCACTCCTGTGCTCGGCCACAGTCCCAAGGTGTTGCGCAGCCCGTGCGGGACGAGCGCGAGCCCGACCACAACGCGCAGCAGCACCTCCGTCCACGGCGCGAGTGCCTGGTAGAGCTGACCCAGGTCCGGAAAGATGAGCCGAGTCGGGTCCGTCATTCGGTCGTGATCCGCGCGATGGCTTCAGCCGCGCTCACCGGTCTCGGCGCCACCCTCAGTGACACCTGGGATGATCAAGGATTACAGCCTGATTTCGCCGAGGTTGATGCTTACGCCGAGAGTCGCCTCGATCGTCTTGTTGGCATGCCCGGAGGCGGAGATCTCGATCAGGTAGTGGCCCGAATTCTCATCGAGCTTATCGAACTTGAAGTCACCATAGTTGTCGCTCGTCGTTTCCGCGACATTGCGGCCATCCTTGCTCAAGCGCACGTGTGCGCCCTCAACACAGTCGATAATGTCATTCGTCTCCGCAGCCACGGTGCCGCCGATGAAGCATTTCGAATAGCGCCAGAGATTGCGGTAATAAACCCGCGGTTTGGTGCCAGCCTCCGGCTTCATCACTTCCAGGCCTTCCTGGCGCGCCATGCGCGCCATCTCATCGTCCTCGACCTTGATTGCGCGCATGGCTCCGGTCGGACACGATTGCTGCCCGCGGGTCTGCTGCCAACCCTGGTCGAGGAGGTGGGCGTCGAAGGGCCAGATCTGCGGCAGCTGCAACTCCTCGTTCCACCAGATGTGGCCGTAGGGACAGGCCTCCACCAGATCCTTGCGACCCTTCGCCCGTATCGGATCGATGAGCATGATCCCGTCGTCGCGCTTCTTCACCGCATCGCCCCCTTTGGTCATGCAGGGCGCATTGTCGCAGTGATTGCACATGGTAGGTACGTAGGCGATGTCGATCATCGGCACCTGCCCCCGCTCCTTTTGCAGGATGTTGATCCACTTGTGCCCGTGCTTGGGCATCGGCGCGGTGTAGCCGGGCCATTCGTTGCCGACATATTCGTCCATGACCGCCAGCGTGCACAGATTGCAATTCGTGCACTCCGCGACGTCAATGATCATGTTCCATTTTTGCATGGCGTGCTCCGGCTCATATCCTTGTTATGCCGTGCGCGGGCTTGAAACCCGCGCATCCATTCCCCTGCAGACGGTGCGGCGGCGGGCCGGCAATGACCGCGCGAGGGCGAGATGGCAACTACTTTGCCGGCACGAGTTGCGCGGCCTTCAACGTTTCGCGAATTTCCTTGTCCTTCTCCATGCGCGCGAAGGTTTCCGACATGTGCTCGGTGCGGCCGTCCCAGAGCTCCACCTGAACAAGTGAATTCGCGCCGGCAATCGAATGCGTCGACTTGGTCTGCGTGCGCTCGGGCGTGAGCAGGTTGAGGCATCCGCCCCGGTCGACCGACTTACCGGGCTCGCCCATCGGATCGTAGACCGCGGACGACTCGTAGCCATGGCACACGCCGCGCGGCAACCGCTGCGTCGGCAACGCAGCGCAGATCACCGCTCCGCGTTCGTTGAAGACCTTCACCAGATCATGCTTCTTGATACCGCGCGCAGCGGCATCTTCGGCGTTGAGCCGCATGATCCAGTAATAGTAGCCGTCGACCTTGACCCGGTGGTCCTCGATGTTGAGCAGGAAGGAATCCTTGCCGTCGCCCTGGGTGTGGAACGAGTATTTCGAGTGCGGCGTGAGCATTTGCAGCGGGAAGCGCTCGTACATCTCGCCTGAATGCGGCCCCTCCCATGACGGCTCGTATTTGACGATCGGCGGCCGCTCGGGATCGTTGAAACGCTTGAGGCTGTTGCATTCGAATTCGAGCTTACCGGACTGGGTCTGCAAGCCGTGCAGATATTCCCTGGCGTAGTCCGAGGGCAACGGCTGTGCCTCGGGCACGTCCTTCTTGCGGTTTTCCCAGAACCAGCGGAAGGAAACGGGCGCACGCAATTTTTCCTTTTCCGCCGGCACCACGTAATAGCCACGCTTGATGAACTTCTTCCACGAGATCACCTTCGGCATATCGGAGGCGAGGTAGAGGCGCTTTACCCAATCGATCTCGTTGACGCCCTCAGAGAAATAGTTTGCCAGTCCGAGGCGCTTGCAGATCTCATTGAAAATCCAGAAATCGGATTTCGACTCGCCCAGCGGCGCGATCGCCGGCGCCTGGAAGATGATGACGCGGTGATTGAGCTGCTGCTGGCCATGATGGCCATAGCCGCCGAGCCCCGCCCACTCGCTGATGTCGACCCGCTCGAAATTGGTGCATGCCGGCAGGATCACGTCGGCGAACTTGGCCTCGCCCTCGAACCAGATCGACTGGTTGACCACGAATTCGAGATTGGATGACTGATACATCCGCACCCAGCGGTTCGTGTTGTTCATGGTCGACAGGATCGAGCCGCCATACTTGAACATCATCCGCACGGGCGCATGCCCGGGCGCCGGATAGGCGAACTTGGCGAACTGGTGCTCGATCGACTTGCCGATCCAGGGATAGCCTTCGGCCTTGCCGTCCACGATCGCCTCGGGGGTCCATAGCCGCGGAATACGCTGGAACGGCGTGTTCATGGTCGGCAGCTGCGGCATACGCTGATAGAGCGAGACCGGCAGCGCCGTGCCTTCGAGATCGCCCGACATCCCGCCCTCGGAATAACCGGGGAAATAGAACTGGAAGTCGAGCGGGCAACCCCATTGCAGGTTACCCATATTGACGCCGGGCTTACCGAGGCCTTGCATCGCGGTCAGGCACACCATCACCCGCGCCCATTGGATGCCGGTCTGGTTGCGGCAGGCGCCGCCATGGCCGTTGCCCCAGCCGCCGGGCGCGAGATAGACGCGCTTGCGGCCCCATTCCCGCGCCAGCGCCCGCACGTCCTTCGCGGGAACGCCGGTCTCCTTCTCCTGCCATTCCGGCGTCTTGGCGATGCCGTCTTCCTCGCCGACGAGATAAGCTTGCCACTTGTCGAAGCCGACGGTGTGGGTCTTCACGTATTCCTTGTCGTAGAGGCCCTCTTTGATCCAGACATAGGCGATCGCCATCGCCATCGCGACCGAGGTGGTGGGCCTGGGCGCAAACCACTTGCCCGGCAGGAATTGCGCCGAAGCGTTGTAGTACGGGTCGACGTGAACGACCGTGATGCCAAGCTTGGGGTTCTTCAGCCACTGCCGACGCACCGTGCCTTCCTGCGCGCCGTAGGAGCCGCTGGTGCTCTCGGGGTCCGCAGCCCAGAACACGATCATGTCGCAGTTCTGCAGGCAGTCCTCGACCGTGCCGTAGGTCTCCGACTGACCGACGCGAAGCGTGTAGCCCCAGTGGTGGACGGCGCCCCAGTACCAGCCTTCCCAGCTGTCGGGATTGTGGTGGATCTGCGTGTAGCCGACCGCATTGCGGAAACGGAACAGAGCGGAGAGATAATAGCCGATATTGCCCCAGGTATGGTGCGAACCGTGCGAGACCGCCATCACACCGGGTCCGTACGCCGACTTGAGTCGCTTGATCTCGCCGGCGACGAGGTCGAGCGCCTCCTCCCAGGAGATGCGCACATAACCCGACTTGCCGCGGTTCTGGGGGTTGCGCTCGCCCTTCGGATCGAAATCGACGCGCTTCATCGGGTAAAGCAGCCGATCGGGCGAATAGACGATCGACTTCGCATTCTGACCATGGGGCGCAAGCGTCGTCTTCCGGGGCGGCGTAAGCTTGAGCCCGCGCGCCTCGATGGTCCACGGCGGCGGATCGTCGTCGCCGAAATCGATCGGCGTCATGCGAATGATCTTGCCGTCCTTGACGTAGACGAAGACCGGCCCGCCATTGGTCATATTGCAGTAGCGCATGGTGCCATCCGCGAGGCGGATGCCGATCTTCAAACCCACGCTCTGGCTCAACATGATGGTCTGGGCGAACCAGTTGGTGAGATCCTCGGGGCCGTCGACCGTGAGCTTGAAATCCTTCTGCGCGTTGATCTGATCGAGCCAGTTGATTGGCGGCATCAGCAGATCGGCGCCGAGCGCGGCGTTCTTGAAGGCAAGTGTCACGTCGGCGTCCGTGCGCAGTCCGTGCCCCGACGTCACTTTGCCGTCGCGGATGGCGTACCAGCGGCCGATCTCTTCGTCGCGCGCCTTGAGCTGCGCCACAAGGTTGCGCTCCTTGAGTCGCGCCTTGAAGACGGGATACCGCCAGGCAGAGAACTTGAGTAGTTGCGCCATTCCCCACAGGATGACCTGGAACTTCATCGCCGAGAGCATGGGGTCTCCTCCTCACCGGCTAGCGCGCCGCGATCATGGGATTATGCCGATATTTTCGGCCCTTTAGCGCGGGTGCGCAACCTCAAATCGGCGCGTGACGCCAATGTGGGCGCTTCGTCTCCGGACCTGTCGCCTGTCCTGCCCGAGTCGTCGCTCGCAGGTCAAATATCGCATCGACCCCGATCCAGATTGCTGAATGAGGCCGGTTGTCGCTTGCAAAAACCCCCGCAGGCCCGACAATTCGGGCAACAAGAAAGCGTGGGAGGTTGC